>Ga0179593_1386002_pt1 | contig 18065 bp, 10 predicted proteins | sample CZODoug2_1_08_16_FD_185931 | JGI IMG/M metagenome (GOLD analysis project Ga0179593, IMG submission 185931) | Vadose zone soil fungal communities from Angelo Coast Range Reserve, California, USA - CZODoug2_1_08_16fungal (PacBio error correction) | ecosystem: Environmental > Terrestrial > Soil >... | reverse complement strand
CGTGATGTTGGCGTGTAATCGCCGGCGCTGCTCGGGTTTGCCAGCCGCCCCTTCTTGCTCTCCTCGGCAATAAGCTAAGTTTTGTCTGCGTCTCTTTTCAGAGCCTCGGGAAATTGTCGGCCTGGGGCGTTCATTTGATTCCCCGCCACAGAATTGCCATGGTAGCACACGCTGTCCGAAGTTTGCGCTCCCCTGATGTCGCAGACCCCGAAGCTGCTTTTTCTGTCGAGCCTGCGGTTGCCCCTTGTCTGAAACTTACACATCTGCTTTCAGGGACTTGGCTGATTATTGCCTAGCGATCGTTGTACCCTCGGCACCCCTGTTCTGATGTTCACAACAAACATGTCCTTGGAATGTTAGGATTTTCTTTCTTTTGACTTGCCTGGGACCTCCCTCGCCCCCGAGGCCCCTCCCTGCGGGTTTTTTCCTTCAATAAGCCTGGTGTATCGAGGCCGATCTTTGGTTTCCTACCCCCCCCCTGCTTCTTGCACCTAAAGGAAGTTTCCCCAGATCCCCTTTGCGAACTTTTTGTTTTCCCCCTACGCAATTTTTGATTGAGAGCGGCCGAGATCTTCACGCTGCTTTTCCCAACGGCTCCGGCACCTCGGACCCTTAGCATCTTCTTTCCGGGTTTATACGGCGTCGAGGCCTGAAGCCCCTGATCGATGGAGAGCCCGATGCGCTTTTGCCCCTGCGAGGCTTTCTTTCCTCCGCTTGTGATCGGCATGTTGCCCGAGTTGTGTTGGTCTTGGGGAAATTTGCCGGCTGACGGCCGATCATTTTTCGATATTTCCCTCCTGCTGTATGACAGAACGAGCTCCTGCTAGTTGTCCCTCTGTTTTCTGTTTCTTGCCATGCCGTTCTGGGCCCCTTTTCGGTCGTTACCCAAGCAGAGGTGCTATTTCGGGGCCTTCCCTTTCGACGACGAAGATCCGGCGATTGATGAGCCTTTCTTTGTGCGTCCTCTCTTTTCGCAACTATTCCGGATCTGACTTTCGGCGCGGGCTCCCCCTTTCCTTTGATTGGCCGTAGCCGAATTCGCGCATTTTATGTCGATCGCCTCTCCCGGTTATGCTTTTGAGAAGGCAGGACTAACTTTGTGGGGTTGCGAAGTATCCTTCCTTTTTGAAGTCGTCCGAGCCGATATCTGGGTATTTTTTTCCTCTCCGACCGATTTCTGAACCACGCTTCCCTTGCCTCTCTTGCAGTTGCTTTATGTTTTCCACACCACAACGTGCACGGCTGAGTGAAGCAATAAAGCCGCTTGCTCCCTCCCTTTTGACAGTGATCGAACGAGGCCCTCATCCTGGATATCTTTTCCCAAATCTCGGAGTTCTCTCCTGACTTCCGGACCGAGGACGCACACTCGTGACCCACCTTTAACCTGTACAAGTTGGGCCCGCGCCCGGACGTGAGACCCCCTGTCCCAAGCTCTCATCGCGTCACTCCTCGAGTAGTTTCATCCGCGCGCGGGAGTGTAGCGCTGTAAATTGGCTGCCATCGCTACCGCTTTCTTTTCGTTCTTCTTTCTTTCATAATACTCTGGTGTTTTTTTGAGCTGAGAGCTTCGTTGAGTGGCTTCTCCTCCTGATGGAATCCCCCCATTGAGCGTCCGCTCCCTCAAGCCGAAAGATCTCTCCCCTTTGACGCGATGATTTCTAGTTTCGTTGGCAGTAGTTTTGTCTTGTAACGCCCCCCCGGTTCGGTTTCACGAAGGGCTGGGTGCCTCGTTGATGAACTATCTCCAGATAATTATATCCCTTCCATGCTGGTCCGTCTTGTTGGCTTCCGCTCGTTGCCATCGTTCGCTTGTATAAGGAGCGCACCTGTTTGCTGCGTCCGTTGTGATTCCGAGCTTTTGCAGGCTTGTGTGTCGTTTCCCCACAGGCTCCCCCTTCTGACATCTATCGCAGCATCTTTTATACGACAATCTTTCGCGCTAATTCTATCGTTCCTTCTACCTTAGGCGAATTCATTCCCCAACTTTAGACCCTCCCCCTTCCCTGACTTTCCCCCACAAAGCGTCTCGTCCTTTTTCCCTCTATGGCGTGTTTATTCTTCGGCCGCAGGATGTTGATGCCCTGCGCCGTCACGCTCCCCCCCCGCGGAATCTTTTGCTACAGAAAGCGGCGAGACACTGATTCTGTTTCTATCAAGCAAGGTATCTTCCCGGCGCCATCATTCCGGGCATCTCCGCCTCTGCTGTTCCCCCTATAAATGTTCCCGCTATGTCCCTGCATTCGCCCTCGCAGGTATTTCCCACCCTGTTTCCCGAATTGAGGGCTGGTATTACTTATTCTTGCGTGTCGGGCGCCTGAGCGCCATGATTCTCGTGTCCCAATCTCTGACACTTCGTAACTCGGGCAAATGCTCGATCCGTTTCCCACTAGACTTATCGGCCGGTTTAGGCATCGCTCGCTGGCTCGCCTCTGCCGATGTTTACCTTGTTCGCCGTCACCCTGTTTGAAATCGATTCGTTTGGATTTGCAGAGATTTGGAGCCGCGTGTTTCTCGGCGCAGCGTCACTTTCTTTATTCATCCAAGGTTGTCCCGTATCCCCGTACTACGTTTCCCCGCTCGGCCTGTTTTTCTTGGTCCAGATATGCTCGCACCCCTTTTTTACTTGACTTCTCCGCAGGCTTTCCTATGATGGAGTTCCGGAACTCTCCCTGGACTGCATTACTTTCCTCGACGATCATCCAATCCCAAGTGAATTTTGTTTATGCCTCCAACCTTCCTTTGCCGATTTTCTCGTTTTCTCCTCTCAACCCCGCACATTTTGTGACAGGTGTCGTTACAAACATCCGCCGGTCATCCGTGCACAGTTTTTTATCTTCTGTGCCCCTCCATCTTTGCTTACCTATATAAGCTTTTTGTCCCCCCCCCCCCCGTCCAAGTGGTCTCCTGAAAGGATTTCAGACCAGTTCCATCATCCCCTTCTTGCGCGATTCTATGCGCCTTTTTCTTGGCCGAGGCAAGCATAGCGTTTTTTTCTTTCCCGGTCCTGCACTTCCAGGCGCTGTCCCCCCCCCCCACACCTACAGACCACACGTTTTTTCGATTTCCCCCTAATAAGGGAAAACCACCAATCCTCCCGACTTTTGCACTTTCGGATCTTTTTTTTCAATATCGGGATCTCACGCCGACAATTTCAAGAACCGTCAGGAAAGGGTCCTCCCCCCCCTCTCCCATGAACTCAGTTTGTACGGTTTCCTCCGGTGGTTTTTGTCGCCTTCACCATCGCGGTACTGCTTTCTGGATCCTTCTCCCGTCAAATTCCTTTTTCGCCTTTAGGCCTCCCTTTCTTGGTGAGATTTGCCCCCCTTAAGTTTTAGTTACGGCGAAATTTACTAGTGCTGTTCTTGCTCAATCACACACCGTATCGAAGCAGTTCGGATTGCGGTCTCTGATTTCGTTGAGAGGTGTGGGGGGTTGGCGCCTGGATTTGCGAGCTGTGACAACTGCCCTTAAATCCCCCCCTTTCTTGTTCTCTCCAGGACTAGCGCCAATAGGCTTCACGTTCTTATGGCTGTGATCCCTTTGTTCCCAAATGTCCCGGAGTCTCGTATTGTCAGGCGAAGTGCCGCTTAGCATCTGTGCTTTCGACGCCCTTTGCTTTCCCCCCAGCATGCTTACCCCACTTCGAGTGTGGCGCGCCGGTCGTCTGAATTTCGCTTTTTTGATAATCCTCCCTAGTACATCCTGCCGGCCAGTTTCACGCCAAGTACCCCGATGATCAAGAAGTGTTCCGCCTGCTGTCTTTCCTGTGTTTTCTTTCCCCGCTTATTTTCCGCGCGGGTTCGGAAGAGGCCCTTCTCTTCCCTCGAAGTAAGGCGCGCGCACGTAACGTCCGCACAACATAAATGATCCGGCGGAACACCCCCCCCAATACACATCGAGAGAGGAGTTGCTCCATTAACTTCCCCTTTGTTCAATTTTAACACTTCCTGATGCCCCGACCAATCCGACTGACCCCCGTTTCTATCGATCCCCCCCTCCCGAAATCTTAGTCCCCCCAAGACATCCCTGAACGCCACGTGACATGCGCCCGACTACATTAAGATGAAAGATACGCGTCACGACTTACACCCCATCCTCCTCAGCTCTCCGTCTACACCGATGATTTAATATCGCCGAATTGGTCTTTTTTTTTAATCTTTTTTTCCCCGATCTGAAGATTGTTGCGCTATTCCATACAGCCGGCCAACGGTCCTGTCTTCCTTCTCCCTGAGAAATTCCCTGAGCCCCCAGTTTCATGAACAGGATTTGCAATAACCAATCCGCTTTGATGTGTTAACGTTTTTCCCCCCCCCAAGGGAATACTGATTCAGCGGGCCGGAGATCGCGGCCCTGAAGGCACTCAACTCGTCCTCCTTTCACCCAATTTACGTAGCTTTGGTCTTCCTAGGGGTGTTGACGTTTTTGCTCTCGCCTGAACGAAGGGACGTGGACGGCGTCCTTCTGCCACCCTTTCCAACCCCCTCTAGAAATCGCGGTCTAGAACTTTCTGATTGGGCCCTTTCTCCCAAATGGGTCACCTGAGGCCCCCGACCCCCAAGACGCCTATGGTGCACCTGGAACTTTCCCCGATGCCCCTTTCCGGGTCGCTTCCTAAAACTCTGCAAATCGTGCCCCAGGCTCGTTTTTTAATCATTAGTTGGTTGCCCACCCTTTCGCCCGCGGCAATCCCAAGTCGCAGTTGAAGTCATCCGTTCCCATCCGGGGTTCCTTTTCTTAGGTTTCTTCTGCTTATTCTCCTCACTTTTGTCCTTGCCGTTTTTGTTCATCAACCGATCTCTCCTTGTTTTGCCTCGTTGTTGTGTTTTTAGACTGCCCTTGTTTCTTTTCTCACAAACTCTTTCAAAGGAATTTTGCTTGCGCCTTGTTAACCCGGCATTGAAGTGTTTTCCGACGTTCCGGGATGCCTGCTCCCCTTCGGCTTGAGACTTTGATTGATCGCGACGTTTCATGGTGGCGCCGACCCACCTACTGAAATTCTACACGCTCCTGTTTGCCTTTTTCGGGTTTTCTGGACGCTCTGGGCTCTTTTCTTTCCAGGTGGCAATCTCGTCGGTGCTTTCTGTTCCCTGCTTTTTCGTTTTTTCCCTTCTCTGTTCGACTTTATTTGGTTTTGCTGTAAGTGATGCTCCTGCTTCGTGCTTCGTTAATGAGATTAGTTTCCCCCTGAACCCGTAGTGCGGACTTTTGATTGGACATGTTTGCAAGATGCGTTCATTTGTCGTGGTCTCTTCCCCTCTGGCGTCCTTTGCTGAGTTCCCTTGTTGTACCTATACCCTATTTTCTCCGGGTTGTGATTTACGTTTTGTTCCCTGACTCTGAGGGTTCTCGACTTTCTCAGGTACGCGTTTTTTTCCCTTGTCACTCTTGTGTTTCCGGCCTTTTTTTCCCTGGCTTGATCTGGGTACGTTTGCTTGCGATCAATTTCCCTACTAACCAATTCTTGGATTCCCGCTGGCCTTGTGTTCTTCTGGCCTTTCTTGTTGTAATCATTACTTTCACTTTCGGCGGCTTGATCTTGTTGCGACGTTGGCTGTTTTGGCTGTCTGTTTTCCTCTTTCGTGGTTTTCGATATCTTTGTTACTTTCCGTATTGGTCTAATTGCTGTTTCTCCGGTTCCGGTCGTTGAATCGCACCGTTTTCTTCTATCCTTTTTTTTCTAGAGGTTTATGATTATTTTTTTTCCTACCCTTTCTGCGATGCGCATTTTCGGGATGCAGCAGCGCGCAGTCCTGACGATGGCGGCGCCTTTTATCGGACCACCCAATCAAAAATCCACTCTTGGAGGCATTCCCTTTCCTGCTTGACGATTTTGCGTCATGGCCTCAGTTGTTTAGCGTTTCTTAAATTTCATGTAGCAGGAAATGGTAGCACACGGGCCGCTCTTACATTGTCAGATGTGTTTTTAATCCGGCTGGTTTTTTGCCCTAAACCTGATCGGCCCTGTCGTTCCTTCCGCTTTATTCCTCGCTGCTCCCATGTTCAGCCTGGCGATCTCAATGGACCCCAATTAGCGTCGGTGGCTCTTGGTAGCGCTTCCTGCCCCCTATGACAGGGTCATTCGTTTGGAGTTTGTTCCCTCTCTAGATCCGGCATTTTTTCCCCGGCCCTCCCCTCTTCGTCCAAAACGGCATCCGACCCACTCGTTAAGGTGTTTTTATCGCGGTGTGACATGCTTGTCTTTCGTGAACTCCGATTTATTAGCGGCGTCCTTCCCAAGTCGATTTGGCGGCTTCAAAAGGCGCTTTCCTTGTGACGTTCGTCGTGCAGCCTCAGTTTCCCGAGCTTTTTTTGATGTCCACAAGTGAGCTTGCCACCCCACTCCCCACCATGATTAATTTGTCAATTGGATAGGGAAGGTTCCGTTTCCGGAGGCGGGATATTGACCTTATTGCGTACCCCCCTTTTCCATTCTTGGATGATCCGCAACCTTTACACCCTTCTCGGGTTTTTTGGTTGACGCACTTTCACCGTGAGTCTGGCTTTGAATCGTTGGCGCTGCATTCCGGTGCCACCAGATCTCTTTCCCTTTCCTCCCCCTTGCAAGTATCTCAGATTGCCTCTTCGTCCTCTTCTTGGAGCTTTGCTGAGTTTAAACTTTCGGTTGCTCTCGTCCTTCTCCCCCCTCCCGAATTGCTCTTGTGAGCCCCCCCCCCACTTCCTGTCCGATTGTGTGCCGATTCCCTTTTCTGCGCAGCGCAGCTTTCTGTGTTTTTGGAGCGGCTGGTCCCCTCCCCCCGAGATGCAGGAACGGGCTGGTTTATTGCTTCGCTCCTTCTTCCTGGAAACTCGGCTTTTCAGGTTCTGTTCGTCAACAAATTCATGGTGAGAATGTCCGGATCAGGTATTTCGGATCGCTTTTCCGGCTTCCATCGAAATGGACCACGTCTGTTAGACCCCCTTTTCCATAAGCAGGTCTCGTATGCATTTCTGTGGCCGTAAACCCCCTGACGCTTCTGTAACCCCTAATTCTTTCCCTCGGATACGGGAGAAAACACCGGGTGTATGCCCTTACTTTTCCCTTTAAGTTTTTAGCGCGTTAGAATCACGATGCTTGGCGCCAACGGTGTCTTACCTCTGAACATGGTGAACGTTCTTGTCTTTACAGGGATGATCCGGGAGTCGCGGTCTTTAAGATCTTCGATTGGAGATTTTGTTTCCGAGTCCCCTCTTCTCCGTCAGAGTCGGTCTGTGCGTCGCGTTCTCTGCATGTGGGGTCTTATTTAGAAGGGCATTCTTTACTGGTTTCTAATCTGGCTCTATTTCCTCCGCACTAGTCCAGCTGCTGAGCATCACCGCTCGCTGCAATCTTGCCCCCTGTCTTTAGAGAGAGCTTGAAGTGGCATATTTCTTTGTTAATTATTGCAGTCCAACAATTGATGCTGTCTCTGGCCAGGGGCCCCCCGTTTCGACCTGAGATCGAGCTTGATCTCCCGCCGTGTGGCCCTTCGGTCGCTTTAATTCCGGCTGATTGGAGTCTTTTTTCATTGTCTCATCCGGCCCTGAGAAGACTTTTCCCGTTTCGCTGTTTTATCGCCTTCTTAGGTCCTTGTTTTTTCAGACCTGCTTCTAACTTTGTCTGGGCTTCCGATTGATTTTTCTTTTTATTCGCATTCATCTTTCTCGATATTGTTTATGGTTTCCCCGACCCCTCAGTTTTTGACTCCACACTTGAGTGCCCTGTCTTTGTGCAAGATTTCGCATCTTATGTTTTCCCGCACACTCACCCCCCCGCCGGCCCAGTTTCCTCCACTAAAATCCGTTTAGCGGCTCTAGAATTTTTCTTTGAACAGATGGCTTATCCTTTTCGATGACCACCAAGCACTCCCGCTTATTGTATTATACTTTTGCGATATTCCTGGCCCTTAGGCGCAACTTTGACAACTCACCGCTTCAAGACGGCCGACGCGCTGTTTAGACCTCCCTTCTAGAGATCATACCGCGTCCCGCGCGACCATCCGTTCGGCGGGAGGTAGCTTATTTCCATGGTTCCTCCTTCTCTCCCCGGCCGCTTCGTCAGCCCCTTTCCCCCTGGATCTCTTTTTTCTTCTTTTAATCTTTTTTTTTGTTTTTAGAGATTTCATCCTGAGAGCTCACCCCGGTTCTCCTCGGTTGGCAGCATGATGGCAGCATTTATGAGTCTCCCCACTCCCCCTGCGGTATCCCTGCGCGTGCCGACTTTTGACGCTCTGTTTTCTCGGCTGTCGGACTTCTTTTCACCCTTTTCCTTTGGTCCCGAGGTGTCTGGGCGGCCCCCTGCGTCATGTTTGACTCTCCTCCATATAGTCCCTGACCTCCCTTCGTCTTTTGCTCCGGCTTTATTGCCTGTTATTTCCAGCCTTTTCGAAGTCACCGCCGGGTTTGGCGTTGCATTTCCCCCTCCGGACCGTGCCGGCCCCCTGTGTGGTTTGGGAACTAAACAGTTGCGCAATTGAGCGTGCGTCTCTGTTATAAAGACACTCCCCAGGTCGCTCTGCCCCTAACCAGTTCTTCTCTTTTCCTGTGCAAATTCAAGAGCTCTTCTCCTCCCAACCCGTTTTCCCTTGTTTTTTTCCCTGTCCGTTATCACCAAACAACCCCCGCGATTTCGTCGACCAGCTGCATGGCGCTCCCATTCGAGAGTTTTATTGTCTGTTGCGTCGCTGCTCAACACAGCCCGTAATATTTCGGCGGACAGCATCGGCCTCAGTACAACCTTATTCATTTTTTTCATAAGCAGTCTATAGGATCTTGATCCCTTTTTTCGGGCCAATCGCCAGCCATGTTTTTGCCCACGCACGAAAACCCTTGCCCCATTCTTCCTTTTTCCCTGCCCTGTCCCCTCGCGAAGTTTTACCCCAGCTCCCCTCCTCATGCAGTAGCTATTTTATTGTTGAGTTCTGGAGTACTTCCCCGCCGATCTCCGATTCCGGCCCTTCAGTACCCTGTACCATCCTGCGGAAATATTTGCATGCCGGAGCCTCTCCTCTTCTGCTCTTTTAGGCAGCTCCTCTATTCGGCTCTCCCTCGAGCCGGATTGCTTTCCGGGCCCTTACGCCCGATTCCCTCCCCCGTTTAAAATATTTCGCCCTGTGTCGACTTTGCGGCGCGTTTTGAGCCAAGCAGCTGTGGACGATCCTCGTTCCGCGCTCCCCTTTTAAAAATGCCCGTTCTTAAGCCCCTGGTTGGATTCCGAATTCAACTCCTATTTCAATAAGCTTGCATGGTTTTCTCGCATTTTCTTTTTTTTCCTCCCTCCCACCTGATTTTTTTGAGAATCCTCCCGCCCCTGTATCATGGCGCTGATGGAGTCTTTAATCGATCAACCTGACGATGATAAGCTACCTTCCAACCTTTTCAATGTTGTGTTCGCCGATCTTTAAACGTTATGGACGATTCCTTCTTTGTCCTCTCGCGATTCACGTTTGCATTTCGAGTATGGTGCGAGTTTTTTCAAAAACCCCCTGAAGCCCTTTTGGATATCCCTCCACAGCAGCCATGTGCTCCTCAACTCCTTTGAGACTTAGCTGAAGCTTGTACAGGTCGGTTGATTTTGGTTTTTTTACCTTGAACGCCGCGCTGTCCTCCCCGTTTCCGCATTTCGTAGTCTACCTCAGACCCCTTGACGCTAGTCTATGCTTCCCGAACGATAGTCTTTCTTTTTAAACCCTGAATGCGCGCCATGCTAGTAACGCGTTCACCAATCAGTTTCCCTCTCTGAATCTTTTCTCCCCCAGGGCCCCCCCCCCCTCTGGTGTCCCGTTTCATTTTTAGCCCATAGTATACCCTCCCCCCTTCAGGTCAAGATCACTTCCTGCCCTGACCTTCCCCTTCTCCATGGAAGAATCTTTGCATCAGGTTGTTTCTCGGTTTTTTGACGGTGGCCATGGGGGATCCCCCTCTCACTTTCACTGATTGGGCGCGCTTTCTCCATCCCTTTTCCCTTTTATCGCCCTTCTGCAGCCAAAGCTTTTTTTGAGAACGTCCTCCTTCCCTCCGGTGTGCCCCTTTTCAACCTGACCTTTTACGGACTGTTGAGGACTCTTCCTTCCAAACCCTTCGTTTTCCAGTTTGCGGAGGGTTTGTAGAGATGGCCTGAGGAGAGAACTTTTTTCCCTCCGCTTCTTTTACCACCGTCCCTTAAAGACCCTTTTGTCAATCTAACCGGAACCTCCGCAATTCTCGACCTCTAAGGTCTTGTAGTCTCCTCCCCCAAACGGCCTGACCACAGTGCTTGCCAGCAGCGGATGCAGAGAAGCGCACTTCAGCACCGCCATTTTTTTTCTTCGTCGTGATCAGTTCCCTCGCGACCACTTTTTGATTCTTCTGCGGAAATTGACCCTTTTCCCTGGCTCAATTTTCCCCTTGAAGCATGATACGCCTTACCTGCTTTTAGGCCTTTTACCCAGTTCCGTCATGGCTTCTCAAGAAGGCCGCATTTGTATTGACTGTGTGATGCCTCGAGGCCCCCCACCACCCTTATCTTGTCGCACGCCGAACTCTTTACTCTCCCCTGCGCCCCGTACTTCCCGTACCCCCATAATCCTCCCAGCCCCCTTGAACACACCCATCTGTTTGTTCGGAACTTTTCCCCACTGCAACCTGCCTTTTCTTCGTACATCCTGAGCCCGTTTTGCTATCTTAATCCGTCCCGCTTCCCCCTGAGTCGCCTTAGACCGAACGCCCAATGCCCCAGCGCCAGATCAATTCCGCCCAAGCGACTCTTCCCGATTCCACACCATGAGTTCCAGGCTGACCCTCTTGTTTCTCCTCTATGCCAGCCTTCGGTGATTGTTTCGTACCTAAAGATAGTTACGCGGAGTATCCGTCCGATCTCTGAGCCTGCCTGACCCTTTCTGTCGTCCGGTGTCGCCCGTATCATGTAGAGTCCCACCTCCTCTATCCTTCTGCCCGAATCAACATCCGCTGGCTGTCAGTTATCGGGCACCCCCAATGTATCAGCACGGCCGCGTCAATTCGATGATAGCGGCGCATTCTTCCACATTAGCTTTTTCTTTGCCTCAAGTCGAATGGTTCGTCTTTGGTTGTCGAAGTCGTCGCCTAAAACTGAGGACGCCAGAGTACCCCTTTCACCCAAACCAGAAGCTAAATCGCGTTCGAGAACAGCGAGGAGATGTTCACTGCCCAACTGGGTCATCTTCCCCCGAAAAATTCTCATTCCTTGAAACAATACTTCCCCCCCCCGATTTTTCTGGGCCGACCCGAAGCCTCTCGAGGCTGCGGTGTCCTGAATTGCAGTGATGTGGTCGGCGCCACCGTTCACGTCCGGATAGAGGCACTTTCCCCCCCAAGTATACAAGCCGCGCTCAGAAGTGTAATCAGGGTCCCCTGTCCCTCTCTTTTCTTCTCGTGATTTTTCGCGGAACTCATTCCTTTTCAGGTGGGTTTCGCAATCCCAGAATATCTCTTCTCTCCTTGTTGTTTTTTATATCTCTGAGGTTTCTGCTCCCACCAAACTCGGCCGGACTTCTTGCTTGCGTCCCTTGAAATCCGCAGCCCGCCCCTTCTTTGTCCTCTCTTTCTTCTGACCATGCTGACCTCTTTTGTGACTTGATGTGCTGGGTGTAAAGGTGGTTACCCCTCACTGCATTCGACCCCGTCCGTTTCTGTTCAACGATCTTTATTAGGGGCCGCTATCTTTGGATCGCGTCTTGTCCCTTGTGCAATCTCGGAGGGCTTTTTTTCTTTCCCAGTTGGCGTCCGGTCTTTCTCCTTTCTGTATACGAATTCTGTTTTTCTGTTGTGGCCGTGATTATTTTGTCCGGTTCGTTATGTGAGCGCGCCGTCTTTCGGCCCCCTCGGGACATGTTTCATCCTGGCCTGTCGAATTTTTGCGTTGGCATGCTCCTTCTCTCCCTTTGCGCGTGCCGTGATTCGTGGGGAAATCATTTTCCTCTTCCTGGCCATTTGGAGTTGTTTCTTTTTTCCTCTGTACTTGACGCCTTTGGACGTTTTCCTTTGCTAACCCGGAACGGGTCCAGCTGGGACTTCCTTGACTTACTTTCTAGGAGGTTCCCACCGGGGCATTTTTTTTTTCTCCCGACCCCGAACAAATTAGATCTGTCTCTATGGCTCAGGGTCCCTCGCTTTTTTTTGGGTTCATTAGTGACCTCTTCTTTGATGCCTTATTGGTGGATACGTTGATCTTTTTTTTTTTTCTTGCCTCTGCGCGGTCGGATTTCCCCGATATCACGGTGGCACTCCCTTTTTGTCGGCATTCTCTTTATGGTTCCAGTTTTTTGCAATTAGCAAAGCTGAGCGCTGCGCTTATGTGGTCTATCCGATGTATCTGATTATTTTTTTCCTTCCGTTTACGGGCGCGCTGCTGCTTAGATTCGTTTTTTTTGCTTTCCTCTACTTTTCCGACCAGATGGCTCGTTGCCCCGCTTACGGCATTCCACACCGTCCCTCCCACGGGCTTTGGCTTTTAAATTGCGTGAATGCGGTCGCATTCCGTCCATCCCTTTACGAGTCTCTTCAATTCCTTTCGTCCGGAAATGTTCGGCCCCTGGAGATATCTATTTTTTTTTTCGCGATGTGTTCGGCGGCGAAAGCACCCGGAGCCTGTTCGCGCTGTCTTCTGACGCTGCGCCGAACTGTTTTCAGCTTTTCTTGTCTCCTACCAGACTTTCTGTTCTCTCTATTTTTCGAGATTTCCTACTCTTTTTTTTTCTTTGGTGGCGTTCCCCCTGACGCTCTTCTCTCCAACGTCCCCTCGCGGCCCACCTTTGCATCCTCCCCCCTTATGGAAGGTGTTGGTCCTTAGTTCGAAGGAACTTCGTTTTAGCATTGATAAGTACTTCTGTTTCTCTCTACCCGATGGTTCTTGCGGCCTCACTGCGCTTCAATTGATGTGACGTTACGTCTGCGCATTCGGTGTCCCGCCTTATGATTTACCCATGGCTCAGGCAAACACCGTCTTCACCTGCAAAAACCTTCTTTTTTAGGTTCGTTTGGGTTTTCCCTTCGCTTTTATCTTGCCGTCTTTTTCGGCGGGACCCTATCCTATTGTTCGATCATCAGTTCCAGTCAGGAGCTGTTTTTCAAGGGTGAGCCCCTTATCAGAAAAGTGACTTGGTAGGAGGTCCATGCCTGGCAGGTCCTTCCGGTGCCATCCCACTGACGTCTTGCCTTCTTCCACGCAAAAGCTTCCCTGATGAGTAGAATGCGTCGTCGTTGCAGCCATCGATGCTGTTGTCGGATGGCTTGCAGTGGAACCCACGCCCCGAATGCCGTCATGGGGCGCAAACTTTGCCTTTGCCTTTTCGTGGCGAGCAATGTTGCACCCTAGATTTTGTCTTTGGGGCCCGGTTCTGTTTTTAAAGCCACTCGCCTCAGTACCTGGGGCCCTTTCTTTCGTTAGGAGATACCTGGCCCCTCGGCCTTTCCTTTTCTGATCGCCGAACACAACATGTCACTGGTGATGAATGGTCGCGTCGGTCGTCGTGATCTCTTCCTTCTCCCCTTTCCATGCAGGAACGCATGCGGAGACAATCGCCCACGCAGGTGATGGCCCTATTTCTTTGACGCGAAACCACCCTGCCGATTTTTTGAACTCACTGCTTTCAGTCTTCTACGGGATCCCCTTTCTTGCATACCGTAAATTTTGACTTTATGGACTGGACGGCGAGATCGTCAACGCTGCTTGGCGCAACTTTGCCGCAACCTCCTGTCCTCATGATTTCCCCGGGGTTTCTTCTTCTGTCGTTCCCACTCCGGCATTGCTGCGGCGAGCCTTTTCGAAGGAGCTCCCGCTTTCGCGCGTCTGCTTCGCCGGGCTTCGCGCTGTGCCCCCCGATCTTCAGATTTTTTTCGGGATGACGGTGGCCCCTAGCCCTTCGAACCGCGTCAGAGACTCTCCTGTTTTTGATACAGATTGCGCCGTAATTCGTCTGGACCGCTGTTTCCGATCTGCGCTCTCCGCATGCAGGTCACTTCCGTGTCCCTTGGTTTTGACAAACTGCAGTCTGGCGATTGTGGCATGATGTACGAGAGAAGATCCTGCTGTTTCTGACTCCTTTTCGGCCCTTTTCGCGCCTCTTTTCTGGTCCCACCAATATTCATGATGCTGTTCCGCTTGAAGGGCGACTTTTATCCCCATAATGCTGGCATTTATTTTGCAGCATTTCCTGCGCCAGGCCGCTGCTCTCGCCTTGATTCTCTTGTTCTTTTTTGTAGACAGGCCTTATCCGTTTGTGGGCTTTTTTTCGGCAACTCTTTCTCGATGAAGTCGCCTTTTGCGATCATATCGTTTCTTGGATCTCTACCTGAGGGTATTTTCCCCTCTCCCTGCTCGGGCAAGTGTGAATGTTATTACGCCACCCCCCCCCTCGTCACTTTTGCGAGTGAATCCAATCCAAGCCGCTTTTTGCCGGACAGGAGAGAACGCCTCCTCCGTCTCGCTCCCAAAAAAAGCCTCTCTTTCGTTCTCTATTATTTGTGGAGATTTCATACGTTCCGCTTAGAACTCCTTCTTGTGGCCTAACGTACAAGACGTTCTGCGCCGGACCGACTTCTCGCAGATCATCTGCGTTCCCGCGCGTCCCTTCCTGGCGTGGTTAAGTGGTTTGAGGTCCCCTCTTAAATTTTGAAGAGGACCGCTTTATCGGTCACGGATTAGTCTCTTCTTTCTCCTCCTCCCCCCCCCCCCCTTTTTTTTTTTTTTGGCGCGATCTTCCTTCTCTTAGCCTAGAAGCGTTTGCCTTCCCCGACGTTATTTGCATTGCCGTTTTGCGTCTTATACCCTGCAGTAGTTATTACCTCCGCTCGGGTACGCCTATGATCGAGATCCGGCGTTCTCTCTTCTTCCCTTCTTGGTACACCTTTTTCGCGTTTGTAACAGGGGCTGGGGCGGGTGCCTCTTTCCTTATCTTCCTGACCATTCCGCCTAGAGAAATGAATCTGAGGTTCCTTTTTTTGGACTATATGATGTTGAACCTCTTTTACCGATCCTGTCTAAGCTTCGCTCACCCGCCGGGCTTTGAGTTGATTCCCCCCGCCGGTGTGGATGACGGTGTTTTTTTTGGTCGGGAACATAAACCTTTTCGCAGCTTGCCCGCGTAGCGGGGCCCTTCTTTTATTCTCCTCCATTCTTTTTCTAGCTGCCGACACAGATATCTTTTTCTCTTTCTTAATGCCTAATTTTACAGAGATTCCTTACGCCGCCCCCGCCCCCTTCCTCCCTTCCCCGCTCACCAACTCAACTCGATCGGCGATCGCATCCAGCCGCGCAGGATGCACTTCTTTTTTTTCTGTGCCCTGCCCCGCACTTCACACAATCGCCTTACTCCTTTTGCCTCTCCCCCTCCTGTCGCACACCGAGCTCCCTCCTTTCATCAAGCACCTTGCATTTTTTTATCTCCTTGATTCCTGAAATTCAGGCCCCGGGTCCCCGCCATCCTCTGCTGTTGTCCCAGCCCTCCCCCATTTAACCAATCCTTACCGAATGAGATCTTGTTCAGTTATCGGGTCAAAAGAGTTTTCATAACAATTGAATGAGATCGGTCTTCTTCATCCGGTGGCGTATTCCGTAATATTTCTCTCTCAGTCCCACCGCATCCTTCGCCCTTTGTTCCCCGGGCACATGCGCGCCCTCGGACTCCAGACGCCGGTTCGGCCTTCTCCGCGCCTCTCCCCGGCTCTCACGAGAGTCCTGCTTCTTGCCCTATTAATTCAGCCCGACATATCTTCTCCGTGGCGATTTTCACTTCTCCTTGCTTTTCCCAATGCAGCTTTCCGATCTCTCCCTCTGCTCTTTTCCTGTAACTTGACTTTTTTTTCTTCACGTGGCGAATCGACTGAACGCCTTTTTGAGTTCCAGACAGCGGCACACTTTTTTTTCCCTTTAAAAGCAGGCATAGCTTAACGCATCTCTGACTAAACGGCTTCAAATGTCGAGATGGCTGAGGAAATCGATCAGGACTCCCTTATACTTTTTCCCCAATTCCTCCAGTCTGTTTTTTTTGACCGATCATACCCTACATGCCTTCTTCCTTGATCGCTCTCAATTTAAACTCCCCGCCATGTTATGAGTACCCCCCTGTTTCCGTTAAACATGCCGCAGCCCCGACACAGCCGATCCTGCCATCGGGCTCTCCACTACTCCTTATCCTCTTTTTTTCGCCAATCGGCCACCAATTATTTTAGTTCGTTCCTGCCCTCGCGGGCTTAGTTCCAGATCTCTTTTCCTTCTCGAGTCCCCCCTCTTCGAGATTTTTCTTTTCTGAGGACCTCCCCTCGAGTTGTTTCCTTGAATGACTTAGTCGATTCCATCGACATCCCGTTTCGCTTCGAGTCCTCCTGGAAAACCCTCCGACCGCCCTTGGAAAAGTTGGTTCTTAAGCCCATATCGGCGTTCACCGCCCGACAATCCTTGAAAGACCTCACGCTCCAGGAAAAGTCCTGCCACCGATCCCTGGGCCATCAGCTTCTGCCCCTGTTCGACCCCCCGGTTGTTTGTCTTCGCCCCCCCTTGGGTCAGATAGCGCGGTCTTCCCCTTATGCGTCTGATTTCTTTTTCATCATCAGAATTGATGGTTATCCCCCCCTATCGTTTTTTCGATGACGCCTCTAAGTACGGTCGTTCACGGCGACCGCCCTGTCCGGCTGGACTTCTCACCCCAACACTCGCCGAGTTTTTATTGCGAAGTTTTGTTTCGACTAGTTCGGCGAAGCCGGCTCGCGAGTTGACCAAACCGCCCCGTCCCCTCCCCTTTTTTTTCTATACATTCCCTTTCCCCCCCGACCCTAGCGAGCCCTCCGCGAATTTCTTTATCTAGAAACCTTTGTGACAAAGTGTCGGCAGCAGGTTCAGCATCGACGCTCCGAACCTTTGCCCGCGAGCAGTGTTTTTTTCGCCGCGATGATCCTCATTCTGAAGCAAATCAGATCCGCTAGAAAGTGTCTAAGTTAATTTGCTCAAGGAAATTGAAGCCTAACGACGTACTGTCTTCTCCCTTTCCTCCTCTTTCAAGATTGATCCATACGGAAGCATTTTTTTTGACTTGTTGAGCAGGAGTTCGACGGCCGGTCCTTTTGTCTCAATTCTCGCCTTGATCCTCAGACCGTCCCTCTTCAAAGTTTCTAGCGCCCGTATTCCTTAAACACCATAATCAGTCCATACTCCCACCATCAATACCTTCGCGCGCTCTTTTCCTCCATTCCCCACGGCGGGCAACCGAACCCTTCGGATCCTAAATAAGTACGGCACGTTGATTGAGTTGAAATCCCTTTAAAGCCTCCGAGTCGACCAGACAGCCCTAAAGCCAACCTTCGCCAGTTTTTCCCATGATTCCAATTACGCGCCAAGCGAAGCGTAACTTAGGTCACAACCAGAGAGTTCCCTCTCTCCACGACGCAGTGTCGACGATCGCCGCATTGGTCCGGTTTCTTCATTGATCGGCTCGATCCCCGAGGTTTCCGAGCCGATGAATGATTGCCTGACCAGTAATATTCCCTTTTCCCTGCGTAACGCCATGTCTGACGTCGAGGTGCCAGCTTCTTTCCGTATATCCCTCAGAACAAATCCGATTCTCAGGCGCCCTTTATCGGCACCCAAAACTCCCGGAAGCGCAAGTCGATAGCGGCCGCCGGCCACCTCCCCAAATTCGCTTCCTCTTTCACCTTTACAGTCTATTGGAATATCACGCTTGGGTCCTGACGTTCCCCCCTTCGCGTTTTCCTTTTTACTAGTTCCCGGGAAGGACGGCCATAAGCCTTTTCCCCTTCCAACCAGCAACCTCCCTTCCTCTTTCGCGACAGCGAGATCTTTTCTTCCGTCTTCCAACTGGGTCCGTCTTCTTCCCAAGAAACAGACCGCGGATCTGGTAAAAAATAGTCACTTATCTCTTCCTATACTCAGATACCTAGTGAAAGGGGGCGTTTTGTCGCATTTGAGTGTTTTTTTGCCAAAGTCCCCCGGCAGACTCGCGGCATCCAAGTAGCAAATCACCCCTCCTGCCCCCAGTTTATACGTTGGAAGTCGAGGGCACATTAAGTGCGGGTTTCCGTAGTCGCAAGTCCTTGAGTTTTTGTTTTTCACCAACCGC
>Ga0179593_1815464_pt1 | contig 18066 bp, 26 predicted proteins | sample CZODoug2_1_08_16_FD_185931 | JGI IMG/M metagenome (GOLD analysis project Ga0179593, IMG submission 185931) | Vadose zone soil fungal communities from Angelo Coast Range Reserve, California, USA - CZODoug2_1_08_16fungal (PacBio error correction) | ecosystem: Environmental > Terrestrial > Soil >... | reverse complement strand
TAGACTTTCTTCTAAGTGGGAGGGTTCTAGACTTACCTTCCCCCACCTGGCCGCGCGCCGAGTTTTTCCGCAGAAGTCCCCTTTTCCCTCCTAGAAGACCCGACCCTATAAGGAAATTGTTCGGAAGAAATACCCTCTCCCCCCAAGGAGGGCGGACCCTCGGTTCCTTTTCCTCCGAACGCGCTCCCTCTCTCCACGAGGAGGACACTTCGCTGATTTCGTAGCTGGTCCCCCTCCCTCCCCCTTCTCCCGCGAGCTTCCCCCCCCCCGTCCACCATAAGGGCTTCTTTCGAAGAGAAATTCGGGGATCATGGACTCCCCCCCGTCTTTAACCACCCAAGCGCTCCCCCCTTTTCTTCAAAGGAAGTGATGTTTAAGATTTTGCAAGCTGGGGCCTCCTTTTTTCTTTGGTTGACGGAAGCCATCTTGGAGGTATGAGCAGGATATCGAGGCCTCCCCCCTTTCCCCTTTTTGCTGCGGGAAAGGGACTTGCTGAGCGGAATGCAAGCCCTCACGGTCCCTGCGTTTCCCCTTCTTTCTTCCACCGGCGCGCTTTGAGCCCCCCCCCTCAGATATTTCCGCGACCATCTCCCGGCCCACTCGGGTTCTGGGCCACCGGATCGCAGCCCCCTGACGGGCCTTTTCCCCGGCCCCCCTGGCCGACGCGGCTTTCTTTTTGTGAACCTCTGGGTTCCCTACGTTTACCCCTCCCCCCGTTGTGCTCTCCTGATCATGGGAGGATTTCTGGCTGCAGAACGAGGCGTCTTTTCTCCTGCTGCGCTTGTCCGGCCTTGCCCCCTCTCTTGGAGGACTTCTTCCTTGTCGATCTGCCCTTTTCGCGTTGCGTCCTTTTTTTTTCCCCCCCTTTATGACCCTGCTCCTTGCTCCTCCTAATCCCTTCGAAGAGGGAGCTTGTTAAGGAGGTTTCAGATCGAATGGGAAAAGCCCTTCCCCGCGCCCTCCCTCCCGGCCTCCGGTCCCCCTCTCCTCCCTTGAATGGCGTCCGAGAATCCAGCGACCCGCACTCCTTCCCCACTATGTTCCTACAACCCGATCTCCCATCCCCAATAGCCTTCCAGAGCCCTCGCAGCCCGAGAGGCACCTTCCGCTCTAACCCTCTTAGTTTGGTCACGAAAGGCCCTCTCCCTCATGGCCTAATAAAAGTTTCCCAAGAAATTTCGAACCCTCTCTGTTCTTTTAAAGGTGCCCCCCCCTTTAGTGGAAGGGACTTGAAAAAATGGGCCCCCCCTAGTTGAGGGTACTCTCTGCCCTGTCTCCCCCTTGAGGAGAGAAAGGTCTCCCCTTATCGATCAGCAAAAAGGAACCCGGTGGAGTTTCCCCCCAGCCCCTTGCGTCTATTGACCGGCTATAGTAAACGGGAGACCGCGAAGGAGTTGTCTTTCGACCCGCCCCTTTCCCCCCCCCCAACAGAGGACGGCCTCTCTCTCTCAGAAACTTCTGGTGGAAGCTTCGGCTGGCGCCCCTCGGACCCCCCCCAACCCTCTCCGCCCGTGCTTCCCTCGGGTTATGAGAGAGTTACCACCCTCCCAGAAGAATTTCCCCCCCTCCCCCCTTCCCGGCCGTTCCCTCTTTTCGTGTGCTAGAGCCCCCTCAGAGGTAACGATTCCCCCTTTTCCTCGCTCCCTTCCTTTATTCATCTGAGATCGGCGCTTTTTCTTAGACCCAAAAGATGGTTTTTTCCTCTCCGGCAGCTCTCCTCTGGCGTTCTTCGATGATCCAGCTCTCCCCCTCCCTCCTGACGAACTTTTTTTCCCTCAGCTGAAGGAGTGGTCCTTTTCAGTGCAAGCTGCCTTCTCCCCCTCCGCTTACAGGCTGTCTTCCCTCTTCGGTGAGCACTCCTCCTCGCCTCCGAGGGTGGAAGATGACTTCCCCCATGGAAACAACTCGGCTCTTTTCCGCTTCGACCTTCTCTTCTGACCGGGACAGCCATCTCTTTTCTCTCAGTTCGTGGTTGAGAGGTCTCGGAAGGGTAGAAGCTCCCAATCCCGAGGTGAGGTCCCCCCCCCCCTTTTAAGAACCCTTCTGAGTAAGCCCCTCCTCGGAACGCCGGCGGCTCTTTTTTCCCTTCTAGTGAGAAATAGCTCCTCGTAGCTCCTTCCCCCTTCAGAAGGCCCTCTTTCCCCCCGCTCCTTGGCCGGTGGAGCGTCTTTCTCGCTGATAATCTCCGAGGTGATCCATTCTCTTTTCGGGAGCTGTCGTCCTCTTGTGCTTTTTCTCTCCTCCACGCGGCCTACCCCTTTTTTCAAGGGACCTTCTGGATGGACGAGAACTCTCCTCTAGTTGAGATGGACTATTTCACCAACCCCCCCTTCATTTTTTTTTTTTTTTTTTGTTGTTTTTTTTTTTTTTTTTTTCCCGTTTTTGGTGATGGCTGCTTCTCGCAGGGTAAGCGCGACTGCAGGGCAACCGTTTTTTCCTCAGCCCCTCTCTTCTCCACCAGATTTTCTTCTCTGAGAGACTTTCCTCGGTGACGATTGCCCGGGACGGGCCGGTTTTCGTTCTCATCCTCGTCCTCTCGAGGAGCCGTGCTCGGCCCCTCTCCCCCCCTCCAGGCCCACGGCGTAGACCGGCGGATCGAGTCATCCTTCCATCGACTCCAGGCTTTTCGTCCTTGGAGGGACCGCTTTTGCGATGAGCAGGGCTTCTCCACTCAAGGGAGGTGGCCATGGACGTCCCCGCCCTGAGAACATCCTTTTTCGAGGTGAGGAGATCTTTTTAGGGAAATTTTCAAGTTCCCCCGCTAGGGTGCGCCTGCCCTTCTTTCCTCGGGAGGTTGATAGGTAAGGCCTCTTGTTGTCTTTTGCATCGGTTTCACCAATTTCTCCTTGAGATGGATTTCCCTTGCTCGAGTTTTTCCCCCCGCGTGATCGGAACGAGTCCTTCCCCCGGTAGAGATGGTCCCCCTAGCTCCCACTTCCTCCTCCATCTCCTCTGTCGTAATTGGTAAGAGGGGGCGATTTCCCCGAGAAATGGTCCCGGGCCTCCTGACTATGTTTCCTCCCCTTTCGCTTCGGCCAAGCGTCCGCATTTTTTCCCTTTTCGATTGAAGAATCTTTTAAGGTGGTTCCCTACCCCCCCCCTAAGGGAGAGCCTCCCTCCTTCCAATGTCCCTGTAACGCCTTTCCCCTCTCCTTAAGAGGGAGCCCGCTCCCTCCGAGTAGGGTGAGTCCCGGTGTTTGCGTCTTTTATCCCCGCCCCCCGATCCTCTGTTCTCTTTGCCCTTTCTCGCACCAGGTGCTTCCTTTTCGGTGAGAATAGAATCTGCGTGCTACTCCCTTTTCCCGTCCGCTTCCTCTCTCGGAGGAACTTTCAACAGGATAACGGTCGTCTCTCAATAAGATAAATCGCATCCGCCCTTTGCCCCCGTGACCCCTCCCTTTTCCCCATCTCTCCTTAGTCAGCAGCAGCATTCCCTTTCCTCTCCTCCTTCGGTGGTGATTATAAATGAATAAAAGGCACCCCCTGCAGAGGGATCATCAGTTTCGCGGTCTCGAGTCCCTGGCGCCGGCGTGTTTCTTTCCCTCCTCTTGATAGATTTCCTGCGTGTCGTAAGAGATCAAGACCCTTTCGAGCAAGCCCTTACTCCGCACCCTTCTTCCCCCCCGACGCAAGCATGTAGTCCTTTTCTTCAAGCGTCCTCTTGTAAGTATAGGGTGTTTCCTTCGGGATTTTTCCCGCCCTAGTCAACAGCTCTTAGCCCCTGCGTTAAGATACTTAAGGGAAAGTTTCTCCCCTAACTTTTCCCCTTGTCCAGACACTTCTCTCCGTCGAATTCTCTCTAGGGACCCTTTTATAGCGGCGGATTTACCCCATGCCTCACCCCCACCTGTTGTCTAGCACTCCCGGTAGAAGCGTTCCTTGACGCCCCCCTGCTCCCTTGGCAGCACCTTGACGCCGCAGATCCCAGCGAAACTTTTTTTCTCGATGTAAAGAGAGACGCCTCCGGACCCTCGACTCCCCCCCCCCTCAGACAACGCGCTTTCCCTTTCTCAGGGGCCCGAGGGCTTTTGCCCCCTGCGGACTCCCTCCCTTATCCAGTCTCTAGTAGGCTCCGTCCGTTTCCTCCACCCCCTCCCCAACTGTGTCGCCCGTCTTCCTGTTTTGAAGACTGGAAAGGAAGTTCCTACCGTCCTCTTCCATCCCCCTCTCCTTTTTCCTCTACTCCGTTGTTTTTTTTTCTCGATCCTTCGAGGATTTTTTTTTCCCATATTACCTCCTTCAGGTCCCCCTAACTCCCCCCCCCCCGGGGTCTCTTTCAAAATCTCCCCTCCCCCAGTGGGGCCCCTCCCCCCCCACCCCTTCCCCTTTTGGGGTTCTCCCCTAGATTTCCCCCCCCGGAAGATTTTCCTGTCCCCCCTCGCTCCCCCCCCCCCAGGGCTCCTCCCCTCTGGCTCAAAAAAGCGGCTCTCCCCAGTACGGCTCGTGTAAGTAGAGAATATGTTCTTTCTTCGCTAGGAATGCTTCTCATTGATTTCTCTTCCAGCGGAGTATAAAGGTTTTCTGAAAGTTAAGTCCCCCCCGGTTCGTAAGCGTCTTTTTGTTCTCCAAGAAAGGGTCTGGGGAGGCCGCCTTGGTTCTCCTCCCTTTTTTTTCCTTAGAAGCACGTCCCCTCCTCGTTGAGTCTCTGAATGGTCGGACCATTCTCCCCTGGCAAGATCCTTCGTATTTTCCTGAGGAGTTGTTAGAATCTCCTCAAGCCGACCCCCCCCCCTAGAAGGAAAATTTCGGTGAAGTTGAGATCCCAGGAGGAGTTCTTTTTGTCCTACTCAAGTCCCTGGCTATTCTCAAGAGGCGCAATCGATTCCCCCCTATTCGAGGGGATAAAACCCGGCGCGCGCTCATCCAACAGCTACCAACCTCCTTGTCTCTTTCTTCCCTATGAGAATTTCCCCCTGGTGATTTAATGGACCGATGGCGGGTCACCATCGCTAGTTCCGGGATGTGCTGACGACTTCCTCTCCCTTCTTGGGGTGAGACGTTTTGAGATGAGATGATCTTTCTTTTTTCGGCGACGGATTCGGTTTTTACCCAGACGGTGCTGCTTCTTCCCGCCAGAAAATTTTTTTTTTCGTTGGATATGGATTTCTCTCCTCGTAGGCAAATTTTGCCACTCTCCTCTTTTTGATGGCTCTTTCCCCCAAAACGAACACCGGCTTTCTCCCCCCCTGTCCAGTTGACCTCCGGCCCGGCCGCCCGCGGCATTTGCTTTTTCCCCGGTTTCCGCAGATCCTAGGGAGTGATATACCGGTTTTCCTTGCACCACCCGGATTTTTTCACTCGGAGGCCACCCCCCCTTGAATGAGCTTTTCCCCTTCCGGAGGTGAAATCTCTCTCTTCGTGCGATATGTCCAGTACCCCATCCGTCATCCCACTTCCCCCCCCCTTTTGAAATCGGCCTCTTCTGAGGAGTTCCCTCGGTGAGGGAAGAAGTCCCCGGTCGACTCCTCCCTCCCTAGGTGCCTATCCAGCTGATGACCTGGAGATAACCTCTTTCCGCGAACGAGGACCCTTTGTGCAACCTTTCCACCGTCTCCCCCTGTCCCGACGAACATCCCCCCCAAATCATCAAGGAACTCCCCGAGAAGCCCTCCTCCCCGCACCCGTGCACCCTCCCATCCTTCCTCCATGTTCCCTCTCATCCCCGATAGAATTTCGAAATTTTCTTTTCCGAGTCCGTGGATTCCCCCCCGAGACTCCTTCTTCGCCTGTAAGCCCCCCTAAACATGGGGATCCCTGTCCGCTCAAATGCCCCCCCCCTATGAGGCGCTGCCCTTTACTCGATCCGTCAGGATCCGAGAAAGTCCGCCGAGGGTTCTTCTTCTCGGGCCAGTATCGTTCACCTTCTCTCCGCCGAGCTTACAGGAAGAGTCGTGTTCCCCTTACGGCGACTCTTTTCCATGCCCCTCCCCCTTTCTTTTTTTTGCTTTCCCCCCCCACCGGCCGCGCACGGAAAAAGGTTACTACCTCGGTCGTACCCTTCGACTCAGAAATCTTTTCTCCTCCCTCGGCCTGTTAGACCCGTTTGATCGAGCTCGCCAGCTCCCCGAGGCAGCTTATTTCCTCCCCCTTCGTACGGTTTCCTCTGGATGCCGGCCGCGTGGACCCCCCCTCTGACCGGTGGGTCGCCGCATCTTTCCCTCTTTACTACTGGATAACCCCTTTTTCTGATAAAGCTTTTTTCCCCGCCACCGGCCACGTTTTTCGTGGTTCTTCTTTCCCTTGCAAGCTGCGTCCCCCTCCTCGGCGGAAAGGAGCTCTTTCTTAACACAGACGAGGCGTTTGTCCGACTTCTTCCACTGGACCCACCTCTTCTTCTTGTCCAGTTTTTTTTCTGACACGGAGCCACTTCTTCTTTTCTTTTTTCCTCCGTGTGTTTGGTGCTTTTTCTTTTGGTAAGGGCAAATAGGAAGGGTCCTTTCTTTTGTACAGTGGAATACCCTCAGGGTCCCCTCGCTTCCTTTTTTTTCCTAGAAGGGAGACCTCTCTCCCCCCCCCCCGGAGAGCCTTTCCCCCAATTCCAGAGAACGAGTTTTCTGGAACGTGGCCGGTGGCGCTTCCGCTCTACCCCGACTCCCTCCTCCCCGAGGTGCCCCCTTCGAGTCTGTCCGGGGAGCCTTCCCAAGAGGGTGAAGTCTCCGCTCGGCCGCTTTTTTCCAGTGGCTTTTTTTAGCGCTGGCTTAGAAAGGGAATCGTTGCGCTGGAAGAAATAGCTCCCTTATGCGTAGAACATTTTTGGTCACTCTTTTGAGCTTCTTCTTTGTAAGAGGATTTTTCTCTGTTAAAGCGGAGCGAGGTGAGAAGCCTTGTTTAAATTCCTTGTGAGGAGATGCACTCGGAGACTTCGATTGAACCTCCCTCGGCCGGTCGTTCCCACATGCCAGGTAGCTTTCCCCGTCGCGTCGAAGATTTTCTATAAGAAAATATTCGGACACTTCCACTTTTTTTCCTGAGGATAGTATCTCTCGAAGGTCTTTTTCTAAAGGATGGGCCCCTTTTTTCGAGGCACCTCTCGCGTCCTTTTCGATGAGCAGGGCTTCTTTTTCCCCTTCCCCTGTCCCATTTTTGCAAAGTAAAAGGACCTTCTACCCATGTCGTTTCTGAGAGGGTCTCGGCAAATGTCCCCCCGGCTGCGTTCATGGTGAGACTTTCCTAGGGCGGCTCGTTCATCGGTTCTTCTGGGGGCTTTCCCCCGGCGGATTTTAGGTCTAAACTTTTCGTGGATTTTCGTCCCTTTTCAGCCCTTCTGGAATCAGCTTGAGATCCCTTTCGGAGGAACTATAACATCGCGCCCGGGTTTGCCCCATCCTCCTTCATAAACGCTTTTGTCATGGCGATTACTGAATTGGCAGATTAGACCCCCCTAGGAACCGCCCGGTCTCCACGCTCTCCCACAGCGGGGCGATGTTCCCCCCCTCGTTTTGATGAACTTTTTCACGGGAGATAATCATTCTCTCAAAGACCGCTTTCGTATGTCCCTCCTTTTCAAAAGACGATGCCTTTTTTCCGAAATAGTCTCCTTCCGGGAGCTTTTTGGTGAGGGAGGCTACTTGGGGACCCTCCCCCTGCACTCGCCCTCCTCGAGATGTCCCCTCTGTTCAACGGAGATGGCTCAGAAGTCGGCTTGGCGAGTCTCCACGCAGTCCATCCTTCCTTTTTGGAGGGACCCCCAGAAAGTCTTTTTTCTACCGCTTTTCCCCGTAATTTCTCAATCTCCTTCCATCACGATCACTTCGAACTCCCTCCTCCCTTCCCACCGGAGCCACCCCAGAAGTGCACTCGCCCCTCACGTCCTGGAGAACTCTCTCCTTTGACCCCTCGGTTACTAAGTCAAAGACCCACCCCCTTCTCCCCCCCACACCACAACCCAACCCCCCCCAACACCACCCCCCCCCTTCACTTACATGTAGCTTCCTCAGGGACAGGATGTTTTTTCGGGCGCCTGCGTGGCTAACTCGCCGATAGAGTTTCAGGGAGAAGATTTCGAGCCGTAGTTCACGGGACCCCCCCTTACGGAAATTAGGCGCCCTCCTGGCGCGGCGCTCGCTTCCCCATCTGTCCTCGGGTGGTAGGGGCTTATTCGAAACAGCATAGTTCCCCTTCCCCGTCCGATCATCTTTCAAGTCGCCCCTCCCTTTCCGGCGTCCAGACAATTATTGACCCTCGACAACCTCCCTCCTAGTGAGTAGAGAGTTACCAACTGGCCCAACAGAACCCGGCGTCTCTCAAGAAACCTTCAGCGGCGAACTTTTTTTCGGGTCCGGCCTTGTGGTCTCCCCCCCCTGACGCGATCGAGCTCCTCCTTCCCCGAGCGCACTCTCAGTAGAGACGTAAAAAGATCAGCCCCTTTTTGCGGTCGAAGCGGTTGTGAAGATCCCCCTTTCAGAAACGTTCGAGACCGCCATTTTTCGAGTCTTTTCGAACCCCTAGGCCCCCCCCCTTTTTGCGCGGAGCCACTCTTTTTTTTATTCGCGTAGGGCGATCCGTTTCCGGTGGCAGTTTCCCTCTTTGCCTCCCCTTTCCGTTGTTGTGGTGATTCTGATTGTTATTGTCCCCCCTTCCTCTGATTTCTCGAACTCCCTTGTCCACTTTGCAACCTTTGCGCTTCGGAAGTGGTTACGCCTCCCGCCTCCAAGAATAGGCCTTTTCTCGAGGGAGGCTACTGGAAGGCCCCCCTTCTTCCCTCACGTTACGGCGCTTTTAAGTAGAGACTCTTCTTGCGCTCGGGAAGCTGCTGCTCTTATTTCTAGGAGGGCTTTTCGGTGCTGTCCAAGGGAGGGCCCCCTGCGTGAGACGCTCTTTCCCCCCCAGGAAAATAGCCCACTTTTTTTTTTGAGGTCTTTAGGGGGTAGTCCTCCGAACGGCCCGTAGCTCTGAGACGCTTCGACTCCTTTGTCCCAGCTGAAAGTTCCCCCCCGTCTAGCCTCTCGGACGGGACGGACTGTCGAGTCTGCATTTCCCCGCCAATCCGCTCCCAAGACTCTATGAAAAGCGTTTTTGAAGAGGGAAATAGAACTCCATCGGGGCATTCTCGTCCCTCCTCCTGTGTGACTGTAAGGCTTCAACACTTTTAAGCGGTCCCTCGGCGCAAGGTGTTTTCCTCCCCCCCCCGCGAGCAGATTTTCCACAAAGCCCTCGGCGCCCGCTTTGCCCTCCCCGCTCCAACCTCCTTTCCCTGGAGGAGACCTCCATGTGAAGTGAAGGTTGATAATGGATTACCTCGATGAAAGAAGTCCTTTCGGCAAGGACGTGCTTCTCTCTAGGTTAAGTTTGGGTGAGACAGGGTGCACTTTCGGTCGTGGAGGGAGTCCTCCTGCTTTGAGGAAGAAAGTTTTGATGCCAGTCCCAGATTTTGAGAGGAATGACCGCCGGCCCTTTCTTTATTGAATTGATTGTCCTAGGAAAAAGGCTGCGTCGTTTCTCCCCGGACATTCGGGCAAAGCGTCATCTGCTCTGATCCTCTTGGCGAGGGCATCCGCCACCTTCCCCCTCCGAACACACTGACCTTCTTCCTCCCCCGCGGAGGTCCTTTGTGAAACAGGTCATGCAGGACATTATATTTCGTAATAACGCTCATTTTAGAGAAGGGGCCCCCCTTTTCTGTGAGAACTCTCGCCCCCGCTGCTGCTCTTTCGCTTGTTCCGCTTTGACACGAGTTTCCCCCCTTTTCGTGGCGAGATGACTTTCCAGGGTCTCTTCCCGGCTGACCAGCTTTTCCCCAGAGCGTTCGTTAGTTCTTTTCGACTGGCACAGAGAGACCCTGAAATCACGGCCTCTTAAGTTTTTCCCTCTGAGAACGAAGGCAGTCCCGCGCGACTCCAGATCCCCGGAAGTTCCTACCGTCTCCCGACTCTAAGACCCTCACGACGTCCTATAAACTCCGACTCGTCACCCTCAGCACCACTCGCACCCCCTTCCCCCTTCTCATTCGACATCCGAGGGAATCCTTCGCAAACCTTTCAATGGGGATTCTCCTTTCCGGTCCGTGAGAATCTTCCCCGAATGGAGGGGACTCTTTTTAAGCCTCTTCAAAAATTTGACCCCTCCGTTGAGGGTCCGATCACTTGTTCCCCCTGGGAGATGAAAGCCCCTTCCGAAGGGCACCCCCGAGACCATCGTGGACGCTTTACGAAGAGTTGAGAACGGAGCTCCTTTCGCAAATGACATCCAGACCTTTCCTTCTACGTAGTGTTTCCCTCTTTTCGGAAGGCTCACCAGGACGAGAAATTCGGGAACACGGATTTTCTCTTTCCCCCGGAAACGGTTACGCCCGCCCCGCGTTTTCTTTTTGGCGAGAGTTCCAGCACCATCCTAGGCGCCTGGCGCGGATTGTGCTCGCGATCGTAATTCCCGATTCCCTTTAGGTGCTCATTCTTTACGGCTTCTCCCTGGCCCCTGGCGCTCGTGGAGCTCACTCCTCGCACGGAACCTCTTTTCGACAGGAGAAAGGAAGTCTTATAAAGAGGGATGGTTTCTCTCCAATTTTTGCTTTTTCCACGACGACGACACCTTCCTTCCGCAAAGATGCCCCTTCTTTTCCGCGGGGTATGGCTCCCCCCGCTCGCAGGAGGGAATTCCCTCCGGTCCCATTCCCCTTAGTACCCACTTCTTTAGTTCCCCCTCCTCTTCAGAATTCTTAAAAATGCGATCTCTTCGACCGGCGAGTTTTTCTTTTTTGGACGCTTTCCTCATAAGTTGTTGTTTGATCTCCTTTTTTTTTTTTCACCGAGGAAGGGTTTCTCCTTCCCTTCTGGAAGAAGTCGGAGGACTTTCTAAGCGGCGTTTCGCTGGCGTATTCTCCTCGAGCTGTATCGTCGCACTGCCCCGAATTTTGCCCTTCAGGCAAGATGCGGTCCCCCGCGTAGGCGGCTGATTTGAGTCTCCCTCTCTCGTTCGCTTACGGGCTCTGTCTTTTTTTCCCAGCGGGTGACGTTTTCTCCCTCCCCACAAGTTTTGCTGTTCCAGAGGAAGCTTTTGGATGACGCTCACTCCCCGTGAAATAGAGTTGCGATTTTCTTGACAAAGACTCCCCCCTTTTTCTTTCACAGGAAGTGCTCTGGACGGAGATTTTGGTCCTTTTTCCCCCCGCTGTTACATCGGTTCCCACCTCCGTTGCGAGGCTTTCCTCCGGCCACCAGAAGCCTTTCAGTTGGATGCACTCCGTCATCGGTCCCTCCACACTAAGAGGCTTTCTTTTCCGACTAGAGGTCCTTCTGGATCGAGGCGCGTGACTCGTCATTTCCCCCCCACCCATCTTTTTCGAGAAAAGGGTTGTTGTAGGCGGTCCCTCCCCAGTCCGCTCAATCCTCTCCTCCATTGTACCGGCTTTTGGAGCGGACCCGCAACTCTGTTCGATTCTTTTTTTTCCTCTACCGTTTTTGCTCCCCCCCTCCAGGGCGTTTTCTCCCCACGGAAATCCCCTTTCGCCACATCTCTAGGGAGGCGATTTCTTCCATCCCTGTCGGGGCTCCTTTTAAGAGGTTTTTCTTTGTGCGGCTCTTTCGGCGCGTTTTCCTTTTTATGTATGTCTATGGGGGCTGTGTCGGTCTTTCCCCTGGTCTACAAGGCCTGGCTTTCACCTTTTTCCCTTTTGATACAGAGTTCGTTATTCCGTCTTTTTCCTTTCCGGGGAGCTGAGGCCACGGCCCGACGGCCATCTTTTTTTTACCCCGCTGCCGTCAGCCCGGGGCTCTTCCACGCGACATGTTCCTTTCCCTCCTTTCCGATGGGTCCTCGGGCTTTTAAGCGCAGAAGTCTTCCTGGGGTCATGACCCCCCCCCCCCCCCCTCGCACGAATCTTTTTTCTTCGCTCCCTCAATGATCCGGTGCTGAGCAAGCCGCGGTGGACGTCCCTTTCGACCGGTTTGCAACCACTGCGGGCGGCCGACTCTTCCATCCGGTAAGGTTTTCTTTCCCGAGAAGAACTTCTGCGTTTGTAGACGCCCTCGCCCCTTCTCAGCTACTCCCGAGCGAGGCCCCTCTCTCTCATGCGGAGAACTTTTTTTTCTCAATCAAACGCAGGAAGACCGTTTCTTTTTCCTTTTCGATTCCCCCCCCCCGTCTGCTTTTCCTGAAGCAAAGGACTCTCCTTCGATATCCATAAAGATCACTTCCACCGGCGAAACCCCATCGTTTTCTTCGTCGCGCTCCTCGCGCGCTTCGGTGTGACGCCCTTTATTATAAAATCTCCCTCCGTACCGAGACTTCATCAGGGCAAGGCTTTTTTTGTTTTCCGGTTCCGGGCGCCGGTCTGTTTTTCTCAAAAGCTCCCCTCGGCCTAAAAATTTTCTTACGAGATCGTTCGCTTTCTTGCGCCCGTAGGCCATTCGAGTTTTGAAGCCCTTTCGACTTCGGCCATTCACTTTTTAGAGGGTGTCGGTGTCTTATGGCGTTTTCCGCGCTTAGAAAAATTAGTCTTTTTTCAGATTGGAAGGGAAATCCTACATAGCCTTTAAGATGTCAAGACCTCAGAGATTAGGACTCCGTGCTTTTAAGTTCTCTCGGATGATTTTTCTAAAAAGGGACGTCCAGAAACGGGTTGGGTGCTCTTATCCGAAAAAACTTTCTCTGAGAAAAGCATTCCGGGAAGTCCCCAGCTGGGAGGTGGAATCCTAGGACTGATAGAGTTTGTTCCTCCTGTACTGGTCAGTTCTCTCCTAACCCCCTTTTGCCATAGAATATTAGGTAGAAGCGGGGTTCCTTCCCCTCGATCTTCTTTGACGTGGTCCTCTTTTTTTTGAACCACTAGGAAAATCGGAGAAGGTGCCGAGCCCCCCCCCCGGTGGACCACGGTGTCCCCTAGAAGGGCCCCCCTCTCTCTTTCCTCAAGCCTTTTTTTTTTTTCGATAGTAATGCCAGTACTTCTCCCGAAATAAGAGTCCGGCCTTAGTGTCGGAATCTTTAAGTTGGGACCTTTGCAATCTCCCCTTTTTCCGAAGGCTCCGAGGTCTCCAGTGGTTACCCCCGCGGAGCCCAACCGTTTTTCGGAGGGCTTACGTAGAGAATCTGCCGTTTTCAATTGTTTTCAAGCTGCTGCGTCTTCAGGACGTATCTTTCAAAGTCTCCTGAAGCGAACCTCCCCCGATCGAAACGGTCATTCGGTGCACGCGGGACCGTGATATCGCCCCCCGAAGGTTTAGGTGGAATGGGGAATTCAACTTCCTAACGGCCCGAGTCTTTTTCGAAGAGATTTATGGTCTGGTCTCCTTCACTTTCCTTTTCTTCAAGTGAATAGGACGGGACCCCTTCCGGAGACGCTTCTTTCTGAGCGCTTAACCTTCAGAAGCCACCCCAATTTTCTTTACATGTTCATGGTTCCGTTCCGAATCTTCCAGGCGGAGTCTTTTTTGGGCCACTTTCCTTTGAAAAGCGCTCGATTTTCCCTCCCCGCTTTCTGGCCGAGATCGGTTTTCGCTCGCTAAATCTTCAGACGGCGCCTCGAGAGGGAAGCACCGAGAAAAAATTTCGCATTCGGACCCTAAGGAGAAGGTATTTCCGGCTGGAACCCCCGTCAGATTGCCTCCCCCCGAACGAGTTAGGAAAGGACTTTCCCGCCGGACCACTCTGGGTGAGAAGGGCAGAGGCTTTTTTTTATGATAGTGATGGATTACTCTTAAAGGATTAAGGCTGGTGCGCTTTTGATGATTAGACCCCCCTCCTGCAAGGATACCCTTTCGGAATGTCGAGGCAACTTCCGCGCTCACTGGCCCTCGCTCGGCCCTTGCGCTGATCGGCGATTTTTTGGCGTCACAAACGCAACCCCTCCCTGAAAGGATTTCGGCGCTTTCCCCCTCCCGCTTTCACTGTTTGACCGGTCTGATAGGTTCCCCTCCCTTGCGTTTTTCTCCCCCCCCGGAGAGAGCAAGGTCTTCGTGCAGAAAGAGGCGATCATCCTCCTGATGAGATGTCCCTTCCTTCCGAGAGACACTCTTTTCCTGCCGGACCAAGGTCGCGTTCTTTATGACAAAGAGTTTACATTCCCTTCTCATGGGCGCCCCTTCCTCTGTTTTTCCCCCCTGCTAGACTTTCCTCCCTCACGGAATCTATAAAGATGATAACGCTTCTTTCCACGTGTCTGCCCCCCGCGCAGGCCGTGTTCCCCCCTCCAGAGCCTACCATCCCGCATAGAAGATCCATAAACAGCGTCCTCTACGGGCCATCCCCCCCAAGTAGACCCCCTCTCCCCTGCCTTGCAACGACCATGTACGTCACGATGTAGACCTCCTACCCCCCCAAAATTTGAAATTATAGGTTCTTCGGGTGAAAGCCTTCTTTGAAGGTTCCGTCTTCAAAATGAAGGGATCTACCTAGTTGAGTTTCCTCTCCAACCTCGGTCCCTTCCTTGAAAGGTCTCTTTTTCTATCAGCTTCCAAAGGAATTCTCCGACCGTGGTCTCTCCCCCTGGAGCCTTCCGAGGTGCGTTCAGAGAAACGGTCCTCCGTATCGCCGGAGGAACTGCCTCCTCTCTGTTCCTCAAGGTATCAAGCGAACCTAGGATTCCCCCGGTTGATATACGCAAGGAAGGCGCCTTACCTTCCTTTTGTCCGGCATCTCCCGCGCACGGAACGGCATCGGTTTCCTCTCCCCCGGCGAGACAAAAACAGCTCCTGTCACAACTACCCCCACCGGTGATAGAGCTAGTCCAGTTGGGAACCTTTTTCCTTTTTTCATCATCCGCGTTGGAAAAAGCACGGTCTCTTGACGTCTTTCTGAAACGGCACCAGCTGGTTTCCTACCCCGAGACCCGGCCCTCCACTGGATTCACAGAGTTCCTCTAGAAAGAGAGCCTCCTCCCGAACTTTCATCCTAGATGAAGGAGTGTTTTCAGTGCAAGCTGCGCTCCCGCCCTGAGGAAATGCCAAGCGAGTAACCACCTCCTTTCGTGCTATGTACCCAACTGGACAAACCTTTCTCTTTTTCCCGGACGAGTGGCCCCCTCCCCTGAGCCCATATATCTATTTTTTTTGAGAGAGATGGCTTCAGTTCTCCCTGGCCTTCGAATCCCTCTTTTTCCAGTGGAAGAAGCTTTCTCCCCCCCCTTCTCGGAACGCCGCTTCTTTTACTCGCGGGAGAACTCTTTCTTCGGTAGAGAAGAGTCAACTGCCTCCCTCGGACCCTCGTTTCCCTGATGGCGTCGGCGTAGGCGCGGCTGTTTTCGGGTCTCCCGCTTTCTCTCGTCGAGCTGAAGGGCTCTTCCTTAAAAGACGTTTTTCCGTTCAGCATATCTTCCCTCTCGAGTCTTAAGAAGTAGCCTTGGATGAGAAGATCCCTTTTCCAGTTGCGCTGGACGAGGATCACCCGTTCGAAAAGGCCGTGCTGGGCCGTAGCTTTCGCCGGGGTAAGCGGCGCCACGCTCGTCACCGTTTCAGGCGCTTTTCGGCCCCCCCCTTTGCGCTTCCTGTAGTTTTTCCCTCGGCGACGTCCTCGGGTTTTCCGAGGCATTAAAGCTCGCGGTCGTTGTTGACGATAGCTTCTCTCTTTTCTATAAAATCGGCGCCCCCCGCGTCGAATTCTTTTTCCGGAGTGCCTCATCAGAGCGCTTCGACTAAAGGAGCCTCCGCTTTCCAAGAGTTAGCGCCCTTTCGATGATTCCCATTCCTTTTTCACAATCCAGTGCGTGGCCCCTTCCCGGAACGAATTCGCACATTCTTTTGGCCTGGAGGAGAGCGTGGTTTTCCTCGGACGTCGTGAAGAGGGTGCGACGGTTTTTTTTTCGTGCACATAGGGCGTCTCGTCTTATCTTTCCTGCTATGGGGGATGTTAGTCTTTTTTTCCGTCTAAAAGAGGGGCGGGCGATGTTCGCGGCGGTGACCTCCCAAGATGTTTTTCTTCGTTCTGAAAGGTCTTTCTTCCTCGAAAGGAAAGAGAGCCCTCTCATCCTAAGTTTTTCAAAGATGCTTTCCCTCCGTCCCGAGGACTGCACCTCTCCTTTTTTGAAAGATAGCAACTCGCTGGTTCCTCGGGTTTCCGGAAAGTCCTTTCCGCGGAGGCTATTTTCCTCCTAGTTTTCCGAATCGGTGGTGCCGGGAGTTCCATTGAGAAGCACGCCCGCGTTTCCCAATCGCAGGCCCTTCACAATTTCGCGGGAGGAATTCGCACCGCCTTGTGGGTCGGCCTTTGTGCGTTTCCTCCCCCCGGCCCTCTCTCCCAGAGAGATGTAGAGGTGACCCGAGCGAGAACCCCATCGTTCTTTTCAGGTTCCCCCTCGAAAATCCCTCCCCCTTCCACAGGGTAGGAGTTAAACGTCCCCCCCAAAGTAGGGCTTCCACGAGTCTACCGCCCCCCCTCACCTTTCCCCAAGCTCAGACGACCCCTCGACATTAGACCTCCGGCAACGGCCCTTCGTTGCCCCCTTTCCCCCTCAGCAGAAAGGGACTCTCGCACTCCCTCCTCATAGCGACTGATCACCGGCACGTACTTTTCCTCTCCCTCGGGATTTCTTTTTGTTGAGAGGGTGGAGGCCTTGCGTGCGCCGGAGTGAGGGTTTCCTTCCTCGATCGAGGCCTCCACTTTTTTCGAGAAGAGCTCCCCCCTTTTCTTAGGAAACCGTACGAGTTTCGGAGAAGCCTCCTTTTCTTCGGACAAGTACCCCCCCCCCCCTTTTCCTTTTCTCGTGTTTTTTCCTCTCTTTGCGGTTGAAGAGAAGACACAGATCTCCAGTCCCTACGTCCGCTCTTCCTTTGAAAGGCTAGAAATATTCCCCCCGCTGTACAGACCATTCTCCCTCTATTCTCCTCCGATCGGGAGTTTCGAGGAGGTCTCCTAAAAATGGCGTCTTTCCCCCGGCGGTTTTGCTGAAAAAAAGGTAGCCCCGAGTTTCCGACCCCTCTCTTCGAAATCGTCCCGGAGAACAGGGTATCCTCCCGCCTTGTCCGCGATACGGAGCAGTTCCCCTTCCGCGTTCCTTCTCGCGAAGTACCCTCTCCTTCCCGGTGGCGTCGCTCGGGTTTTTTTGCTTTGCCGCCCTCGATCTTCGCGACAAGCCTGTCCTTTTTTTTTTTCTTTTTTTCGAACCACTCGGAACTTCCCCTGCGAAGGTGCAGCATCTTTCTTTCTTAGTCTCTTCCCGTAATTTCCAGTCTATCTATCTTTCTTCATCCTTTCCTTTTTTTTTTTTTCGATCGTAAATGGCCCTCCCCCTTGGATAGCCTTCCCCCTTGGGTCCCCGCGCGCAAAGTTGGGACGGTTGTCTCCAATCTCTCTCCCCCCCCCCGTTTCTTCCGTGTCGCGAAGATCGATTTCCGGCCACCCCGCGGCGACCGCCCTCTTGCATCGTCTTTTTCCGTCTCTTTTCTGCCGGAGGACGCGTGCGCTCGAAAGCTTCGCTCATCTGGAAAGCCAGTGCCCTTATCCCCCCCCCCTGTGTTCCCTGCCCGTTGTCGAAGCCCTTTTTCGGCGCCCTTGTGTTCTGAAGAGAACACCCCTCAAGGTTTCGGGGGAGGTCCCTGGTCTTCCACCCTCCGAAGAGAGAAGCCAGGCCCTGACTGAGGAGAAGCGCTTTGGTCTGGAAAGTAGGGAACGTTGCGTCCCCTTTCTGCCTTTCAATGCAAGGATGTTTCCTTTCGTCTTAATGAGGAGAAGAGAGGCTTCTCTTAAACGCAACCTCCGAAGAAAACCCAACAAGTTCTCCGGAACTTTAATGGTGAAGCTTATCTTGTAAGACCGCCCTTCTCTTCCCTCGAAGGTGTTAATAGTCTCCTCCTTCTTCTCCTCGTAATTCCGAGGAAGAACTCTTAGACGCTCTCTCCTTTGGCTTCCCAAAAGAAACCAGGTCCCCCGAATCCTGGTTTTTCCCCCCTTCCAACCTCATGGCCCTTATTTCCTCTGAGAAGCTCCCGGTGATCTGTTTCCTGATGGCGGTCACCCCCACGGCGCGCTTTTTTCCCTTCAGTGTGATGCTCGGGCACGGCTTTTCTTTCCGGGTTCATTTACGGCAGAGCTTTTTTTTCCTGCGATGAGAGTGCTGGACTGAGACGAACGGGTGTTTTTTTCCCGTGAAGAAGAAGGTCTGAGCTACCCCCGAATCCCGCCGACCCCTGCGCCAAGTTT
>Ga0179593_1341138_pt1 | contig 18066 bp, 19 predicted proteins | sample CZODoug2_1_08_16_FD_185931 | JGI IMG/M metagenome (GOLD analysis project Ga0179593, IMG submission 185931) | Vadose zone soil fungal communities from Angelo Coast Range Reserve, California, USA - CZODoug2_1_08_16fungal (PacBio error correction) | ecosystem: Environmental > Terrestrial > Soil >... | reverse complement strand
TTAAAACCGATCTTGAGCCTCTCATTCCTCCCATTCTATTTAATCCACAAGGGAGGCTTTGGTAGAGTGGGGCCTCACCTTGAAATCAGCTTTGCATACGAGCTATGTTCCCGAGGTCTTTTTCGCTCTTTCTAGAAACCGCCTGATTATGATGACTACCTCTCCCTAATGAACTGTATTTCTGGAGAGCCCGGGGAGGCTTTGATTAGGGATTCCTCTTTCCTTACTTTCAGACTAGAACTCCTTCACCCACGTTCATATTCTTATGCCGTTCCCCTTTTTTTTTAGACATGGCCCAGGCCTCTCATCATATGCTTTCGACGACGGAATGAGGCACGGTGGGAGAAGGGTCTTTTGCCGCTAGGACCCTGCTGTCATGATCTTCCTTTTACGGTGGGTTTTAAATCGCCCAAAGTCAAGGAAGCATCCTGTTCCATGCTGCGTCCAGGACCTACCCCTGTCCAGTGCTTCCCGCTCGTTTTCGGCCCTTCTCCCAGGCCCCTACTCGTTTTAACGAATTAATTTCTGTGGAGATTCCGTCGGCAAGTTCGATCCCACTCCCCCCAACCACACTTTTATTAGACATCGAAGCAGCAGGAAAGTGTAAAGTAAGGAGGGATAGCGCCAAAACCTGACGGGTGATCCGCCCCCCCCCGACAGTCCTTGTCCTTTGCTGGGACCGGCGATCTTTCCCAATTCGTGACACGGTGGCCCAACCCCCGGCAGTTTCCGTTTTTGCGATTTGATTCCTGCCCCCTCATTTCCCTTCCACCTGCTCGATCGTACCCTGCCCCTGAAGCTCCCTCCGTTTCCCGGCCCGAACCGCTCACGTCAAGTTCTCGTGAAACTTCACTGGCCCTCTTTTTGCAACCATGCGTTTTTTATCAGCGATTCTCGCTCTTAGCACCGAACACTGCGACTCGTAGCTTTTCCTCTCGATTTCCCCATTGATCCAATCTTCTTCTTCCGGTCCGTATATTGTGTCTCTTTCATTTGGAGACAATTTTTTCACGTACACGTCTTCGTCCAATTCCCTTTTTCATCATTCAGCCCCTCCCTCCCGGCCTTCTGCCCACATATTCCCTCGACCATGGTTTGTTACCGGTAATCTCAGGGTCGCGCGGCGTCAGGTGTCTCCCGGCACTCCCGCGACGTGCCCCGGCATCCTGCGTGGCCAATTCCTTTGCATTTCCAAATCTCCAGCCTAACGAACGCTTGAATCGCCCCGAGAGGGGTGTTACCAATCTTCTAAGGACTACCTAGGACCGATTTCCCCTTTCCGCCGTGTGACGGCATGTCCGCATCTCCCCCCCGTGAAAAAAAAAGGGGTGCCGGAGCGTCGCACACTCCCGTGTGTCTGGTACTGAACGCCAATGCGCCCCCCATTCATGAAATTGCCTGGAACAGCCAATGCCCTCAGTTCTGCGGCTTCGGTAACGGTACCGACATCCTCTATCGTTTGCGCGGGGCCACCTCTCCAGCGTCGCTTTGGCCCCCGGCTCAAGATATTCGAGTTACCACGATTCCCAGCCAATTCCTCTGTCAGACTTTTTTTTTCCTGCTTAGGAGGTCAATAAGAGCTGATCCTCTTATTTCGATCTCTCCTCTTGCCCCCCGACAACACGACCCCCCTGTGGCCTAATGCCTTCTTTTTCATCTATGTCCCCTGAATCACCCACCACCCATCCTTTTCATAATACTAGTCAGACGTTTATCTAAAAGTCTTAACCTGCCATATCTTGTTCTTTTCGGTGCATTGAGTCCTGTCGAAGCGTTTCTCGAAATGTGCCGGGCTTTGAGACCTCCACAACTAAGGTTGTGGGCGGCACGGTTGCTCCAACCCAAGCTCCCCCAGACGGCAATGCATGGGTAGACCCAGCTGCCCGAGCCGCAGACGCGCTGCCCCCCTACCCCCAGTCGTTTTTGTCTCTCTGACGATCGGCCTGCCTGTGTTGCTTGCCGGCCACGCCTTTATTCACGAGGCCCACGTCTTTTCGCATAGTACAGACCCATCCTTACCTTTTTTGACTTGCGAAGTCGCTGTTTTCTTCGAACTTTTCAGGCAGCGTCACCCCTTTCAGAAATTTCTCCATAGCTGTGCCAGTCCTCCTGCCGCGATTCGCTTGTCCCCGGTCAAACCTTAAGGCCTCCTTAATTCTCCCCCCCCAATGTTTCCTTAGCTTCAACTTCAACTCCCTCAGCCCAGGTTTTTTTTCGACGCACGGATCCTTGCACCATCCCTGTGCACGCTCCTGCGACCTTTCATCTCCCCCGCCTCTGTATACACAAACAACTCGCTTATTAACCCCGCTACCCCCTCCCTGTCACTTTTTTCTCTCACCATTTTGTCACGATACTCCTTCCCCACTTGACTTTCGCCACCTTTTTTACTCGCCAGCCAGGCAGATTTTTGACCGCGAACGCCGCCCTTATAGTCCGTCGCGCTTTTTTCCCCTTGGGTCTTGCTCACCCTTTGACGTATGCCTTAGTAGGATTTTTTTTTTTTGCTTGATCGAGGCTATGCCCCCTTCTATTTTTATTCTTTTTTTGTCTTTCTTCCACTTTTTTCGTTTCTAGGTCGGACCCCCTTTTTTTTTTTTTCATTGGACGGGGCTACGTCAGACTCTTACTCTACAGTCTTTCTTTTTTTGCACTTTTTTTTTTTTTTTTGTTTTCCTCTATGACGTTCATTTTTGCTTCCCCTGCTCTTATATTTTACAGAAATTATTTTTCCTCCGTACGAGTGCGTGCCTCGTTCCGCCACCTCCTCTGGAATGAACGCTCTATTCCGTCGCCCGTCGACTTTTAAAGCAGTTAAAGTCGTCCTTTGTTGTCTGTAATAGGGACGCTTGTAATGAGGTTATTGGCTTACCTTGCGACCGCTCCCCCCCGTCAACCCCTCTCGATAGCATCAAGCCACACCGTCCTTCCAGATTTTAGTGCACCCACCCCCAGTTGAGTGCCATCTACGCTTACATTCTTTTGTAGATACCCCCCCCCCTCGCCTTCACTCCGAGAACTCTTCCCTCTCTGTCATTACCTCTTAGTTTGCACATTTATCCCCTCAATAGCCTTTACGCTCTTTCCAAGTCCAGCTCGTCTTGTCAGCTATCAAGTCTTCACATGACTAAAGTCCGATCCCTTCATACTTTTCTCCTTTGATTTTTCCCAGCCGAAGAAGTCTCAGAAGCCCCCCCCCGCACCCTATGAACTTCTGCTTTGCGCACACTGCGTCCTATCACTAAGCCCCGTCTTCCCAAGCGCTAGTTGCTATTCTAGCTACCATCCCCTTCTCGCCCTCACCCACCCGTCGACTCCTCATGTCATGAATCACCATCATGAACATCCACAGGTTTACCGATGGTCATTACACTCATCTCATGATCCGTCCTTCCTTTTGCAGAGTCTTAAACAGTGCCTTACCCCCTACCCCTTTTCCCGATGCATTCCCCCCCCCCCTTTTTTCTGTTTTTGTGTGTAGAGGTAAAGGTTTTCCCCTATGGGCACTCGCATCCTCCTGATCCATTGCTATTAGAGTTTCGGATACCCCCTGCCTACCTACTTCTCCCACACCTTAAAACCCCTCCCTTGGCCTTTCAGTGGATATTACAACTTCGACCTTTAAGGTGCCGTTACCCCCCCCATGAAGGAGTCCTCCCTCTTAGTTAACCTCTCGGTTAGTCAAGGCCTTTTTGAGGTGGGCGACGGATTCAATCACATGCCAATCATCTTTCTTCGCGCGTTCCAAATCGCTGCGAGGAGATGACCGTCCTACCTCGCCCTTCTTCTCACTTCAAGCCTCTCCCGATAGGACACGAGATATTTCTCTGTCGTCATATATCGCCGCTTTTCTTTTTTCTTTTTTCCCCACCTCCTTCCTCGTATCCCCCGCTCGAGGATCTATTTTTAAAGACGCTTGTGTATCTCCCCGAACTTTCCTTTATTTCAATGGACTATGGTCCTGACTGAGAGGCTTTCAGCTCCCGTACTTTCCAGGATTTCATTCCAACGCCACGGCATGCGCGCAGCAGGTCTATGGTTTTGTGCTTTCAAGCGTTCCAAAGTTAGGACCTTGCTCGCCGACCAGGTTCTCCCCACTTCTTCCGTTGTCCCCTCCCTCTGAACCCGCTAGATCCCCTACCAAGTCACCTCTGCTTCGACTCTGCGCGACCCCTTAGTTCTCCCAATTTCTCTAGCCCCCTTCATCTGCCCAAGGATCGGTCTTTGACGTCCTTCTTTTCTTTGCCCAACAGCTGACGACGCCCCCTGTCTGTTTTCTTCTTCCCCTTCGCAGTAGGGGTTCCTCCTTTCTACACCGTTTATCTTTCAATCGCTACTGAGCTTTGGCAGCCCGTAAATCTGTCCTTTACTTGACAGAATTCGGCCTCCTTAAGATTCGACTTAAATGCTCATTGATCGAGACCTCTTACTTTTTCTCGTTGTCCTGTCTCCCTCCTCCAGAGTCCGCTTTCCTCTTCACTGATCGTCCTTCTTCTCTGTGCAGCCGTTGCTTTTGTTCCATCGTTTGTGTGTCCTATTATCCCAGTATCGTATGATTCACCTTTTCTTTAAGATTTTTTCTTCCCACGACTCGGAAAAGAGTCCACTCCCGCCTTATGCCTGCCGTTACTTGTCCGCTCTGTATGATTTGAGATTGTCTGCGATAGATTACCCCCTCCCACATTTTTTAGCTCCTGCCGTGCCTTTTTCATATCCCCAGCCACCCGAGAGGACCCCTACCCTAAAGCTTCCTCCCTTGTTATAATGCATTAACGACACTGCTACTTCCCCTCAGTACTAAGCGCCGCAGATACTCTTAGCCCCTTTCCTCGCAGGTAGCTCACGACGCCACCTGAGTCCTCTTCGACTCGCGTCTCAAGGAACGCAGCCGGGAAACCTTTGTATTTGCGTCCATTTCCAGTTTCGCATGAGATTCTTAGTTTATCCTTTCTTTCTTTCCCCATATTCGAGGAGAGGGTCCCTTCCAGATCCCGTTGTTCATTTCGAATTCCACGCGTCTGTATCCCTTGTTTACGCGTACGAAGTTTTTCTTTCTTTTTGTACTTCCCTCCCTACCTTCTTCAACGTTTACCCCTGATCTATCTCTTCCTCCTTATAGGCGCAAACTCCTTCTCACTCTTACCGATGAGTAGCCTTGCCTTCCACCCACTTTTTCGCGTTTTCTCAAGCCACCCCTAGCTGCGCTGCCGGTGTCCTCGTCTTCCAGTCTTTCCTTTCGATCGTCCTGCCATGGCCCTGCATGAGCCCGCCTCCGCCTCCATATTCTCTCAAGTATACTCCTGTTTCTGAGCCCACCCTTTGAAAGCAGCTACGATTCCTTCGGAAGCGACGTCGAAGGTCGTTTTTCCCTTTCTTAGGTAAAACGAGTGATCGTCTTATTTTGTTCTCTTCTGTCAAGCTGCATAAAAATTGTCACCAGTACCTCGACAGTGTAGTACACTCGATAGGTCTCTTTATACTCATTTTTTTGTGCACGAGCTTGACTTCGTTATCCTTCCCCTCCCGTATGTCGATTAGATTTTCACTATTATAGTTCGCCTTTGTAGTTTTACCGCTCCTCCTCCCCCAGATTTTTCTGTAATGGCATGTGACTGTTCCTTGTTTATTGCCTTTCCTTCTCAGAGAAGCAGTTGTTCGTCTTTTTTTTTCTTTCCATGCGGCTTTTTCTCTGCCCTTCGTTCCGCTGCTACGTTGACGTCTCTCTCCATTGATCGAGATAGATTCGTTGTTACCACTCACCCCTCTCTCTCAGCACGCCTACATCGACGCGGTCTTTCTTTGCGCCCCCCATGTAAGTTTGTGTCCCCACGCTTTGCATGCTTCTGATTTTTTGAATCTAATCTCCCTGTACGCTCTCCTCCTTTTCGCCTCTCCCCCCCTCTCTCGCTCCACCTTTTAGTAGTTTTCCGCTTGAAAGAAGCTTTCCTCAATCCCTTTTCCCTTTATATCTCGCCTTCCCGAGGTCGTCCTTATGCATGTTCCTGTATGTCTCCCCCCCCCCGGCTCGTTTGTTAGGTGACTTGTCCCCCCCTCTGCCTTACTTTCCGCTTACCAGAATGTCATTTCTGTGTATGAGTCATCCATACTTTTTTTCTAACTTCGCCTTCCACTGCATGAAACTTACATGCAAGCGCATTGCTGACTGAAGGTTTTTTCCTTCATTGCGCGCCTCAAAATTTCCGTTAAGCACGCTCCTTATATGGTCCCCCACAAGCTCTGTATCTGTCTATAACTCTTGCTTTCTGTCCCTCTCCCAGAGAGTCATTCGATCTCTCATCTCCTGCTTTCCCCTTTTCACGGAGAAACACATACCTTTCTTCCGTACCTCCAGATGGACTGGCGCCAGGCCCCATACAGACTGTGACACTCCCCCTCCACCCCCCCCCCGCATCTCCCCAGTACAAACGTCTCGAATTTGTTTGCTCTGAACCGGGTCACGAGTCGAATCTCTTTTTCTAATGTGGCGGGCCCCCCTCCTCTTGTCGATGTATTTTCTTTCAGTGACCTGACACACTTTCATCTCTTTTTTTGGGTATCGGTTATAGACCGTCGTCATTAAGACTCTTACCTTGTCATAGAGGCCCCCCCCTGGCTCCCCCGACTCGGCCCCTCTCACGCGATTCTTGTTCGATCATTCTTGTTCGGCGTGACGTTAGTGACCACAGACCACCCCGCTTCTACTGGGCCTACTACTTGTTACACAGGACATTGATTCGCACGCCTCCCCCCCACACTCCGCGAGGCACTCACCGATCCCCCACTCTACCTTGGCATCCCATCTTCGGCTATACTTGCCCTCCCTATTTTTACTCCCCCCGCTGCCCTATTGTTGAAGTCCCTTCTTTCTCAAGGAATTGTTTCCTGTAGAAGAGCGGCTAGGAAACTAGCGCGCTGACTTTCAGAAGCGACCGCACGGCTAGGCCCTTCGTCAGCAGGCGAACCGTCCCCCCGCTTTGTTTAGAGAACAGTCCCTGTTCCTTTTCCCCACTCTTTTTTTTTAGGGAGTCCCGGCGGTCGGTACCGCCAGTGGCGACAGTCTTTCGCCTTTTTTCATCTTGCCCAGAGGCGATCCTCGTCCATCCTCCGTTCCTCGCACGAATGAAAAAATCCGCATGTCGCTTTTTACCTTGTCTCTTTTAGAGGCCTTATTGTCTATGCCGCCGCTGCCTCGCTAGACACCCACCCCTTCCTTTACTTTTTCTGACACTACCCCCCATCGCACCAGACTCGATTTGGATCACCTATAATCTAGGCTCCCCTCGTGCTTCTTCCGGGCCTTCCGTTTTTTTTTCCATCGTGTTTCTTGATCTCCTGTTTAATCCGCTCTCCCTTACTCCCTCTGAATCTACTTGGCTGTCATGTACTCATCTTCCCTATGTGATTTCGTTCGCCGATCCTTTTCATTACTCGTGAGTGTCTTCTCTTCCCGCTTCTTTTGCTTGTCTCTAGAGTCTATTCCTTTTTTTCTGCCCCTTCATCTGTGTGTTATCTACGCGCCCACTTTCCTTTTCCCCAGACTATGATTGGTTGCTCTACTGTGTTGTTCTGTGTTGATTTGGTTTCTTTGCCCCTTTTTCCTCGACCGCACTCGCGCCTCGAGCCGTTGTGAGGTTGTGTGTCTGTTAGGTTGTTTCAGTGGGGAGTATTGGCTTTTGCTGTTTTCTTCTGTGCGTTTTTTGGGTTTGGTTTTTGGGGTTTTTTGTGTGATTTTTTTGTGTGTTTCGACGTTTTTTTTTTTCTTTGCTTTTCCATGAGTATAAATTGCTGGCTTAGTTCGCTGTCTTGATGCTTTCCTAGCCTCCCTTTCTCCACGTACTTAGTCCCGCTCAACACGACCCAGCCTTCCCTCAGCCCTTTACTCGGTTCAAGATACTCTTTTTTTATAAGCATGTCTTTTATGGCATTTGACTCCCGAGCGTCTCATCGAGCTTTTTCTTTTTTTTCCCCCCAGCTCCTACCTATCTATTGCCCCCACGACCACAAACGTTCATACCCCAACTTCGAGGGACTTTTTCGAGATAGGCGTGTCTCAGCCTCGATAGAGAGTTATGTTGTTCCCCCGTCATAGCCTTTGTAATTGCTATGCTTGGCAACGTCACCCCTCCCTTTTTTTATCTGTCCCTCCCAAGCTCGGATGAAATTTTTTGTCCCCTTTGCACATTCCCAATCTCTGAACTTTTTTGCAGAGTTCCACAGTCTGCCATGTGAGCTCCTATCTTCGCTTTATGTGTAGGCTGAGTTTTTTCTGAGACCCGTCCATCTCTCCGTTTCGCAGAATTCCCCCCTCCTCCTATCATGCCCCATGGAGGACATTCTTTTTTTCACCCGATCCTATCCCCTCTCCAATGAGTGGCGGACTAGAGATGGCTCGCGGCCCGCCTAGTACAGTGATACTACTGATGTTTTTCATTCATTACCTGTATAATGCTCCCCCCTCTAAGGCCTTTCAAACCCCGTCTCTCTCTTTTCCACTCGACACCACCTGACGTACATGGTGTCTACAGCACTCCCTGATCCGCCTGACTCGTGCTTGTACTGTTTGTAGAAACCCTCTGCCTATATCAATAGAGTTAGAGCACATAAAAATGACGTCCCCCATCAGCATTTGTTTCGTTACGCCGCCCGGTCTTTTCTCCCTATATTCCCTCTCTGGCTTCACGCAGATCCTTCCCCAGCTAATCCCATCATCTGTCTCAGTTGTACACTAGCAGATCATGACAGAGCTTTTTGATGCCAGACGGCCTCTAATTCTTGACGATGCGCGCGGTCCAATTTCTTTTTTTTTTGCTTCCATATCTCCCCGCATAAAGTATCTTTTTTACTCTCCTGACCTTTTGTTTAGATTTTTTGGTTTCCGGGCAAGCGTCCCCTCTGAACCCCTGCGTCCCCTGAGCACACAACTCCTCTTCTAACATTTGACGTAGAAGTCCGACTCTGTAATTTAGAGGCAATGATTTCCCCTAAGCTTTTTCTATCCGGGCCCCCCACATTCAATTTTTCCTTCCTCTTTTTTCACCCTGCTGTCCCTATACGTGTTAAACTTGCATAGTTTTTCCATTTACCGCGGGCTCCCCCCCCAGATCGTCCCCGATACTTAACGGAGACTCCTCACGGCGAACTGACTCGCCTAGATACTGAGTATTCCTTTTTTGAGTACGGACTCGATCCTCAAGCTTGCCCCCCCCCCCCCACACAAAAGCGTTTGAATCACATCAGCCCCCCTCTCCAGAGCCCTTACCACATCTCCTATTTACCGCGGACTTGGCGTGGTTTTAACGTTAGTTCTCCATCCTTTCTCTATTGCCTTTCCAATTGATCTCGCCGTCCTTTTTCGCACTCCATTTCCCTCTATTGCTACGGGTCCTTTCCTGGATTCCGTTGTGTATGCACCTTGGTTCGTTTATCCCAATGTTTGTGCTTCTTCCCGAACCCGTCTCTCTTGCTCCAAACGCTTTCCCCGAGCTGACAGCTAATATACTTCGACCCTTGCTTCAAACGTGTATCATCCGTAAGTGAACTGCTTTCTTGCACTTTGGATTATTCCCCTAGGCCATTATGTGATCATTCATATGTTCGATATATCGATCTTATCCTGGGACCCGCCGTGTTCCCCTTACCCCCGATAAATTGGGTCCCAGTCCCTCCCGACCCTTTCCCCACATAGATTTCCAGAGTGACTCGTAAATCCTTTTTGAGGCTGCCCGCTCCCTTCTCCCCTGAACCTGCCCCTTTGGGACCCCTACTGCGCAAATCTCGCCCTTCTAGGACGGGGTGTTCTTTCCTAAGTCCCCCCACGCAGAATTAGAGACCGTTTTCTCCTTACTTCCCGTCAATTAACATGCGTCATTAGAATTATTCAGAATTTCCAGGGAAAGAGTTTTCCCGTTCGACTTCAATCTATCTTCCCAGTCTCTTTCTTTTTGCAATTCCCCCAGTACGCACTTCTCATTTCTTCATAATCCCTGCACTCCCATCTCTTTTTTCGATTCTTCCATCGATACTGTCAACAGCTCCTCTTCCCCCGCCACTCGAATTTTGGATCTCTCCTTTAATTGCGATCTTCCCTCCTCCCTTTTTAAGAATTCTTCTTACGCCTGCTTCCTCCGTCCTTCGCCCGACCCCTTAGACTTTCTTTCCCCATGGTCTCCCTTTCAGTACCGACCCCTTCTACGAAGGCTCTCCTGGAAATACTTTGACTCGGCCTTTTTGCGTCTATCTTCAAACCTCGCAAGAGCTTCCCCGCCAAAACCATAGTTCGGATTCCTCTGGAATCGCCCTCCCAGTTTCCTTATTCTTCCATCTCGCGTAAATCGCCGTCGTTACCGTGTAAAACTATTTCGCTTAAGAGATCCAACTTTCTCACCGCCTTGCGCCCTCAGAGGCTCCCAAGTGTACACGAGAATAATTAAATTGATTCATGCATGGCAGCGGCCCCCCGTTTTTTACTCATCCTCCCGTCCCGCATTATATTTGTAAAGTGAATCGTATTCTGCATGACGCACCAGAGCCTTGTAATGTGACACCTAGTGGGATCCATGTATGTAAAAGTTCCCCCCGTGTATAGCGTGCTACATTCGGTTGCCCCACACCCTGGGTTTTTCTTTTGAAAGTGTAGATGTGCACCCATTTTCAAAGCTTTGTTGGGTAGAAAGCCACACTGTTGAAGAGGCACAAATCCCCCTTCCTTCTAGATGTTGGAATTGACAGTGGTTTAGTTTGTTTCGATATGGTCCCCAAACAGCTTCGCATTTTGTACCTCTTATGGTAGCGCAAACCCATAGCCAAGTATCTCTCGGTGTTTCGTCCATTTGAGGTATCTTTTTCCCCCCGCTTTTCCAATTGTACTCCGTTTTCCTTACGTTTCCCCTGCGTCACTTTTCAAAGAGCGACTACTTTTTGAAAAACCCGCCTCTATTTATAAGCTTGTAATCGGCTTCTGATTTTTCCCTCTCAGCTTTGGGGCTCTGACCCCTCAATCTTGTCCTATTCCTGACAGAAGTTCTTGCACGCCGACTTATTCCTCCGTGGAAGAAGCCTTTGTAGTTTTTCTTTTCCCTTAGCGCGTTCGGGGACGTCCTTGGACAACCCCAAATATCCAGGTCTCGGTCTTCCACACAAGAGATTCCAAGTCATTTCGCACATAATTTTAGTCCTGGGCTATATCGGTATTTTTTTCTTTACTTCCGTTTTATCGATAACGAGCTTTCGTTTTATTTTATACATATTGCCTGGATTGCCTCTCCACTACTTCCGCGAAAGGAGTTTTTCCTCCTACGGCGCGGATCTTTCTGCCGGTCTTAACACTGTCGACGACTCCAATCGTTAGTGTGATCAGTTTTCCAATGTGAACAATGTGTAGTATTTTTTTCCCTTTTTTCCCCCGCAAGGATAGTTTTTTTTTTCTTTTTTGCTGGACGAGCTCCACGATTGGCCTTCCGAATAAAACTCTCTTCCCTTTTCAAATGGATCCTCAGCCCCCCAGGCTCTTTTTATCGGTCCGGCTAAACGCCGGGGGGGCCCAAAACCTTCCCGAGCAGGAAGAGATCCTTTTCTCCTTTTCTGTCCGTCCTCTTAGATCTCTCATAAGAAGCACTCCCACCCTGCGGCTTGCTGGGAATCTTTTTTAATTTGAAGAGGCCCATTAAAAGTCGGACTTCCCCCCCCCGCTATCCTTTGTTCCGGCCGACACCCTGCTTCCCTTTTTATATGTTTGGTGTTTTGGGGAGGAGTCTGTTGTCAAGGTGGCGATTCTTGGTTTCTGTAAAGACAACTGCCCCTGTCTCCTCGATGTTTGACCACAGATTTACGCTGACTTTGTTTTATTATGTTGATGGTCATTCGTGCTCAGCCCCAGTCCCCCCGTTTCCAAGCTCGTCGAATTCACGCCCCCCTCCCCTTTTGAACCTCCCAATATGATAAAAACTCTCCCGACTTTTTGGATGACGACTCAAACTAAGATTATTATCGGGAATTTAAGGCACTTTTTTTCCAAAAACCTCTCATCCATCAAGCATGTTATCTCTCTTTACCCCCTCAGGTTTTCTTTTCTGATTCCAATGATTGATGGCTTGGGTTTTCTCCCCCAGTTGCCCTGATTCCAAGAATAATGACCCTGCACCGAGCGTCCCTCGATAAGTCCCCGCACCTTTCCTAGATATTTTCTCACTTATGTCGGTCCCATGCTGGTTTTTACCCTTAGTCTTCTCGAGTGGTCCCCACAGAATGACCTGCCTTTCCCCCCCCATCAACCCGAAAAGTATAACATGTTCCCAAGGCTCCTTTTCACAGCTAATCAGGAACCAGGCGTCTGCCTCCCAATCAAACGTCAGAATCCAGCCTCTCCCCCTGTAGGACCCCATCCCGCACAAAAACACCACCCCATTCCCCCCCCCCCCAGTAGCGGGGTCTCCTTCCCGGCCCTTGGCGGTTGTGGCGCCGCCTTCATGTGCCGCCTTTCACTAAACAATATACCCATCCAGAAGTCCTAATGGTCTCCTTCTTTTCTTCTTAGATGCCACGGACAGTCACTTCCCCTTATCATCTTTCCTCTTGCTCGATCTGGCGTTTCCCCTCCCCCCAATGTCTCTTGCATCCCCAATCGCCTGGCACTTTTTCTTCGCCAAGGGTCTTCTTGCCCTATGGAGCCCCGGCCAGCTAAAAAGTTACTGTTCAATAGAACTACCAAAACGATACGTGTTACCCACTCGCTCTTTTCTCTGCACTTTGAATTACCGATTGACTTCTCGAAAGTTGCACGACCACCTCCCCAAGGACCCCCCATTCTTACGCTCCTTTTGTTTCCTCCTTCTTGCCTTCCCCCATGACTTTTTTATAAGTCCATTGTCGTGCAGGTTTGCTACGATTACTCTTACTCCATATTTTTGTTCCCCCTGAATCACCTTAGCTTAGCTCTCCTGGATATTTGTTCGGGCCTGATCTCCCACTCTCTCTTGAATCCCCCTACTCATTTATTCCTAGTTCACCCTATGGCGAACGTCACCATTTCTCCATCTCCGTTTCAATGCCTGGAGTTCATCCTCCCTCCTCAATCATCTCCCCCCCTGCAATTGAGTCCGATTCAGCTAATACCCTCCATAGATCAGTTTTTCCAACCTTTCCTTTTGCCCTGCTCTTTTCCAGTATGCCAAAATCTCCTTTTTCAATTTTTCCGACTCAGAATGCTCACCCAGTCAGATCTCTTTTTCTCTTTTGTGATACGAATCTCCCGTAAGATCTACGCTGACAGAGTATTGAATAACTATACCAAGATCCCTTCTTACTAACAATATCGTCTTTGATTGCTTGGGAGTCAACAGGTAGATTCCTCCCCCGCTTTCCGTTGCCGCACCCTATAGAACACCCATTCTCCAAAGGCTCCGTCAAGAGCGGCCTTTCCGGACACAATAATTGGTATAACCAGGGCCGTTACCTCATTCGCGATGGCGTATGACCTACCACTCTCTTACACCCCTCAGCCGGCTCAAAGATAATCTTGAGAGATGACTTTCCACTTTAAAGGAATTCTACTTTCCCTCTTACGGTGGGACACTTTGATGATATCCCCACCTCCCGAGACCCCCGGTCGGACCGGCATTCTTCTTCTGACGGATTTCTCTAGCAGATGCCCTCGTTAGCCTCCTCCTTTCAAAGCCCCGTAATATGTAAGAGATCATGGCTCCTTCGGGACAAGTCTTATAGCACCCCCCCTCCAAAGCCGAAGGATCGTTTTTTGATTTCCCATCAATCTTATACCTAATATAAACCTTCTGCTGTACCTTCCATTCTGGACCCTCTACCATTCCGTCCCGCAGGCTCTTGTGGAGTGAGTAACTCCTCCCCCCCTCTCCGTTTTTTCGGTATTTTGGCGTACAGTTCCATAAAATTAGTAGCTCTAATCTTTCAACTTGGGTCCCCGAGTTTTCTTGCACCACTTAAAGTAGTAGCCGTTCTCTTTTTTTAGGGCTCTTGCCTTCCTTTTTTCCGCAACTCGATTATCTATTCCACCTCTACGTTTTGTTGACTGAGATACAAGAGTGGAAACTTTTTTCCCATCTCCCCGAAGAGGGCTCTCCCTTTTTACTTCTCCACTCCACCCTCCGACCTTCCGGTGCCCCATTTTCGATTTTTTTCCCCAGTTTTTTTAGGACTATTCGGGACTTGAAGTCCTTTCTGCCTCTCCTTGTTTTTTTACACAGGTTCAAGTCGCTCGCCTTTCTCCCTCTCAGTGGTTTCAACTATCGGAATAGGCCGCTGTGGTTCACATGATCACTGACGCGCGGCGTTTTTGATGCTTGTATGTTGAGCTCCTTCTGGACCCCAGTATACGCCCCTTTCCTCCGTGCCCACCCCAACCGATTTCTCGGCTGGAAAAGTCCCGTTTCAGAGCCCCTGGCCAAATGCTGTTCCAGTTACTGATTCCTGTTCCACACGTCTACGCTTTTTCACCCTCCGAGTCTCGCGCTATGAAAGTCTCAGGCTTCTAATGAATTTCTCTGTTAGCCCTCATCCGTGGAACGCGCATGAAACTATTGTCTTCCCCACCCATAAGTCTATTAAGCGTTTCTAACCGTACTCTGTCCCCGCGTATTACTTTTTTCAACTTTATCTACGTTGTGGGTATTTTGAAACTACATCGCTGAGCACTTCCTAACAGGACAGAAGGAGGATCCCCAGGATTGCAACGAAGCTGTCCAAGATAGTTTTTCTTTTGGTTTCTCAACTGGTTCTCTCTTTCTCTTTAAGATGGCCTTGCGTCCCGATACTCGAAACTTTGTCCTATCTACATGATGTTTACGCCATCCCCGCTGTACTGGTTTTTTCTGATCTTTTTGTGTGCTATTTTGATTCCAACGCCTTCCTGCATTTGGATTGATTTCGTATCCAAAATAGAGTTTCTCGGGCTTCCCCTTTCGGATTCCACTTATTCATACTCGCATTATTATTGTTTTCTTACGTCGACTCGTACTTTCCACGCCTAGGACAGTGAAATCTGCCTTCAGATTGAATTTCTTGACCATTTAAATCTCTGCTTTTTTTCGACCCTTGAAGATGCTACAGGTTTTCGGACCCCGCCCCCCCAATTTCCCGAGCAGGACGGAGCTCACTCCGCGGCAACCCCCCCCCCGGTGACGCAGCGAGTATTTTCAAATAGAATCTTTGGGGCCAGTTCCTTACACCAAACCCTCCCAGGTAGCGTGCTTCTTCCCAACAAGAGACTTTATACTCTATTGAACCTTTTTGCGCCACTATCTCGTTAATTTTACGAAATGACTCTGGGCAATCACTTCTCCTTGCTTAACCATTCTTGGAGGATCGCATCTCAACTCCACACCAGGGCGACCGCAAGGCGATTTGTCTCCGAACCGCGTCAGATAACTAGTTTCAGATGAAAGTTCCCCCTCCCCAATTTTTTTTTCTATTTTTTGTTTTTTGGGCTTTCATTTTGACACGATCGTTGACGATAGACTCTGAATCGAGTAGTACCGCCGGTCCTTCGCCTTCGCGAGCAAAATTGATCCGGTGACCTTCCCACCCGGCGCATTGTTTTACGCACGCCCTTGCGTCCTCAACTTCAGGGCCACTAACACCCCCCGATCGCGCATCTTCCCGTCAGGCTATCTGTACTTTCTTGAGATTCCCCACGACGACCATTCACAGCTTTGAAGATTTGTTACTTGAGCGCCCACCCACCCCCGCCGGGAACTAACGGGTCCTTTCCACTCCGAGTTTGAGTTAAGAACCCACCGCTTCCGTTTTTCCTAATTGTGGTTTGGGCTGATGTGGGGCACCCCCGGTTGGCGAATTCTGGCCTCACGTTGTGTTTTGCCCGATTGTTTTCCCCTGCATTTTTGAAAACCATACCTTGACCCTATTAGGTGTTTTGTTGGGCGTGGCTCCGTGAGTGTTTCCCCAGATCTTCTTCATCAGCCACCCTCAAGTCATGGGAAAAAACCTGTTGCAAGATTACGCTTCTGTTTCCTCCCCCGCGCGGCGCCGCTCTCTATTTTTTAAGTGAGGGACAACTTTGGGGCTTAACAGAACCCGCAATCATGGAATAGCTCTAAATACGCCGTTTTTGTTTTGGGAGGCTTTTCCCCCACTGAATTTTGCGCCGTTTTTCGTGAAAAGTGTCCATGAATGCTATGTCCAGTGATGTCGGCTGCGAGGGTTTTCTGTCCCTTGCCCGAAACGGCAGAGAGAGTTTTTGGACCGCTGTTTAGAGCATTTGACATATTTGCATAGACGTTTGTTTTTCCTGCGTTCGAATCCCATGTGCCAACCGCCATCCCTCCAGTCTTGTGTTAAAGCGGATCTTTTCACATGCGCTCTCCACCTACTGCATTGCCACCCAACCGTTGGTTTTTGTTGTTTTTTGAAATTCCCAGTCGCACCCAACCCTTATTTGACATCCTCCTTCAAACCACAACTCTCCCCCCCCCCCAAATAAGCCGTGTGTCTGAGCCTAACCGCCTCATTCTGTGTTTTTTCTTATAAGAATAATGGATTCAATGTTTCGGAACCCCCAAACCCTGTCCTCCTTCGAATAGCGTATAAACTTAAGATTGCCCCAGAAACTTGCTAACGCTTGACGAGTGCTTTTGGATCCTGTGTCTGTTTTCCCCGAAGTAAACATGCCTTTCTTAGACTGCAGTTTTCAGGATGAAATTACGCTCTCCTGTTGCACCCATTAGATGATCCCCCACAAATGGTTTTTCTTTCCTCGCGATTGGCTGACCCTCGTTCATTCATTCTTTAGTAGTAACCCCACCAAATTGCTTCACAACGTAGTTTTTTCCTGCGCAAACAACTTGTGTCTCAACAGTTGACCCGTAATTCTAGTATTCTCCCTACGATCCCTGGCACCCGATATCCTGCCTTTTTCTTCTCCTCCTTGTTGATCACACCCTCTCGACTTCACATAAATGTCTACTTTTTACCCATTTCCCAGTCGCTACCCGGAATCCAAGCTTTAGAAAGATCATTCACCTCTCAGTCTTGCTGTATGATATGTTTCCCCCGTTTCGTCTAAATCGACCGTGAGATTTTTGGGTTACCCTGGTCCCAAGAACGCCGATGCTTCCCACCCCAATACCCCTTTCTGCCCCCAGTCTTTGCCTTTTGAGGCCAGTCCCTCACGACTTTCCTTTCAAAGATCGGCACTTGATATTCATTTCCTTAATTGGCATCCTCGTCCAACCTTCCCATGAGAAGCACGTTTGTTACCGGAAATATCTCAGTCTAGCTCTTCCTTCTCATCTATTTTTTAAGTTACTACGCCCCCCACGCACCGTCCTCCTGCCACGTCTGTTAACTCTGGTCAAGTTTCCTTCGCCCTCCTAATGTCCCATACCCGCTTCCGATATTGTCTCATTATCTCAATAAGCCAACTAGCGACCAAAGCCTGCTCGAGTTTAAACTATTTCAAACTGCCGAAAGAAGCATTATACAAACCCAACTCTCTTCTGGATATGAGTAAGGAACCAGCTTAAGTACTCTCCCTATCCCCCCCCCCCCCCCCCTCCAGATAGAGAATAGGCAACTCTGTCCCCCACCTTATCTCTGCCCTCTCTATGACGTAGATTTTGAACTAAACTCATTATCCCCCTCCCAGTAATTACGCTCATCGCACTCCTCTTCCGGCAGTTCCCTACTTTCGTAATACAAAATTCCCACTTCTTAGCTGTCCCTCTCGCCTTTTTATTTATCTGTCTCCCGACTTTTTCCTGCTTCTTATACTGAAATCACCCCCTTTTTCGTGACCGCGATGTGAGTCACAGGAAATGCGAATAATCCATTTTAATTCCCTGAATGACATTGGGACAACCACATTGTGCTTTGCGGAGCCATACTTTCATTTCCCGCTGCCTGAGTCAATTACCAGATCGTCGACTCGTTCCTTAGATCGATATACCTTGTCTAGAGGACATAAGGGCGTACGATAGCTGCAGACCACGGCTTTTGGACCTTTTACAGAAGATTACGACTCAAGCCCACCGAGTCCCTTTTTGTCCCTTAGGAGGAGGACCCTGCAACGACCTTTCTATA
>Ga0179593_1298500_pt1 | contig 18066 bp, 23 predicted proteins | sample CZODoug2_1_08_16_FD_185931 | JGI IMG/M metagenome (GOLD analysis project Ga0179593, IMG submission 185931) | Vadose zone soil fungal communities from Angelo Coast Range Reserve, California, USA - CZODoug2_1_08_16fungal (PacBio error correction) | ecosystem: Environmental > Terrestrial > Soil >... | reverse complement strand
GTCTTTTTTTTCAGATATTTTTTCACCACCTTCCCCTTTACGTTCATTTTCCTTGTGATCCTCGCCGACCCATCCTCCTTTCTTTTCCTGCAACGTAGATCTGCTTCTCCGGTTCTTTTTGCTGTCGGATTGCTTGTTGACGTCCCCCCCCTGCCTTTTTGAGTTCCGCCCGCGTACAAGGCCCTAATTGATCGACACAGTCAGATCTTTACTTTTTTGCTTTTTTTTTCTCCGTTCCATTCTTTCTTGCCTGTTTGGGTTTAGCGTGCCCCATCGTTTTAGCCCCGTCCTGTTTGTTCTTTTTTTTTGCTCCTCTTTCCCTCCCCTTTTTCCGATGTTTTACAGTTTTCTTTTTCTCTGTTATGGGTCTCCCGGTTTGTTTTCGTGCGGATTTTCCTCAAAGAACATTAACGGATTAGAGACCTTGTGTTCTTGTTTTTTCCCGACTTTCAGGACCAACATGTCTTTTTCGTCCCCCCCTCCCACTTTGCTCAGGGGTTTTTGTCTCCCCTTTTCTGCATGCTGTCCTTTTTTACTTGAGTTTCCCCCCCCATTAAAGCAAATCTTTCCCTCCTCATTTGGTCTCACCCTTGGGTCCAACAGGATTATTGCTCCCCTTTATTTCTTTTCAGCGTTTTTTTACCGCCTTGACTTTGGTTTGATTCCACCCTTTCTGCGTTTTCCCCATTTTTTGGTGTAGTTTTTCATTTCCTTTTGCCTTTCCTTGCTTTTTCAAGCTTGGTATTCCCTTACCGTCCATGAATTTGTGGACCCCCCTTTCCATTTCTATCGTTTTCGTTTTTTTTTGCCGCGGACCGTCCTGATTCATGTCCTTCGTACCCTGGTTTTCTGGCCCGGCCTGTTCCCCACCCTTTTATGCAGGTTTTACGTTCCTTGGGTCCCCCTACCACGTGTGCCCCAGTCGGTCTCTTTTCGTCGTCCCTCCCCTCATACTTCAGTTTTGTTCTAGCCTCTTTTTTTTTCGTGCATCCTTCATTTTTTTTTTCCCACTGGTGGAGCTTTTTTTTCCTCGAAGTCCGTACCACCATAATTTAAATGTTTTTTTGCTAACAACCTCTCCGCTTTTTTCTACCGTTTGCCCGTTCCCCCATACCCACCCCACCCCGTTCCTTCCAGTTCTATCTCCTGTCATGGTTGCCCCCTCACACTTTCACTTTGAGAGGAGATTGTCAAACCCCCTTTTCCCCCCCCCCCACGTTTTGCATACCTTTCCTTTCCTTTTTCCTCATTCTGTTAGTACACCCCTCACCTTTGACCACCCTTCTCCCCCGCTCCGGTCCGGGCCCTGATCTAAGGGGGTTGGACTTTCATCTAGTTAGTGATGATTGCCCCATCTTCCTTTCTTTCACGACCCCCCCGTTCTCTCGGTCCCCTGTTTTTTATAACCCCTCTGTCCCCCCCTTTCCCGCCGTTCTTTTCAACCAGTAATTATAGTTGGATGGTTTCTCTTGGAGGATTTGCCTGTCATGGGACCCCGTTTCTTTGAGTTGATACTCCAACTTTCCCCTTCAACCCCCATGCCTTCCCCCTCGATCTCGTTCGTCCCCCCTCGCATTTCTCTTTTTCCACACAAGTCTATGGCTTTTCTGATTTGGACCCCTTCCCCCGCCTGCCCCAGCAACTTGGCCGCGATTTTCCCAAGCCCTTGTGTTTTCCCCTACCCCAACCACTTCACTCTTCACTGCTCATCCGTCCATAGGTTTACGGACTGTTACCCGTCTTCCTCCAATCGCCCCGTCTTTTCTGCACGTATTAGTTAGTTCTGACTTTAGACCTGAGGAAGAACTCCCTTTTCCGGATCCTTTTTTTTTTTGGTTGACCCCACCACTCCTTCTTTTCCCACTTTCCTACTCGGTTTTTAGGCTCTTCTCTCTCGGTTTGTTCCTGCATGATTCGTCTCTGTTCCCTCCTCTTCTCTTTCCCTTTGGCGGTCCCCCCAGTATGTCTGCTTTCCTTGATGAATCTTTTTCCCTTTTTTTTGGTTTCGGTGTGTCTTGTCTCTTTTCCAAAACGTTCCAGTCCCTCGACCTCAATATTTTCCTTTGGCCTCTTTTGTAAGGTCTTTCCCCCCTGTCCGGTCTTTTCCCCCCCCTTTTCTTCAACTTGTTCTTCTCGGTTTCTCTCACTTGCTTTTACACAACAACCCCGGGACGTTGTCTCCCCCTCCCGTGTAGCGACCCCCTAGTTTCTTCTTTTGAATCTTTCCGCCCTGTCACCGCCTACCTCTACCAGTGACCATGTGCTTTTTTTTTTTTTTTTTTTTTTTTTTTTTTTCGACGTCTCCTCCCACGTTTTTCCCCACTTTTCCCTATTTGCCTGTTTGGGGTTTCTCTTTTTTTCACCCCAACCATTAATTTTTTCAGTTGCACTCTGTTTTCCCAAATCGTGATTCACGCCTTGTCTTAGAATTTCCTCCCCCCTTGACCCTGAGCGCCCTAGGGTTCCGTTCTACCTCTCCTCTCTCTCACTCCCTAACCCCATTTTCCTCTTTTTAGGGAAATTGCAGGCCCCCCTTATTTTTGCCATGCCTTCGTTTTGTTCCCTTCTTTGGACGTATCCCTTCAATTCCTCTTTTGGAGTTCTCACTGAACGCTGTCCTCCCCAGGGGTTGCAGGCCTTTCTTTCTTTTTCCCCCCCATTCGTCCTGTTTTCCTGCGTATTTTTTTCAAGCCATGTTTTGAGGCGGTTCCACTCATTTCCCCTCGTTTTTTTTTTGACGGACATTACGTTTCCCCAGGGTTTAGCTTTTTTCCCCCGGAACCGTAAAACCCTCTTCTTTTTTCTGTTCAGTTCCCAGTTTTTTTTTCAGTTTCCTCACCGCTTTGCGCTTGGCCCTTGTATTCCTGTTTCAAGTTTTGCTTAACTCTGTTTTTTCCGAAACCTCCTTTCCGCCCGTTTTTCTTGACTTTCTCTTTTCCTTGTTTGTTTCTTGACTAATAAGGTATCGCCGTTTGCCAACTTCTTCCCCCCACTTTGTGTCGGTTTCCAGCTTTTTTTTCCCCGTTCCCCCTCCCACGGCCCTTCGGCCCTCGGCAAGCTGTAATGTTTTTTGATAGACGGTGTGAAATTGGTGCATCTCCCCGGCCTATTTTTTTTTCTTTTTTTCTCACGCTCACCAAAACCCTTGGCGTCCCTTGGTCCTGCGATCGGACATGTTTGTGGAATGAACCCTCCTAAACTCTCCCTTGGACTGGTTTTCTTTTCCCCCTTCGTCAGGAGTTTGGTTTTCTTTGCCATGGTGTCACATTTCCCCTCTTGGTTCCAGCACCTTTTGCCTTTTGTCCAGGTTTTTCAGTAGCCGTCTCGCTGTTTTCGTCATGATCGTCTGATCCCGGGGCAGCGAATTCTCCCCCTGTTTTGCCCTTTGCCCAGTTCTCCCCACGTTCTTGGCCACTTTTTAGTCTGATATTTGCGTCTTTTCTGTTTTTCGTCAACCATTTCTCTCTGCAGGTGCGATTTTCCGTAACCCACGGGGGCTTGACATAGATACTTCGTTTTTCTTGGGTCCAACCCCCAATCTGCGTAGTACCTGTGGAGGAAGAGTTCTTTCCAACCCTTTTGTCGTCCCTACCTGCACGTCTCGATTTTTCGGTTCTTGTCTCGGGGTCCGATCATTTCCAGTTGAACTTTTGATCCCGGCCTTTCCTCCTTTGGCGGCAACGTCCTTTGTTGTCTCATTCTCAGTTAGTCGTTTGTATGTTCGCGTGTTCAACCCCTTTGTCCTCCGGGTCCGATAACACTTCCAGCCCTGCGTCCCCCGTTGGTCCTATTTTTAGTCTTTCTTTGGCCCCTTTTTTTCGTCAAAGTTTTTTTCTCCTTGTCGCAACCTGTTTTTGACCCCCTTTTTGACTTTGAGCGGTCTCGTCATACGGGTGGGCTGCCCCCTTTTTCGCGTAATCTTCGGACTCCGCTGATCATTTGGTCCTTAACCCCCTATTCTTTGAAAGTTCGCCTTTACCCCTCAGTTTTTTTGGGTTTTGAAGGTTGCGCCGTCTGTGGATTCCGTATACCTGCTCCCAGTTTTGCGTTCACATTCTGTTGCTGCTCCTCGTTGCTGGTCCTTTTTCCATTACCCTTCTTGATTTTCTTTACTTCGGTGGGGGCTATGCTCCGAAGTGCTTCCCGGCGGGATTTCTGGACTCCGCGGGGCGTTTTTGATAGATGTAACCTTTTTTTTTTTGATTGTCCCCCTTTTCATCGCCGGTGCACGTTGGCGGCGCGGAGGTTTTGCACTTCTCCTCTGAACGCCCATCACTTTTTCCGTTCGTCGGCGGTTTGTTTTTTCCCTCGAGCTTGGCCTCGGTGTTTTACCCCTCATGGGTGTGCGTTGTGCCACCTATGATCGTTCAGGTATGCGGTAGTGTTTTTCGTTGCTTACGACTCGTGACGATCTGTGAGCTTCTTTACTTTCCGGAGGGTACAGTTTTCTTCTTTCCCCCTTTACCCGTCTTTCTCTGTTTCGTTTGTCTTTTTTCCACTTTTTCAGATTGGCGTGCTCCGCTGGCCATGCTGATTCGAGGTTGTTTCCGTCGATTTTCGATTTTGGTTTTCGTTTTCCCCCCCCTCCGGTTTTTCCCTGAAACGTCAGTTCTCGGAGCTGGTTTTTTGGCCCAAGTTCCACTTTAATCTCCCTTTGCCAGTTTTGCCTGGGGCCCGGCGCCGTGAGGTCAAGGCACGTGGTGTTTCCGAGGTTCTTTTTTTTCTATGCTCCCTGTTCACTTTTGGAGAGCGGTGTGCGTCAAAGATCACACTTTTTTTTTCCATGTTTTTCTGATTTTATTATGAGTACCCCCTTTGCTTATTCTCCCCTCTTTTCTCCCTCTTTTTAACGTCATGAGGTGTTTTTTGGACTACGTCCCGGCTGCCCATTTTTCCTTCGTTCCTCTTCCTTGCTTTCCTGATAACAGTCTTTTCAAACATGCTTGGCATTTTTTTTTCTCTTTTTTTCTTTTTTTTCCTCACCGGTTTTTTTCACCGCCGGATGAAAGCTGCCAATGATGCCGGTTTTTATCATTATTTCCACTTGTCCAGCCCCAGCCCCTTTTTAAGCCCCAGGATCACGAAGTTTTAAGTCACAAGGGGTCTCTTTCAAACACGTTTCTTCTTTCCTTTTTCACAGTTTTCAAGGCGGAAAACACCTTCTTGAAAGAACCCCCGCCTTCCCCTTTGACTCCGTTTCTGTTTAAGTGTTCTGGTCCCACATGTCGGTTAGCTTTGCGTAATGAACCCACCATCTCATCGCTAGAATTTTTACTGTGTCTTAACTCACTGGAGCACTTTTTTTGCCCCCCCGCTGAATGCCTTTTTCCTTTCTGAACAAATCGCTCTTAACATGCGCGAGCCGTTGAAATGGTTTTTTTTGTTGTTTCTTCTCCCCACAGCTCCCCCACGGCGACCTGCATTCAATCGTCTCGAGCTTTAGTCCACTTTTTTTTTTCACGTTTTTCTTGACGGTCTATCATCGCTAACGTGCCCTTCCTGGATGCGCGGGTGGTCAAAAGCCTCACACCCCCGTCACTTTCTCCCCCGTTTTGTATTGCTCCCCTTTTCACCCCCCGCAATCTCTGACCTTTGGTCGAGAAGTCGGGGACCCGGTCGTCTGAGCTGGACCTCCGAGGGAGGGGAAGGCAGTTATCTCCCTTTCTTTTTTTCAAAAGAGTTTCTTTTTCCACTTGCAGCCCCCTTTTTAGGTGCGTGCAACTGATTTCTCTTTGAGTCGGTTTTGATAACTATCACCCCGTACTACGTGCGTTTTTTTGTTGTTTTCTTTTACAATTTGTAGAAATCCTCTCTCCCCGTTGGTTGTTTTTTTGAAGAGGATGTTCTCGCCTGTTTTCCCCCCCCCGCCCACCGGCCCCCGTTAGGCGTCTGGAGGAGCTTTTTCTCGTGAACTTTCCCTTCCTTTCTTTTTTGCACAGCGTGACTCTTTTTACTTTGGTTCGTACTTAGTTTTGTCATTCATTTAGATTTGGTATTTTTGTGCTTTCGGGCGAGTCTTCCGCTAAGAGACCCGGTTCCGGAATTTTTGTTTTACCCCCCCAGGTCGTAAGAGGTGCGGAGTCTTCGTCAGTCATGTTTCTGATTATTCCTTTTTTTTGGCTGCCGTCCGGAATTTTCCTTTTTTTTTCTTCCAGCTTCTGCCCTAAGTAAGATTCTCTCCGCTGCCTGAAAAAGCTTCTCGTTCTCTTTTTTCTGGTGGCCCGTGGAGATTTTTGCGCAGCCTTTTTTCGCCCCTCAAGGTCTCGCTCATTTGTGACAAACCCTCAAATTTTTTGTTTTTTTGGGTCAGCCAGCCCCTGCCGCCCAAAAAGGGGTAGTTCTAGTTACTCCAAGTTTTTCCATGGGGCCGTCTGTTGAGGGCCTCCTTCTCCCCTTTTTGCCTGGCGCTGTATTCGACGTTTTTCCCAAAAGCTCTTTCCCCCTGTTGTCCACTTACCCGGGGGCCCCTGATTGTCGAGCTTTTCTTTTCCCCAGCTTTTTTTTTCCGGGTGTCCAGTTTGACAAGGTGCTTTGGACATCCTTGCTTTTTTAACTCCCCGGGCGTTTTTTTTTATTTTTGACTTTATTTCTGTTTTCACCGGACTTTTACCGCAGTCCTCCTTCTCGTTTGTCCACCGTCTTGGTCTTGAGGCTTGGCGTTCGTTGGGCGCGTCCCCTGTCCATTGATCAGGTCGAGACTTGGGCAGTGCCCCTGTTGTCTTTTTTCCCTACGTTCTCGGAAACTGTCTAACGCTGTGCCAAGCTTTCCCCAGCCTGGGACCCATCCCCCCTCTGTTTCCGTCGTCCGTCCCCTTCGCACTGTTGGTTGAGGGTTTTCCCCACTAGACTTTTTTTTTTTTTTTTGATTAATCCCTTTCTTTCTGGTCGCGAACGTTTATCGTTTGTTTTGACCAACCCAGGACCTCCAAATCTTTTTCCCACCCCTTTACCCCCCAATTAGGCTTGGCTTCTTACCACGGTACATCTCTCCAACAACAACCCCCAACGTGCCTTTTTTTTTTCTCCCCCCGAACCGGGGCCACCCACCCCCCCCCCCCCCGCGCTTTTGCAAATTTGGTCACGAAGCCTCGCGATCCTCCCCCTTTCCCCCCCCACCGCTCCTATCTCTGTAGGTATTCAGTTCTTTGCCCCATGTCGGTGTCCTTCCACGGGTTTTCCCCACCCCCCAAACCCTCTCCTCTTAGGGCCCCCTCTCGACTGCGGTCTCTCTGCAAATATTTGCATTTTTTTTTATAGCCACAGTTTCTTTAAGTTTATCCGTCGGTACCCATCGTTTAAAGTCGTTTGCCCTTTTTTTCAGTTCCCGCGGCGAGTTCGCTCGCCGGTGCCAGCTCGTGGACGCCCCTGTTTTTCTTTTTTTTTAACTCTTGAGTGTTTCCTCCCACTTTCCCTGCACCACCCATTGCTTTCCCGACTTATTCCGTTGGCTTTTTTGGACTCTTTTGTAAAGTTTCTGGATTCTCTTCCTGCACTCCGCCCGTTGCAAAGCCCACCTTTCCCCTTGGCTCTCTGACCGTCCTGTTGGCTGGTTCCCCCCCTCAAACCTTCTTCGACCCCTTCCTTACGCCCATTGAGACGTCACCCTCGGTTCTTACTTCTTCTCCCCCCCCCCGGGTTCGGCCAGAGAGTAGTTTCCGTTTTAATTTCCGTCCGAGTACCGCCCATCCCCAACGACTTGGATAATGGGTTCATCGTGACCTCCCAACAGACGTGTCGGTCACCTTTTCCACCCGTGCTTGGGTTTTGGTGGGGCCGCCCCTATTGTTCTTCACAAAAAGCTTTTAGGCGTCTTCTGTGAGTTCTTTTTTTTTCCCGGCGTCAGCATTCGTTTTTCGTCCCTGTTTTTTTCGTTTGCTTTTTGGCTTTCCTGTTTTCAAAGGTTTTCCCAGCCGTTGCGTTGTTAATTCTCCCCACCCTGTAATTTCCACGAGAAACATTTTAACCGTGGGTCCGTCTTGTTTGAGGCAATGTTTATTTTTTTCTGGGTCTTGGCCAGTGTATTTTTTTGTCACCGGCCTCCGCCTTTCTTTTTTGACTCTCCCTTATTTACTCTTTTCACCCCAACCGGAAGTTGATCAATAACCCCCCCCCCTCTCCGATTCCTTACCTTTTTTCGTCTCTGGCATTTCTTTTCTGTTTTTTTTTTCAGAACCCCCTTGAGGGAAAGCGTGGGCTTTGTGTGCCGCGGGTCTTCGGACCCGAAAAAGCGTGTTCCCAGCTCTTTCCGCCGGTTTGCTAGGTAACTCTTCTAAATTTTTTTTTGTGGTCCCCCGCACTTTTTTCTTTATACCCGATTTTTCCCTCCCCCTGTATTTTTTTGCCTCAAGGCAATTGTGAGGCTCGCCTAGGTTTAGGCGCCGGCTTGTTCTCGCCTAATCACGACTTTAAAAAACCCCACTTTTGACGCTTTGTTTCTCCCCTGTCCTCACAATTCCCTTGATGATGTCTTTTTGAATTCTCCTGCTTCATGACCCCCATCACCCTTCCGAGGGGCCGTGAGGGTATTGAAAACGTGCCTTTCACTTTTAAAGCTTTGCGGCGGAATCATATTCCCCCCTTTGTCTTCCGCATTCCCCTTTTTTGCATTGACCCTGACCCAATGTCATCCCTTTGGTCCGGCGGTTCCCACCCAGTCCCTTTTCCAAACGTCCTTTCTTTGGTCCATCTTTGTCGGCCCTTTATACGAACCTGTGCCCCGAAACCGAACCATTTCTGCTTGGCCCTCTGTCACCTTTTTCCCCCCACCTGTCGTTCGCAGGTAATACACTTTTGCTTTTGTCCGGGTCCCTTCCTAGTCCTTTGGGCCTTTCATTTTTTGTAACCTTGTTTTTTCCGAACCACGTCTTTTACTTTGTTTTCCCTTCGTCTCCTGTGATATACTTTCTTCCGTTTTTTTTTTTTTGAGAGAGAGGGTTCATCTGCCCACCTTGAGAAACCCCTTCCTTTGCGGCAACCCCTTGTTTTTTTTTTTTCGTTTCTTCCCCTCCCCACGTCTTCTCGTCGCCCCCCCCGCTTTCAAGCTTGTAGGTACACTGTTGCCGCGTTGGACCCCATGTTCCACCCTGCGATTTTTTTTGGGCTTGCACACCCCTTCACGTTTCATGTTGGCGATCTTCTTTGGCTGAACCATTCTTGACCTCTTCCCCAGGTTGCCTTCCTTTTCGTTCCTTCAGCAGGAGCGGCCTTTCCCATGGTTTTCATATGGAGCGCCTGTTATCACCTGGTGCTTGTCGTTCTTTACTGACTTCCCGGATTCTGTTTCGTCTCTCCCGGTGACTTGTTCATCGCCCGTGTTTCCTTCCTTTACTCACAAAGCGTGCCCCCACACGTTAGTCGTGATCTGCGTTCTGTTGATGGCCCCGTCGTAACTGGAACTCTTGGGCCCTCTTTCACGGCTGATGCACTCCCACGTTCCTTTAATCCGGCTTCCCCCGTTTTTTTTTTTTTTTGCCACCCCCAACCATCGCCTTTCTACGGCTCCGGTGATGAGCCATTTCCACTTTTGTGTTCTTGTCCTTGCACACCGATTTACCCTTTGCTTGATCTCCCCCGGCTCATGGTCAATGGTGTATTCCTGCTTCCGTTGCTCCGTTTTTAGTTTCTCCCACGTTCCCCCCTTTTTTGTTTTTTTTTCCAAGTCGTCTTTCCTTTTTTTTTCGTTTTTTTGATGTTTCCAGAAACCTGGCGAAGGGTCGATAAACATGTTTTACCATCCCAAAAGCTTTTCCCCACCTTTGGGACCATATTTCGTTCCTTTCCTTTGAACAAACGGTTGTTGTCTCAGGACATGCCTCCCTCCCCGGTCGGTCCCCAACACGTTCAATTTGAAGGCCGCGCTCGGTTTTTTCTACTGTTTTGTCTCCCCCGGTTTGTTTGTGTGAGGGCTTTTTGATGGTTGTTGACCGTCTGATCATTGCCCTTGCACCTCCAGTATTGGTGAAGCGTCATCACGCCACCCCCAACCCAATTTCTCTTTCCTTGTTGCCCCCGCCGTCGGTTGGTGGTAGCTTCCCCTGATTCCCCCACCGTGGAGTCTTCCTGATTTTTCTTGCTCTAGGTCGATTATGAACTCCGCGGCGAACCCTCCTTGGGAGTTCGATTTCTCCGGTTTTACTTACTTGCGGGGGTGCTCCGGATTCCTCCTTGGGCGCTTCTCGTATGCCCTCCGGTGAAGTCCGGGTGGCACTTCCTTCGTCCCATGGCCACGTTGGCTGTTTTGGCTTTTTATTTGCCCTTCTTCTCCTCAACGAAGAGGGGGATTGGTTCTCTGGGGTTCCCCCAGCCTCTGAGGCACGTCCATGGGTCTTGTTTTCCTTTGGTTTTTCCTTTTTTTACCCCACTCGTTTGATCTTTCCACGTTTGCAAGTTCGGCGGAGATTTCTTGGTGGCTCGTACCCATGCTCACTTTTTTTTATGACCCCCTGGACGTAGGGCGGTTTTCCCCTAGGTTTGATCATTCCCCGAGACTACGGGGGTACTTTTGTTGTACCCTTTTCAGATTGGCTCTCGCTTTCCCCTTCGTCGTCGTTTGTTTTTTTTAGTCTCGTGCTTGAGTTGTTTGGGGTGGGCGGTTCCTGTCGTTGTACTCACCCGACGGGATTACAAACCCCTTTTTTTGTTTTTTTTTTTTCTCGGAACCTAGCTCCCCCTGCGTCCTTTTGGTTAATTATGTAATGCTGCGCCCGTTTTTCAATTTGTCCATGGCCCCCCCGTTCGCTCGTGATTTTACTGACTTCACCGGTTTTTTTGTTATTGGCGCGTTTGTGGGGGGGGTTTTTGTTGTTTCTTAGAAAGCGCAAGCTTTCCCTGGCGAGGTCTCCCTTGTTTTGATCCCCACCCCCGCCTTTTTTACCCTTTTTCCTGGTGGTCGATGACTTTCGCTTTTTCCCCTCGTGCCGTCTTTCATCACCAAATCTGCCCCACGACTCTTGTCTCATCCCACACAAGATTGAGGTTTGACGCTTCCCCCCCAAGACGAGATGACCTTTTTTTGTGCAGGCGGTTGCCTCTGTCTCCCTTTTCGATTCACGGATTTTGACCCACCCATGTCCCTGTCACCCTTTTCTCACTGCCTCCCCCGTTATTCCCAAATCTCGACTCCCATTTTTGACACCTTCTTCGGGTACCCTCCTGGCTGGACCGTTCCTTTATTTTTCAAGTCCAATTGTGTCTGCCTTCTCATCCCATCCTCCCCCCAGTCCGGATTCCCCGTTCTTCATCCACCTGCCACATCATGCAAACCCCCCTGTGTGAACACCCGATCTGTCCCCCCCTTGATTCCCCCCCGGTTTTTTTCCCTTTTAAGTGTTGGTCCCCACCATCTTTTTCTTTTTTAAAACTTCGAATACCATATTGGCGTTAGACTGTCCTCTCCCCCGGGGTAGCCTGCTCCCCCCAGTTTTTTTGCTTCCTGGCCTGCCTTTTTTGTTTTACGTGGGTCTCTTTGTGCAACCTTTTACTCAGTCTGGCCGGGCTTCTTGTAGAGCCTTTCTTTCTCTCCTCTCCTCCACGCTCCCCCACTTTTTGTGAACACCCTTGCAGAACCATTTTCGCTCGCTGCTCCCCACTGCGAGTCCGTCATTGACGGAGATCTTCCCTCGAAGAAATTCCGGATTCCCCCTTTTCCCCGCACACCCACGTCCTTCCCCCTGCCTTCCTTAACGAAAGTCTCCATCTTCTCTTGAACCTTTTGTCGAGTTTTGCAGCTGTTTCCCGGTCCGCGGGAGGCTGTTTGACATACATGTCCGTCCTTCCCCCCCACGGCTCAATAGAAATTTTTCATCCCACCTCTTCCCCCGTCGCCACTCTTTTGTTTTGGCCGGCACGTTGAGGTTTTTCGCTCGCTAAATACTACGGCCCCCACTTTTTTCCTGTTTTTGGGTGGGCCCAACATCGAGGGTTGTCCCCACCCTTTCTTTTCTTCCATTAAGCCCGTTGGTTTTTTTTTTTGAGAGGAGTCTTGTATCCCTTGGTTAACGGCCACCCCGGCCCCCCCCCCGTTCTTCGTTGCATGGATACGCGGTCTCCTTTTTCCCTTCGCCTCCTGATTTACAGTATGATGCGCGATGGTACTGTCATCCTGTCGATTTTGAGGTGCCGGTTTTTTAGCCTTCTGACGCTTACCCTTTCGTCCCCTGGTTCGCAATTCTGATTTACCACTTCCGAGATGCCTTGAGTTGGGGTGCTTGTCCAGTTTTTGTCCTGATTCTGTCCGTGGTTGAGGGGTTTTTAACAGAGCATCCCTGCATTCCGTTCCCCTTTCATCCGTAAGCTTCGACCTCGATTTCTCCCCCTCCTTTTCCTTTTTCCAGGCGCTTTTTTTTCTGCAGGTCGGTTGATCTTGCGCATTCTTTCCAACATTTCCCTGCTTTCTTTGCTTTTTTCAAGTGGAACCCCGCTTTGTGGTAAGACCCTTCCCCCCGTTTCAAAACGTTTTTGGTCCCCCCGCCTTCCGTACCTACCCTCAAGTTGTTCGGTCGTTTTCGTTGATTTTGCTGAGCGATTCTTACGTCCAAAGTCATTTTTCGATTTTTCTTTCCATCTACTCCTTTTGTTCCTTTTCCCCCATTACCCTTTTTTTAAAAGGTATTGTTCTTCTTCTTTTTTCTGTAAGCGTTTTTCCCCGCCCGTTTTTTTCTTTTGGACTTTTTTCCTTCCCTAGACGTTGACACTACCTCCCATGGGTTTGGTCCTTCCTTTCTCTTCTCTGCTCCCCCGTGGCTTCCGCCTTCCTCATGAGTGTCAAGTTGCCTTGTTTATCTCTTTTGGTCTTCAGGGGCGCGTAAACCGCCTTCTCCTTTCTACTTCATTTTGGGCTATTGCCCCGGCATTTTCACTTCTTCTTTTTTTTTTCCCTTAAGTGTTCCTTTCTTGCTGCCGGCCCCTTTAGCAGGTCAGGCCCTGTTTTGGCCCGTCGTTTTTTTCCAGTTTTCCACTGGATCTTATTCCCCTGAGGTTTGTGTAAGTTCGATTTTTTTGCATAATCTTTGCCTGTTTCGATCCTTTCATGACCCCCCCCCCCCCGGTCAATCCTTTTTTTGCCCTCACCCAAACTATTTTCCCCAATTTGCTTTTTTATTCCCGTCCATATTCAATCCCCCCAACCCTTTTTTTTCTCCCCTTCCACAGGAGACTGGCCCCCTTTCACACTTTCCCCTGCGCTGATTTCCTGTACACTTTTTACCCCCACTTTCTTTTCCTCCTTCAGTTCCTCCCCGTTTTTTTTATTCCCCCCGCCACCACCGCCAAAAACTATTTCCACTGCCCCCCGTCCTTCCATCGACTAATGTTTTTGCGCTCTTGGCGCCCCATTTTCCCCTTCTGTCCTACTATCGTGACTTAGGTACCCTCGCCTTCCGCCCTTTTTTCCCCCCCTCCGTTCAATCGTGAGTTTATGCTATGCCCTGCCTCCTGCCCGCGTATTACCTCTACGTGATACATCCCCCCTTTTACACAAGTTCTAAAAACCTTTTGAGTTTTTTCCCTTCGATTTAGGTTGTAACAACCCGTTTTTTCTGCATTTTTTTTTTTTCGTCCCGTCTGTTTTGAGCTATCATACCATTTACCCCGCCGACCACCGCCCTTTGCACTTTTCGTTTATGGTCCTTTGTACCTTTGCCCTTTTTCCAGTAAAACCCCTTTCCCTTTCGGGCAGCTTGACTCCCCCTTTTTCCGCCCGTTTTTTCCTTTTTCCCCGTTTCCCGTCCTCGAAGGTCTAGAAACCCCCGGCTGTTTTTCTCACCGTCGTTTTATTTTCCTCAGCCGCATTCTCCCTCTTAGCCCCTTTATTACCCAGTTTTTTTCCCGGGTCCATCGTGACCTTCCCTGAGCAGTTTTTGTCCCCCCCTTTTCCCTTTTTTTTCTTTTCGGTGTTCAATGCTCCCTTCACCATGTCTTTCCCCTTGTTTTTTTTCCAATTCGTACGCTCTCTTTTCCTTTTGTTCGCCCCAAAGTATTTGCTCTTTCATTTTTTTTCCCTTTTTCTTTTTTTTTTGCCCAGTTTTTGTTGTGGGGTTCGATAATTCTTTTCTCCAAAACCCACCCTTTTCCACCTAATCCCCCTCCCTTTACAACCTTTTTTTTTCCCTTTTTTTTTACTGGGCCCCCCCCAATGTATAGGCCTCGGTCTTTCCCCCAGTTCTTTTTAAAGGTCCAGTTTTAAGCACAGTTGCGCCCTTTCCCCTACGGTATTCCTCTACACACCAGGGCCACCTTCTCTAAACTTATTTGTCGATGTTAATGTTTTTTTTTTTTTCTTTCCCTTGTTCCTCTTTCCTGGAATTGTCTCATCCGGCACCCCCCAGAGGTGACAACAAATGCTGCTTCTACGCGTTCCAAAAAACCCCGGTGTTCCAACGTGGCGGCCGGCCGCCTCATACGTCCCTCCTTTTTCGCCCAGCCCACTGCGGACCCAACACAAAACAAAAAATCTATTTCCCTCCGTATTGCGACTAAGCCTTGCTCTCTCACTACTAAACTAGGCCTTCATCGTGTATTTGACGGTGGCTGGTTCTCCCGTTTTAGATTAACTGACCTATCCCCCACGTGTGGTCCCCTTTGTTGATTTGCACCCACCACCTATTGTTCCGGATGGCCGGGTGTGTCCCCCGTTCTCGACGATCCGGTGAGCTCTCTTTGAGAGGGCTTTTCGTGTTACCTTTCCAAACCCCTCCCCCCCCTTTCCCAATTGGACCAAGGTGCTCGGGTTCCGCTCAATATTCTTTTCTGTCACCCCTTTACTGCATCGTTTAGGTAACTGACAAGGAGACCTTTTGGATCGGTTTTATTGTAAATGTTACACACACGTCCCCGTCCGGCACTCCGTCGCCCAGTTGTTTTACAGGCTCCAATCACAACCCCATGCGTGCGTGGCGTAGTTCACCCCCTTTCTCTCCCGTCACTACACCTCTCCCTTTTTTCCCCTCTATTAGTTTGGTCAGTGGAGTGGTAACTTTGGTTTCCTGGCTTTTACATTTTTCCTTGGTCGATGTGTTTCTCTTTTCTTCTCTTTCTCCTTTCCCCTTTTTTGTTTTGAGCTAGCACAGTTCATCGTTCAATGGCGTGTTTTTTTTTTTCTTTTGTGTCGGTCCCCCAGAGGTTTCAACGCATTTCCAGGATTATCGGCCTTTCCCTGGCTTCCTTTTTTTCGAGGGGGCCCCCCTTTTTACCTTAGTCACACTTTTTTTTTCTGGGTCCCTTTCAGCCCCGCTACCCCTTGCGCACCGTCTTTCCGGCGGCTTCTTCCGTTGGGACTTTCTTTTGTCCCTTTCTGTTCCCTCCTGGGCTTACCTGTTTTTCGTTTTTCTTTCCGCTTCAGGAGGCCTCACCCCCCCTTTGTTTGCCTGAGCGGCTCGGAGACCCCTTTTTCTTTTTTTTGTGCTGTTAGCTGAAACGCGTATCTTGTTAGGCCATTGCGTTCTTCCGTGACCGTCCTTCTTTTTTGGACCGATTTTTTTTGTCCCTGTTTTCACACACCAAACGCTTCTGTTTTATTTAGTTTGACATCGATGAATCCCGCGTTGATAAACTTTCACTCTATGGGCCGCTCGTCCCTTGTGCTGCATGTTTTTCGGACCTCAAACACACTCCAACCCCCCGTTGACCCCTTTACATCCCCCCCTCAGACAGGTTTTTTTTTTCTTTCCCCCCACCCCCCCCCCCGCCAGAGCGACCTTTAAGATTCTCGTGCTTTCCACCCGTATGGTCTTTCATTTCTCCGCTTCTAGCTTACCCCCGTTTTCTTTTTTTGGCGCTTTTTAAAAGACCCCAATAAACGTGATTCCCCCCTCGATTTGTTGGGTGGTTTCTTGATGTGCAGTCAGAGTTGATTCCCTTTTTTCACGACCTTTGTCATGACTTTTCCGTTTTTTGTGAAGCAAAGGTCTGTTTTTTTTTCCCTTCTCCCTCCTCTTCTCCCCGTCTTCTTTTCTGAGCAGTTACTCCCCCTTTGTCCGGTGGGTTGATCAATTTTCCCAAGTTACAGCGCGGGTGCCACGGTGCCCCCCCCCTATTTTTGACCGGTTTTTTTCGGACTTTCTGCTTCCCCTGCTTTCCCCCGTGACATGTTACCCTCCCGAGAGTCATCACGTTGTCACCGGTTTTTTTCAGCGAGGCGAGGTCCGGCTTCTTGCGTTTGCGATATCAGTGTTGCCCATCTTGTGAGGTTTTGTGGTGAAGTGCGCTCCCCACGCGGTAAGGTTTCCGTTGCCCCGTTGTGGTCCGGTTTTATTATGACCTGCCCCAGGCAGGGGAATGCTGGCTTGTGTCTGCTATCGGCGTCCTTCGTCCACTACACACCATCGGGGGCTCTTTCTCTTCCGGTTACGGTTGCTCCCTTTAATCTTTTTTTTGGCTGATGGATCTTCGCCCTCATTTTTAGTTTTTGATTGTGGTAGTTGCCTCGAAAGGCATTGGTCCTTTTTTTTTTTTTGTGTTGGCGGCTTAGTGCTTGGATATGACCCTTTCGTTTGGAATCTATGGGCGCTTGTTCCCCCCTAGGATCATCTCTAACTCTGACTGGGTGTTCCGGTTGCTCGTGATTCTCACTTTTACAGGTACAGGAGCTAGACGTAAAGCGATTTATAGATGACTCTCTACTGTATGTCTCTATTTTCCCGTAGGCTTCCCCTTCGTTTCCTGTACATCTGTATAATTCCGACCGACGTTTTTACGGGACACCCTTTTTTTATTTGTCCCTTGTCGTTTTTGTAGTGCGATTTGGCCCCCTTCAGGAGTGGATGAGTTTGTTGGTCATGTCTGTTGTCCTCCCCCTCAGGGCTGAACCTTTTTCCCTCATTCTCCCCTGTTTTTTTTGTTTGAAACTTTAACGTTTTTGAATTGCTTGCTTTGGGCCCCCAGTTGTCATTTGGTCCAGGGCGATAAATCCCGGCACGGTTGGTGTGGATTTTTTTTCTCCTGGGATTGTTGACCTGCTTTTACCCCCTGTTTAGCAAGCGTCATTGTCGCGCTGTTGTTGCGTCACCTCTTTTCACCAATTTCCTGGTGGGTTGTGACTTCTTGGGGACCATGTCTCCCCGTCTTTTTTTTCTTGTCTCACGCCATCGGCTCCCCCCCGTTCTTTCTTGAAGTTTCTTCCCGAACCGTCCCCAGTAAGGCGATGCCATTGGCTGCCAGTCCTGGCAACTTTCGACTCTTCACGGGTCTTGAACCATGTCGTTGGCATGGCGGACCCCTGGATCAAGGCGGTTTTTTCCCCTCCGGCCGGACGTGCCCCCCACTTCGCCGATGGTCCCCCTTTCCCCCCCCCCCTTCATGATGCCTGAGGACTTCACCCCCCTTTTGAGCCGCTTTTCCATCGAACTCCGTCCCCGCTGTTATGTCATCAAGTCCCCTTTCATTGGCGGTTGCAAACAACTTGCTGTCCTCCCCGTTCAACATAATTCGGGCCCGGTAATTATTTGACAGTCGTTTTTCTGTTTGTACTTGTGAAAACTCGTGAACCCCCCTGCGTGCGTTGCTCACCGAACTTTGGGGCCCCCCCTTTGCGCCAATGATGGCGAGAAGGCCCCTTTTCTCGCCCCCTTCGACCCACCCCGTGTCCCAATGTTCCCGAGCACTTCGGTCACTGTTTGGCGAATGCTGTTATTTCTTCCCCAGCCTTTCCCCGGTTAGCCCTTTTTTCCTAGACCCACTTCGTCTGACTCTTGCCCTTTCAGCATAGAGCCGATTTTCAGCCCGTTGGCCTACCTCGCCTCATCCCGAAAATTTCAGTTTTGGGCTTTTGCGGGGTAAAGCACTCCCAAACCAGTCATCCCTTCCGGGTATGGACCTTTTGTTTTTTTTCCGTACTAGCCAATTTTGCACTCTCCCTAAATTTCTCTTTTTTTTCAGTTGGGGGACCGGTCGCCGTCTTTGGGACCTCGAAGGCGTTTTCCGGCCTCTAATCTTCCCATTGATCCCCCCCTTTCACCGCGCGTCCCATAGGACTTTTGTTGTGGCCCCCCAAGGCGTTTTTTTGTTATCCCGTATTTTCTAACCTACGCTCCCTTTCCTTTTTTTTTGGCTTGTTGCACATTCCCTATAACC
>Ga0179593_1522219_pt1 | contig 18068 bp, 22 predicted proteins | sample CZODoug2_1_08_16_FD_185931 | JGI IMG/M metagenome (GOLD analysis project Ga0179593, IMG submission 185931) | Vadose zone soil fungal communities from Angelo Coast Range Reserve, California, USA - CZODoug2_1_08_16fungal (PacBio error correction) | ecosystem: Environmental > Terrestrial > Soil >... | reverse complement strand
CAGTCTGAACTTTCCCGCTAGCTGTATGGCGACGCAGGTCGCCCTCACAATCTGCCCTGCCCCCTGTTTACCTGCGATTTCGTGAGCCGTCCGCAAATGGGCGGGGGGGGGTCGGAATCGTGCCACTTCGTACCCGGGAGCGTCACCCCCCTACTGAAACTGGAAGTCGGCCCCCCGTTTCCCCCCTGCGTCAGGCTTCCCTTGAACAGAACACCCTTACCCCTTTGACATGGCGATCCGCGTGACCCATTGATGGGTATACCCTTTGAACCTCCCCTCCCCCCCTTCGGAAAGCTTGGACGCGCCGTTACGCCGTTTGTGGTGTCTCTTGATGGTTTCCCTCTCACCCAGATGAAAGCTTGAGCACTCTTTTTTCGAAGTCGGCGAAGGCGTTTTTCCCAAAGCTTTTTCCGTCGGTACCCCAGTTTTCCATCACTCCTTTAGGTCCATCAGAATCCTCCAAAACCTTCTCTGGAATCTGTTAGATTGGGGGGGGATTTTCCGAAGTCGGTTCCTTATGTCTATGCTTTTCGGGGAGGTTTTGCACGCGCCCCTTTTCTGACCTTTACGTCGCCTAACAGCACATGTGCCATATTTCTGGTTTATCCCCCCCCTCTCCAGCGTTCACCCCAATACAACGAATACCCTAGGAAATCGACATCACGCTGGAGTCCCTATTTAGAGTTCCATCCCTTTGAACCGGGCTGCAAGGTGTCCCCATGGACGCTCTATGAGCTCGAATCCCCCCACTCCGGACGAGTAGCTTCCCAGGGGCGACCAGCTCCTTCACATTTTGCGTCTTGTCTAGGACTGCATCCATGCGAAAATGTATTTAACGAAAGATTGGATGCGAGTATACCGCCTTCCACTTTGACTCCCCCTTTCCCAGGTGGAGACGACCTTTTACGAAGTTTTAGCAAACCGCCTTTTTATCTAAGGTCAAGTCTGAGGAGGGATCCCCTGCGTTCAACCTCCTTCTTTTTTAATCACCCTTCACTTCTCCCCTTTTTTCTGATGCGTGTGTAGGAAGATGTTTGCTGGGAATTATTGATAAATGGCTTCAAGGGGGAGGACATGCGGCGGCCAGTAACGCTTCTGAATCGCCCCCTTCTCATTCGGGGTCGTTTTCCCCCGAAAATCCCTGCTAATTTCCTGCCTATTGCGCCCGAGGACGGTATTTCCCTAATTTCTTTTGTTAGTGTTTTATCCCCCCCCCCACCCCCTCGTAAGCCCCGAGTTTAAAAAGTGGCGAGTCCTATGAAAGGGACTTTTTTTTTTGAAGCCTTTAATCATTGGTAGTGATTTTTTTTCACTTGTATTCAGTACTTTTCCCTCTTCTTCAACTCGAGCGCGCTGGCCGACCTTTGCTTCCTTTTGACAGGCTGTTTGACCCAGGTTGCTCAATGGTTCCCCGTCAGGCTGCACAATTCTCTGCGCCGGTGGTGGACGCGCTGGCCTCCGGGTTCTTTTTTTTTACCTCTCGAACCAGGCTCCGAAAATCTGTGACCCTGGCTCCACCACATCATTGATTAAAGGAGCTGGACCGGCGCTGAAGAGTTCTGGTGAGTCTCCCCCCCATCCCACGGCAGGTCCCATCGCGGGCGCTTTTTACCTCTTTCCCTTTCCGTGACCGCGCCACACGACTGAAAATTTATCTTTAGAAAGGGGCATGGCGAGCCCTGGTCTTTCCCAGATTTTCCTTTTTTCCTAGAATGCAGGCTGGCCTCAAGCGCGCCCCTTTTTCTTGGTATTTCGCGCCCGAATCCTCCCTATTGTTTTTTTCGACGGGCACCCCTATTCCATCCGTCTTCCCCTTGTATCCCCCCGAAATCATATCTCCCTTTCCCACGACCCATTGTTGCTTTTCAGCTTCATCGATCCATACATGTTTTTACTCCCTTCCAAAGATTGACTTTTTAACTTCCTCTAATTCTTACCTGGATTGCAAACCTGTACCGTCTTTTTCAGTGCCCAGGCTTCGCAAAAGGCGGGCCGGCTTAATGGGTAGCTTTCTGGTTGCCTCCCTTCCGCCGAGGCCGTAGAGAAATCGCCTCCTGGTCAGAATCGGATACCATGGTCCCAATCGCCCCACGACGCTTAGGCTTAACGTTGGCTCGCTTTGACCGCAGGCCCATGTCCTCCCTAGGCGCTGAACCAATCCGGCCCCCATGGCGGCATAATGCTGTCCCAATCCCAACTGTTTTGTTCGAGGGCAGAGACTTCTAATCTCCCCCGGCGGTGTGCGGCAGGATTTTCTATTTCGGCTATCTTTTTTTTTCCCTCCCGTTTTTTTGTTTTTTTTTGGCGGTGCAGTTGCATACCTCCAAAGGAACGAACAATTGGCGAGATGATCTCCCTCGCCCAACTGTGTTGTGATGGTCAGTTAATGACCGCCACATGGCCTGTTTTTTTCAGCTCCTTCCCCTCTCAATGTGCTGGCGGGCCTTCCGTCACCGTGCCGGCAAAGTCGGGTGGCGGCTTGGTGCCATGGGCCGACTCCACGGTACCCACCTTCGGGCGCGCGCGCCGCCTCGCGGCCCCATGATCAACCAAAATCGCCCATTTAGCGCACCTCCCCTTTATTGCCCCACCGGGCCGAAGTTAAGGTTGGTCAGCCAGTCCACTTTTGAAGATCAGCCCTGCGTGCATTGCGTGGTTGTTTTCGTTGCCTCGGTCATTTCGCAGAATGAGGGTTAGCCTCTCATTTTTTTCCTCGATGGGTTAGTGCTCCAGAGGAGGAGAGCACGCTGAGATCCTCTTACAGTCCCGCCCACCGACAAAGCCTGTTTTTTCTTCTTCTTGGGTATTGGGCCCGTCCCTTCCTATGGCTCTTTCTTGCGCCCGTGGCTCTCCCCCGGCACTTCCCCCCAAAATCTCAACGGGCGTCGGCCCTCTAGAGTGCGTCTTTTCCTTTTTTCTCTGGTCCCTTCCCCATTTTTCCTCTTTTCGGGGTCGAGTTCCTTGTCAATGCCTGATGTTCTACCCTCCAGAACTCCCCCAGTTTCAGCGTCCTCCGCAAACCGTCCCGATCTGGGGTTCGTTTAAAGCCAGGCTAATCCGATTTAGCTTTTCTTGCCTACGTGGGCCACCTCTCCATGCCCTTGGCAACACCCCGGCTGAATCGTGGCTTGGGCCAGCCTGGGTGTCCCCGAATTTGAGCCGTTCTTTCACACAGCTCCCATCCCGGTTTCTTTTTCCTGGCGATGAAGCCAGGGGCCAGTTGCCAGTTTTGGTGACAGGATGGTTGATGTCTTGAAACAAAGGCCGGAATTTGCCCTATATTTTTTGGTCGCCTTTTAGAGTTGCATATGCTGCTCTCCTTGTTGTCCTTCCGCACGAAACCGGGAGGCTTGCAACCTATCGACGTCACACACGCCCTTCCCTCTGGCGCAGTTAGAGTGTGTACGACCCTCCCGACATAGGGTCGAATTTTAGGCCGTTTTCGTTATGCATTAACCGCCCCTTTCTGTCCTTTCCCCTGGGCGGGTAAAACTCCCACCTCCGTTCCACCGCGATCCAGACTCGCGACCTTTGTGGTTTTGGAATAGCCGTGGGTGCTGATTTTCCTGACGCCCTCGAGTGAAAAAACCCCAAATCTTTTTGATCAGGGCGCTTTTGGTGTTTTTCCCCACTTGAAGGATGGTTTATTCGGATTTACAGATTGCCTTCCTTTTCAGCCCTTTCCCCCCTACCGTTTATAGGATCAAGTCCTGTAATCTCTCCCTGGATTTTTGTCTGCGCTGGGCCCCCATCCGAACTGCTTTCCTTAGGTGGATTGTCGGAGTTTCTATTTCTGATTTTTTTTGGGCCTTCCCCCCAATGTACTCATCGTCCCATGGTATGGTCAATATCCCCAGATACTGCCGAGCACCCCCCCCACCCCCCCCGGCCTGAGATTTAAGGGTTTTCGTGTCGCGGAGAAATTCCGCCTTTTATCAGATTTTATCCACCCCCGCGCTGGGCACATCTTCGTTTGGCTCAGACCTCCAAACTTCGCCGAAGTACTTCTTCACCGCCAGCGACCCTTCCGCTTCCTTAACCTTTTTCTCCTGGCGGGCAGGTGATGGACCTCCCTGGCTCAGCCCCCGAATTGGGCACGTCAGGAAGCTTCGTCCGGCGTCGATCTTCGCCGCCTGTTTTTTGAGGCTTTCACGGTGCTTTTTTTGCTGCCTTCCCTCCCTGCTAACCACAAACTTTCGCTGCGTCCCCCCCCTGTCCGCTTGGAGAATCTCTTTGTTGGGCTTTTTTTCCTCTTTGACTAGAGGTCTTTTTGTCGGCATTCATGCTTTTCCTTTTCCCCGCTGGGAAGCCGTGCCGTTTCTCTGGTTACTATTATAGCTTGCTGGCCTAGTCTTTCCACACCTCTTCCCTCACCCACGTACCCCTACAAAAGGTGATGACGGCGGGCCGTTCACCGTTCAAAATAAAAGTTTCGTTGCCATATGGTGTGATGCAGAAAGTTATTTTCTTCTCCAATGCACGGCTCCATTCTGCGGCGTCGTTCCTTTTTTCCCTTATTCTCTCCTTTCCCCCCCTCCGTTTTGAGATAGTCCTAATCCCGCCCAGCATGACTGGATCAGGGCCTGACTTAAGGACCCACGGTTCCTTGCCCCTACCCAGAACTGGGCGAATGTGTTTTCCTGTGGAAAACTTTCGCCGGCGGCACATCTTGGTGGAGTGGTGATGAGTCTGCTTTTTGTTGCCTTCAGGGACTCCGCCATCTTGCCCCGTCTGCGGCCGTACGGCGTTGCGCCCTGTCACCGACTTCCAAGTGAGTGTGGAAGCCGCTCCAATTGCGCCTTTTTTGTCCCCCTTCCCCGCCGCAAGGGTTTTTTTTTGAATTCGCCCATGAGGACGCCGCCCGTTTACTAATTTTTTTTTCTTGACGCCCTCTCACCCATGCTTGACCTTGCTTCTCCTCTGTCGATTCGCGAGGGCCTTTTTCCTCGGTTGTGAATGTTGCCCCCTGCCATTCAATGACCCCTTTCGTCACGTGACCCGGACCCTGCGAAGGATCCCTCTGGTTGTGCACTGAGGTTACGAAATTTTACGATTTTTGATTGTCCTTGTCAGTCTCTTTGCCCCCTCCTTGCGGCGCGATAACGCATTTCACTGTGCGCGCTTGATCCTTGATCCATCGGCCATTTCTCCCCTCCCCTCTCCCCGCGCAAAGGTCCCCCCGCTTCCTAATATTTCGAGCCCCCAGGTGTCTGCTGACGTTATGGCTTTCTTTGCCTTTTGTCCTTTTTTATAACCACCGTCTCCTTCTTGCGATGCCAAGCTCCCCCCCGCGCTCATCTCCTGTCGGGATTCTACTAACTTCCCCTGGTCGACCGTAGAAAGGCCTTCTTCCCCCTGCCCCCCGCAGGACAGTCCCGGGAACGGTTGGATTTTTTCCATTCAGCCTGATATCCTCTGAAACCAGATTTTTTTGGAAAGTAAGGTATTTCAATGATCCAGACTATTGCAACCCCAAATTGAAACCACATTCCAATGGCGCCCGTTGCTGTCCAGGGTTCAAGTGGGGTTCCCCCCCTTCTTGAAGACTGGCGAACAGGTTGGACATCCTGTCGTAGGCACGTAGGACCTCTTGAATTAGGAGGAACATGTAGGGTACCCCCCCCTGCAGCCCTTCATGGCGACCGGGAAGGCCTGTTACTTTAGCTTTTTCTCCTGCGGGACTTAGCGGTTCGTTGTTCAGACCTTACTAGAAGAATCTCCCCCTCCTCCTCAAGCGACAAGCATATCCACATTCGTGTGGTGGCCTTACTTCTCCCATTGTCGCTTGCTGGTCGATCGGGGACGCGCCTTCGACCCTATTCGAGATTTTTTTGACCCTCCTCTTTGCCCCTAGTTTGAAAAGGATTTCTTCAATCTTCACCCTCCAGCCCGCTGCGCATGGTAAGCGCTGGCCCTCCCCACTTTTCTTTAGCGGTTCCTTGCTCCGCGCTTCTTTTCGCGAAAAGGTCTGCGCCCCCCCAATTGCTTAAACCCAAACTCGTTGATTCACGTTGCGACAGAGCGCTCAAGATCTGGCCGATTAGAACAATCAGCGGCCTCGCGTCGATTAAAGAACGCCATGCGACCATCGTGACCGGCTCCTTGACCCAGAGCATCCCTGATTTTCGCCCTGCCTGTTACCCCCCCCCCCGGTTCACTTTGCCGTGCATGGTTGAGCCCGGCGCCGCCCTCCCCTCTTTTTCTTCCTGTGCCTTTTCCCAGCGCCTTCTTTTATCGAAATTTGGGTTGGCGTGCAGAATTCTACCCCGCTTTCCTAACCTTCAAAGGTTCCTACAAAAATCAGCCTCACACGCCATCGTTCCCTCCGGCCCTTTTTTTTTTTTCCTGGATTTTTTTTCGATCTGACCCCCTGGTAGTTCAAGTACCCTCCCCCCCTGTAGAGCTGACCTTTCTTCAAAAAGTGCAATCTGACACACTGAAGCAGACCAGACGGGTGGCCCCATGTGCCAACTTGCGGTCTGAGACATTTTTTTGCTAGATGGCCTTTTTTTTCCACCCCACGCACGCATTGCCCGGATTCCCTTCCTCCCTCCCTCGGTTAAAGACTCTCCATCCAACCCCCTCCACCTTCGCCTGCGGGCCCAGGTTTACCAGTAGACGCCACTCCCCTAACGGCTGTCGATTGCCGAGGGCTGTCCCCTCCCCCCAATCGGTCCTTATGTTCAACCTCCCCCCACAAGGATCGAGGGCGAGATCGACCTCCCCCTCCCAACGAGTTTCCTTTCGGGGGGGCGGGCTCCTTATTCCTGCGGGACGGATTTTTCCCCCCCCCCCGTTTTTTTGTTTGAGTAGCCGAAATAAGCGTCCCGCCGCCTTGCACCTCGGCGCTGTATATGATTCCTCGAACCAAGCAGTTTATTTTCATTCTTCCCTCCACAACAGGTTTGTCTTAGCGCCTCTGCATGATGGCCCGTTAGGCTTGGTTGCACTTCGTTCCACCCTTTGCCAGAGTGCAACGGTTTGGGCTGGAGTTTCATTTTCTGCGATTTACTACAGGGAGGTTCGCGTTTTTTCCGCTTCCCCCCTCCCCCCGTCTGTCGTCGAGAGGAGAGTCTCAACCGCCCTGCCGACCCTGCTCTTTTTTGGGCGAATTTCGGACCGCCGTCAGGGTGGTGTAAGACTTTTCATACCTTGTTCTGGCTAAGTCGGGTATGAGTTCAGGGATGAGCTCTTCCTCCGGAATCCCCCTTTTATTTGCGTTGGACTCGGATTATGCGTCCTTTCTGCCAAGCGTTATCTCTCTTTGGTCATAGCAGTCCCATCCTCCCCGACCCCCCCCCCCCACAATCCGCACATCATGGTCCAGGCCCCCCACATAGGGATCCGCTGAGGCGGAAGAACCTATGGGCCTTGCCCCCTTTTTTTTTTTTTTTTTTTTCCTCCATGCCGGCTTCTTCGCACCCTGCCCTCGCAAACAGGTCGCGCCTCCCCTTCGAAGATCAGTTCCTCTGCAGCCTGTAACCTGGACAATGGTCGCTTCTTGCGGAATCCAGAGTCGGGTGTCCTTCCCCTTTCCCCTTTTCCCTCACTCGCGAACTTAAGCTCTTTTTTTTCCTCTCCCCGTGAATCACCGATTATTGGTTTCCTTCAGCCTTCTCAGCAGCCTTTTCGCAGCCCTTCGCGGTGCCCCCGAGTAGAGGCGGCCCAACCACGCCGATCCCCTTGGCGGCCCAGCGTTCAAAACCAAACTCTGATTGTTCCTCCTGATAATCATTGAAGAAAAGCGCGTTAATCACTTCCGCGGGACAGTTTCCGCCAGCGGGTCGGCAATCTTTTCTTGGCGTTTGCCCCTCCCCCAGGCGCGTCCCCCCCCAGGACAGATGTAGTCGCCACTCACACGTTAATTTCGATATTTCCTTTTACGGCGTCCTGATCTCTTTTTTTTTTTCCAGCTCGCACGGAAAGCGAGGCCTGCATCAAACTCTTCAGCTCCACATCTCCTTTTTTCATCTCGCATATTGCGAAATACGGACCACTGTTCGCCCCCCAAACCCCTTTTTCTTCTTTCCGATTTCTCTGTTTTTCCTTTCCATGACCCCCGCAAACATGGGAGATGATCCCCGCCTTCCCAGCGAACACACCCCTATCCCCCCCCCCCCCCCCCCCGGCGAGCCTGCCATGGGCGGCATCGTTCTTGGGAGCCGATTTTAGGATCTTCCGAATAGTTTCCCTTTTTTTCCCCCCCCCCCCCACAGGCTTATCTTTTGCGACGATGTTCCACCTGGTCCCGGAACGGTCCTGACCCCGCGACCCATAATCTTCTACCGGTCTCACCCGTCGTCATAATGCGTATTCAGTCCGCCGACAAGATCTTGCGTTCTGCGAACACCTGGATGTGCGAGTGAGCTGAGCGCGAATTGGCCCATCCAGATGTACTAACCCCCCGAGGTCCCCGTCACTCTACATCTATATGAATGGCGGTTTCTTTCAGGCTCGGATGTATGGTTTGCCCTCAGACTGGACTCTCTCAATCAAAACGAGCCCCTGGTTCCCTGATGCTTACTCCCGAGTCTTACGACCAACGTTGCCGCCCCTCTTCCCTCATCTTCCCCGCAGTTTAGGCCAAGGCTCCCCCCCATAACTTACCCATCGCTTGGTGTTTTTTTTTTTCCGTCCGTGGCCTTCCGGGGAATTGCCTTATTTTTTTCCTTCCCGAAAAAATCCGAAGGCGGCGATCTCGCCCAGCCTTACCTTTTTTCCATTTCCTTGGTTTTGAATCTTCCTTCCCGCATACCCCGCCTCACCAATTAAGCGTCACTTTTCCCCCTCCTTTGTCTTCCGATGTTCCTCGTTTCATCTTTCAGCCAGCTTTCTCTCTTGGATCGTGTCCTCCCTTGAAGTTTCCAGCCGCATGGCTTTCCGGAGCGGAAGGGGTACTTTTCTCTGCTTGACTCTTTCACCCCCAGAGGTGACTCCCCCCTAAGTCCAACGTTTGCCGCACTGCTGGTCGTTAACGTGAAAAAAATGGAAATTTCACTTACTTTTTTTTTTTCTGAGCCGTGATACCGGCTTCTTAATTGCTGGTATTGGATACGGAGATCTCTCCCCCTCTTTTTCTACTACCCCTTCCCTTTTGTTGTTTGCTCTTGAGTCTTATTCCTCTTATCAGTTTCCCTGTATTAAGATTTCTGGCATCCACGTCGTAAACCTACTCACTCCTTTTCGTGTCGTCCCCCCCCCTTCCCCCAGGCAGGTGGAGCTGGTTTCTTGACTGTTTTTTACCTCGTCCAGTCCCGGGCACAAATATATGCCCCCCCTTTCTTTTCCCCTTACTTAATTGCGGCCCTGACTCCCCCACGATGATGCCGCCCCGCCTGAGAAGGACTGTTCCCTTCCCACCGTCCTGTAATTTTCCTGGGGAACCCCACCGCTACCCGAAGTTTGTGGGTCTTTTTTTTTTTTCTGCGCCCTCCCCCTCTCCCCCCCTGCTGGCCCGCCCGTGCCCTGGGCGATCGCCGGTCCGTGGCTATTTTTCGTACAAAATAGGACTGCTCTTCCAACTTTCCTCCACCCAGCGTATTTTGGAAGTCGAGAGGGGTGTCGAACTTGGTTTTTTAATTTCGGTTTTGGGGGGCGCCGGTTTTGGCTGGCTTTAATGCATCAGTGCCCGATCTTTGGATCTATCCAGCGTTTTGACTTTTTCAAGCCCTGAGGAAATGCCCACTCACCCTTGCCCCCTTATTTCCTTTTCTAGTTCCCTTGACCCGGAGCTGTGACAGGTTTTAGTTTATTGTTTCCTTTCTTATGGGAAAGCCACTCCTCCTCTTTATGCTGCCCAGTGCAGCCCAACTTTTTTTACCGTGTCTTTGCTTTTCCCCTCCTCCCACGATTATGACAACGTCGAGATTTCCCTCTGGAGGTGCGCGCGTCCTCAGTTTCCCGTCACGCTGGTGCAAGGTGGCCATAATTCCGCTCCACGAGGAGTTTTTGGTTGCGAGACAGTATTGGCTGCCCGCCCTCCCATAGTCCGCTCCCCCTCAATTTCCGTCCGGGGCTTCTGATACGGGGGTGGTGAGGAGATTGTTTCGCTGGAAATGGACGTTTTTCGGAAATTTCGGCGGAGCCCAGAGCCCTCCTTCCACCCCCTTCCTGAATTTTTGGCTGGTTCCACTCTGGTTGGAGTTTTGCCAAAGCAAATTCCTATTTTTCTTCGAGGACTGATTTCCTTCATCGCGTCTGTGCCGTTTCCACACTGATCCTAATCTCTTTTCCCGAAAAGGCGCCGCCAATACCTAACCCAATTGTGTTTTGCCTGTTTTCTGTCGCCTGGGCGACGAGGAAGCCTCTGGTCGGATCCTTTTTTACACGCCCCGCGTCTGCTCGATGGCCGATTCTTCTTCCCGTTGCCTTCTGTGACCTTCTTACCCTCTTTATTAGGGCGTTCACGTTAGGAACCCCTCCATCTGCGCGGGGGAAGCTGATTTTTGGTTTTTCGGGTGTCCGTATGACCGCCTCCCCTTGCTGTTTCAAACTTGTGCTTGGCTGTAACCGGAACGGTTTTTCCCCGTCTTGACTCTTTTCTCTAACGATGTTTTCTTTTTGCATTTCTTACTGCAACCCAGTTGCCTGAGAGGGCCTGAAGTCTTTTCCTCCATTGCGCAGGCCGATTTCCCCAGGAAAGCAGTATCCTAACTGGGCATGGCGCGACCGGTGCGATTTTTGCCGTTTTGTTCTGTTTATGATCACCACCCCCCCCCCCACCACACCCCAACACACCCCCCCCCCCCCCCCCCCCCCCCCCCCCCACACCCCCCCCCCCTCCTCCCCCCCCCCCCCCCCCCCCCCCAACCCCCACCACCCCCCCCCCCCCCCCAACAACCCAACCCCACCCCCCCCCCCCCCCCCCCCCCCCCCCCCCCCCCCCCCCCCCCCCCCCCCCCCCCCCCCCCCCAAACCCCCCCCCCCTTGGTTTAATGCTCCCGCCCTTTTTTTTTCCTGGTCTTCGGGCTCCCGATTTAAGTGATCGCCATTATGTGCGTTTGTCTCAGACACCTGACCCCTAAAGAGGTTTCTATCCTCTTTTTCCCCCCGACTCCTTCCTCCCGAGCCACCCAGAAAGATTGCGTTTTTCCCGTCTCCTCTCCTTCCTTTTTCCCTTTCCCTCCTAAACCACTGCAGGAGCCTTCACTCCCCCATTGAACCGGATGACCACCTGCCCGGCCTTCCCGCCGTGGCCAGCAAGGCTAGGGGGAGGGTTTTTTACCTTTTTAAGAGCCGCCCCCTTCTTCGCGGCTGGAACCTATTCCGCATCTTTTTAAAGTAGGACCCAACACCCTTCCGACCCACGCGCCTGTGCCGTCTCAGGTGGACGAATTGCCCAACCTCCTAAGGCTGTCTGCTTCGTCTGTAAGGCAAAACTGTTCCCCGTACGGCCGATCATCTGACCAAACCACCGGGCTTGTTCGAGGGCCTCCCTTTCCCCTCCCTCCCAGGTCCAGTTGCATGCTTCGTTCTCTATCTATTGAATATCTTTTATCTCCCCTCCGGTGAGACTTCCGCCCCTTAGACCCCCGCGCCCGCCTCTGCACGCCTTGGCGCTTTTATCTCTCCTCGAAAAAAGCTCTGTTTTTTTGGGTCCCTCCGGCCCTTTTTTCCCCGAGTTGTTTTCGAGCCTAGGGTAATAAGGTCTTGGGAACTTCCACTTTAAGCCGTTAACCGGCTTCGGTGGTTTTCTTGGATGGGCCTTCTCCGGCCAGGATTCGTCGTCGCTTTTTGTTCGCGCTCTTGCGATGTTTGGCTGGACCTTTTCATCAAGCTCGCCAGCGAGATGTTGAGACAGCCTTCGGGCATGCGTTGTGGTCAGCCAGTTGCCAAATTGTGCCCCACTCTCAGTCCCTTCTTGTGTTTGATCTTCTCCAGTTGCACCCGCAGACCTTCCTCCCGCGCCCAGTGTAGTCCGGATATGCTTCATGTTGGCGTCTTCAAAGGATAGAGCCGTTCCTCGCCCCCTCTTGCTGAAGAGACAACAACTTGCACACTGGTTCTAACCTTGACTTGACAGAACTCTCTTCCCTCTGCGATGCAGACGCCCTTTTTTTTTTTTTTCATCTTTCACCAAAATCAAACCATCGCGCATGGCCCTTTTATCCTCTTCTGCTTTCTGCTTCCCATGTCGGGGTAGACTATGCGGGTCAAATTTTTTTCCCGTTTTCTTGCTGGGCGCCATAGCGAAACCCTCTTTTCTGCATCTCCAGAGATACGTGTTTTCCCCATCACTCGATATTCATCCCACCGTTTCGAACTCCCCTTTCCAGCAATCGAGACTGCACACCCGCTATAATGTCCTGGCTCAGCGATTCCCCCCACCTTTAACTCGTTTCTGGTCTCTGATTGTTTGTCCCCCACCTGACTTTCAACTGTTTCAGATTCCACGCCGTTTAACTTTTTTCTTGCCACGCTCCCTTGGAGTGATTGATCCCGGTCATAACATCAGCAGCGACAGAGTTCCCTTCCCCCCGGCACCCCCTTCCTTCCTTTTTGCCTTATATGTGGTATCACTTTCCTCGTTTTTTCCTTTTTTCCTTGGGGTTGTAATATTCTGCGGATAGCCACCGTCTCCCCGCCCAGCCCCCCTTCCTCTTTTTTGGCCTCCTCCTTTAGTTGTTTGTCTAACATTTGCACTCATAGGGACAGCATTAAGCCGTCCCCTTTCTAGAACGTGTTAAAATGGGGAGCCAGCTCAAGAAACAGCACCCCCCCATTTCGTCCACCAGCTATCCTTCAGGCCCTTTGCCCTGGGCTGATCGGATGATGTGTTTTTTTTCCTTATGCGGTACCATATTAGGCGGACTGAACCCACCAAACCGGCCTGGTTCTTCGTCCTCAATGTTGTCGCTTGATCTTCCCCCCCTTTTGCCTGTTTCTTTTTTCGGCAGGCCATAATCTGGGAGTCTCGAAAGTTTTTATAATGAGGATGTCCGCAAGACCCAAGATTATCCCCCCTCTCTTTGGGTTTTTGCTTTAGAACCATTTTTCCCCTGGTGGCCCTTTTCTGAAGTCTAGTCTAGGATTGAAAACTTAATAACGGTCGAACTCCCCTGGTCATGTGCACTCGTCAAAGAACCGTGTCTTTGCCCTATGGTGGTTCGGGCGTGTCAAAATTTTGAGAAATTCCGCCCCGTGTGCAGTCCACCGCGCTGGGATTTTTCTTTTTTGTAGGGCAGAAAAACGGTCTCCGCCCCCGCATCAGGACTTTTTTCCCCCGCCCTTTCCCCCGGTCTGTCCTCCCTCCCCACTCGCGGGTGTTCATTTTTTTCTGGAGCCATGGACCGTTGGTTTTACTTCCTTCACACGCTTACACCCTTCTGAGATCGCCGCATGGCGAGGGAAAGGTTCCGGTAGGTAACGCATCAACCCTCCCCCAACTTTAGAGTAATAGGCCCATTTCTTCCACCTGCGCCCTTTCCATTTCTTTTCCCATCTGCAGAAAAAACTTTATTAGGTAGTCCCATTGGACTTTTTTCCATGGACCTTCCTTTTACTCATTTGATAACCATTTGAGAGAGAGATGATGGATTTAAACACCTTAATCCCTCCACCCCTACCGCCCCCGTCTGTCAAGAAGAGCGTCGTTCCACGAACCCAAAACGCGCCGTTTGTCGTCACTCTTTGGTGATGCTTTCCCGGCTTCGTCGACCTTGCTAAATTCCTAGGGGGTGGGGGTTGGGTTTTTTTTTTTTGTTGGTGTTTTCTTAGCGGACCTCTTGTTTCCTTTTTGTTTGTTGCGGAGAGCTAGCTTCATACCGCCCATCTACCTTTGATTCCGAACTGTCGGAAACACCCAAATATTCTGCGAAAGCGGGATGTTGTTTGTTTCTTTTTCCCCTTACTCCTTCGGCAAAGGGCGATGCCGGCCGTTGGTGTGGTCCAGTTCCCCATTTCTTCCCTCTAACATTTTTGTAAGGCGGTCCCTTGTTAAAGAACTCCCAAGGTTGAATGGCCCCTTGGAGCCCCCGGCTTATTTGACCCCTGACCAAAGGACGACCCTTTTCCCAAGATTGTCCCCTTTGCGCCTTCCGCGAAGTTTGTTTTTCGTTTTATTCTTTTTTAGAGCCCTTTTCAAAAAGCAACATATTTTTTGCTGGACTGGGATTCCTTTTATGTTCCTCCTTCCCCATGGTTCGTTTTTTTTTCTCCATGGAGACACCCCCCGGAGCTGGAAAGTCGCGCCTTGTCCACTTTTTTTCTGTTCCCCCCTTGTGGAAGGAACTGGTCGCGCTAGTGGCAGTCTTGCCGGGCGCCTACCCCCCTCCTTCCAGTGCCCTCGGTGTCTTCGATACCCGACGTCCCTTCTCCCAGCTAACGACCCCCCCTCCATTTTCATCCAGGAATTTTTTTTCGATTAACCCATGGAGTGATGACCGGGACCCCCTGCCTTTCTATTCCCTGTCTTTCGTCAGCACTGCCACTCCCCATGATTTGACCCCCAATTATCCCAAGCGCTGTCCCGGCTGTGTTCGAATCCCGCTTTTCTGCCGTTAAACGGTCGCTCGAGCCCCCTCTCCATGCTTTCGGGAGCATTTCCAAGTCCCCGTCACGGTCGTTTGGTCAGCCCTCCCCTCATCGGCCCTTCTCGACGAGTGGACACCGTCTTGTTGTGCAGTAGAGCCTTTTCTGGACCAGACCCCATCGAACGTCTGCCGCCCCATGCCAAGGGCGAGTCTTTTTCTCCGGTTTTGACCAGTGCGCTGGGGAGCCCCTTCGCCCCTGGTGTGGGACCATCTTCCCCTTTTTTTGAAGACATCTGCATAGGCCTTTCATCCTCGGTTCGCTCGTGCTGTCGCAACACCGTCACACCAAAATCCTGAGACCATATGCTTTTCGATTGTGGGTGAGTGGATGCCCCTAGCCGTTATGCTGACGCTCCACTCCCCCAGCAGGCTACCCGCCGCGGCCCTGGCGCCCCCCAGCCATAAAAACTTTCCATGTTTCATTATCTAGCTTTGATGGGAGTCCTCTTTTCTTAATGAGTTGGAGCCCAATCCAATTCGCCTCTTTGCCCTTCCCTTTGTCCCCGTTTTGCCACCGTTCTGACCGCCATGAACCGCTGACCCCACCTCTTTCTCGTTTTGGTCCTGCGTCCTCACCCATGGCCTCTCCTTTTTCTTCCTCTCCGTTTTTCCTTGCCCGTCCGCGAAAAAGGCCTCCGCCCCCTTTTCCTGCTGTCGAAACCCTCCCTCCTCCTGTCACGGCCGCTGGACACTGTCGCCTTGAAGAGTTCTTGATTCGGTCTGACCCACTCCCGCGGCCCAATGTGTTACTCAGCATCGCGCCATTCAGCGGTGGACAGAGCCCGATCTTCAACTGGTCAATGGAGAGACCTTTTTTCTCTTTGCCTCGCCGGTTTCCACCCAAGGACAGATCCCCGTCCATCGGTCAGTGACCGTCCCTCCGTTTTCCGACGTGCCTTTTGTCGTGACCCCCTAAATATTTTGAATCGTGATCTATCCGTGTTGCTTCCCCCCCGAATCTCCTTTCTTGCCAAAGCAACATCTTGCAACGGACGCTTTTCATCCTGGCGTACGTTCCACCACCCAACGTCCCTCCTTTGTCCTGATTCTCCACCCCCTGTCCTCCCTCACGAATCCGAAGTGCTGTCGAAGGAGGATATGGACTGGATTCCTTGGAACTCAGCCGCACCCCTAGCTGCCTCTTCGAAAACCCTCCTACCCCTCTTTTTTTACGGAACCGGGACCAATCAAGACAAGACCTTTGAAGGATTCATTTTCCCCTCAGTGACCTCACCCAAGCATCCCTTCCCCAGTACATTCCTATTGCGAGGCCCAAAAACGAAAGATGTTGGATGCAGATCTTGGCAATCCCCCACTCTCTTTTTCATCGGTCGACATTCAGGCTGTCAGTAATTATTCTTGGACTGATATATTTTACCTCCTTCATAAGTTTTGTTTGTGTCTATATGCCATTTTTCCCCTGAAACGGCGCATGGCATCTCGGATATTGTCGTTCTTTCTATTTTTTTAATAAAGCCGTCTCCTTTTTCCCCTGCATGTCGCGACCAACCCTTGGACACTCTTTATAGAGTCCCCGTCCTTGCTGTCTGGCTGGCCTTCGCACCGTTGAATCTTCCACCCGGCGGGCGTCCCCCCCCCGGTGGAGTTTTTTTTGCCATGGCCGATCCGTACCAGCGGTTCTTTTTTTCTTTTTTCCCCGTTGGCGCGGATGCCATTTTTTCACCCGTCCAAAGCCTCCATGGCGCGCCTTTGGGCCTCCCCCTTTTGGTTCATTTTCTGTTTTTCAGTTTTTTTTTCAGTCTATACTTTCTTACAGACTTGATTTGCGGTCGTTTCTGGATCGCCGCAAGCCGTTCAGACAGCCGCCCTTTTTCTTTTCTTTCGTTTAGGTCTGTTTTAATCTCGTACAGTCGTTCCTTCAGTCCTGACCCCCCGCCCCTCATGGCTTCTTCCATCGGCTCGATTCGGGCCAAGCCTTGTCCTGCTTCTCCTGCCCAGTTTGTTTCTCTTCCCCCCGTCACTTTTTAAACACGAAAATTCATTTTTCCCAGATCAGGTTCTCCTTTTTCAGGCTGTCCGGCAATGGTCGAGCTGGCGGGGAAACGTTTACCGCCTTTCCTCTTTGCCCCCTTGCTCATTGACGCAATCTTTACTTCTCTGTGCGCAATCCTGCCCCTCTTTTGTTCGGTTACCTTAAGGATCAGCAGATTTGCTTTTCTCGCTTCCAGCAGTCCCCGAAATTCAATTGGAGGTCCCCCTCCTCTTACCCCCCCTTCTCTTGTCAGGTCCCGACCGGTTCACCCCCCCCTCAGAAAGCGGGGTCCTCACCCCTTTTCCCCTTGGCCCCCCACCCCGGGAGCGCGAGCCTGTCCAGCCAGGCCGTGACCCTCTTCGCAAATCGCCTATAGTACCAGTCTGGACAACACAGGCCGGAATTGGTGCTCCGCTTGGCCGCCATCGCCTGTTCTTTTTATGACTTCCTCGTTTTTTTCCAACTCGCAAGACCCGGAGGTCCTGCCCTTAGCAGAAGGAAAGGATGGTCTTCCTTTAGGTTGGTAACCGCCCGATGGTCCGCTAAATTTTTCCTCGTTTGAAGCGGCTTTTCGGCCCCTCCCCCCGAATCCCCCGTCTTGGTTTCCGCATGTAACTATCAAGAAGCTAACAATTCTTACCACCGCTTGATAAGCAACGTTGGCATTGTCAGGAATCTTCCCTGTCTCATCTCACCCGCGTAAGGAAATGACCCCCCAAGTTCGGTAATCCTCCCCGATCAGGGCGATGGGTCTTCCCCCTTTGTCCCCTTTTGCGTTTTTCCGCTGCTCTCTGCGGTCCGTCCCCCTTCCTCTTCTGGAAGTCCGACATCTTCCGTCTTTTTGATGAGATGAGGCCTCCTCCCCTTTTTTTTCTTCGGTGTAGTTTCTTTCTCGAAGGAAGAAACCAATAACGGTAAGCCCCCTCGACCTTTTTTCGACCCCTAAGATTAATGCCTTGTTTCTTGGGCCGTTGTTCGATTTGTCGCTGTTTAGCCAGCAAGTCTTCAACCGGATGTCTGGCACATGTTTAGGCAGACCTCTACAGCCGTTCCACCAAGCTAAAACCGAATCACCAAAGACTGAAACAATTCTATGATAAACATTCCGGCCTTTTTTTCCCTTCTTTTCCTCTGCCAGAATCTCATGTTTTCCAGGTTCCCGCTGAGTCCCGTAAGAGAGCATGCTCTTTCTACCACCTCATGTCCGAGGATGATGGGAGAGGATGGACACGTCCCCTTTTCCATCGACTACCATTCGCGTCCTCTTCTGCCCTCCCTTGTCCCCCCGATATCCTTTTCCTGGAAGACAGTCCTTTTTTCCATTCGGGATCTCCATTCCCCCTTTTTCAGTTTCCTTTTTTTCACGCGCATGAGTGGAGGTGCCGCCGGTTGTTTCTAGATGTTTGGTCTTTCCTGCTTCCCCACCCCCCCCGATAAGAAAGCCGATAACCGTTGGAATTCACTCAACCACACATCGCCCCAGTATTTTCCCCCCTTCCCTTCCTATTTTTTTGAGTCCATCAAAGATCTGTGGTCATAGTCTT
>Ga0179593_1815620_pt1 | contig 18069 bp, 21 predicted proteins | sample CZODoug2_1_08_16_FD_185931 | JGI IMG/M metagenome (GOLD analysis project Ga0179593, IMG submission 185931) | Vadose zone soil fungal communities from Angelo Coast Range Reserve, California, USA - CZODoug2_1_08_16fungal (PacBio error correction) | ecosystem: Environmental > Terrestrial > Soil >... | reverse complement strand
CTTTTTCTTCCCTGTGGATCCCCCTTTTCTGACGGTTGGTGAAACTCCCTGCCCCTCTGGAGAAAAGACCACCGCGCAAGGCTCTTTTCCTTGTTTCTCTTTCCAAGGGGCGCCAAAAAAAAACAGATGGTGGGAGTCTCCCCCCCTTACCCGCCTCTAAAATTGTCTGCAATGGGAGAGGGCGCGTTCGGGTTGGGGAATGCACGGTAAGCGCGGTTCATGAGGTCAACATGCCTCTCAAAGCGGGAAATGCTATCGGGATAATACACCCTTCTGTGTAAGCAATGTTCTTAGAATCATCAATAGGACAAAAGAAGACCTACAATTTTTTTTCGCATTTCTTTTAACGGTAAAAAAGGTCCATTGGTCACGCTGGTATCTGCTTTTTTCCCGAGGTTTTTTTTGTTAAAGGCCTTCTCGAGATCCTTTCTCTCCCCTGAATACTTTCTTTTTCCCTTCTCCAAAAGACCCCATGCTCGGGGGGTGTTCGTCTTAGTGTACTGAAAGAAGATTCGCACCTGTCCGTGACGCCCTCTCCAGGTTCTTTGAAAGTCTCTTTCTACTTTTGGTTTGGTTTCGTACCTGAGACCTTTCTTCCAATCCCTGAGAAAAATGGGGGCGGTCCCCACCGCCGCGTGAGGGAAAGAGTTTTTTGCGATGAAATGGAGGACATCTGGAGGTCTCATCCCTTGGACAGGTCAGATTCTCAGGTGCTGGAAGTCTTTTTCCTTCAATTTTTCTTTTTCCGTACTTAGGCCTTTCTTTTAGCAGGACCGACTTCCCCTCATCCTCGGAGCCCCTTTTCCCAAATAGACTCTCTTCTCTTTTTATTAAATGAACGTTGACCTTTCCCGCGCCCGTGAGTAGAGGCTTCCTCGTTTTCTTTCCCCTCCTCATTAAAGTTTGAGCGGCATAGTTATAGATCTCATTCCTTTTTGTTTTTACAAAAGAGCACTTTATGTCTTTCACCATAATCTCTATAAATATACAAGCTTTTTTGTACTTTTCGTTCTTTTGGGGGTAGCTGTGGGTTGTTCGGGGTTTTGAAGGCCTGTCACCCTTCCAACAAACTAATGATAACACTAAAATGTATGTATACGCTTTGATCAGACAGCCTCCGTTCCCAAACTGCTTTTGTCAGATAAAGATGCTTTCGGTCCTTTTCCTTCCTCTGATAGTGACATCCCTCTTGAAAAGTAAAACCCAACGCAGGCGTACCCCACTGGTTCTGAAAAGTCCCCCCTCCCCTCGTCGAAATGATCCAGTTCCATGATGAGCGAGGCCCGTCCGTGGCTAAAGCAGGATGATTGTGCTTCAACCCTTGCGTGTCCCCTCGAGAGGCTTGATTCAAAAATACGTCCGGACATTCCCGGCACTCTACGACTTCCTTCGCCCTTTTCCAGACCACAATTCCGCGTTTTCACCTTTTGGGTTGTCTGAATGTCCTTCCACCTTCGCATGCCTCTCACCCCTCGTGATGATGAACGCCGTATTCCTCTTGCGATTTCCGAGTTTTCCACCCACTGTCTTCCCTTTCCCGCCTTTTCTCACGGCTGGGGAGGTCCCCTATTCAACCTAAGAACGCCTTTCATTTTCATCGTCTTTCCTGGTATCTCTGTATAAAAACCAGAGACTGCCCTCTTTGATTCTGCTTAAATCACCAGTACGAGAACCCCCAAAATACCAGATAAGAGGGGTTTCCTGGTTCTTTTTTTAAGGGTGGCTTTTCCTCTGATCTTTTCCCCTTTTTTCGCCTCGAGGTAGTTTCTCCCCCCCCCTTCTTCTCCCGTCTCGCTGCGAAGTAAGAAAGAATGTTTATATAGCTTCTTCTTTTTATATTTGCGAACCACCCTTTTTTCCCCTCTAATGAAGATTATCTTTTCTCTTTTGTTTTTTTTTTAGAGCGAGGAATTTCTCGTGGCCATTTCCTCATGACCTTCCCAAGACGTCCTCTCTCCCCTTGAAGAGATCCCCCCCCGGTCGGAATTTCGAATAGAGACTTCGCAGTTGTGACCCCTTGTTTCCCTACGACCTCGAGGCGGACACCCTCGTGGATTCATATCCTTCCTCACGCAATGAACCCCCCCCTTCATGAAACCACCTATTAGCTGTTATTTTTCTAGTACTGGTTCTTTGGAAGTCTAGTTCCCCCCCCTTTCTCTCTCCGGATAATTATTGGTTTGATTACGAGGGGCTTACCCCCCCCTCCTATCTATTGGAGGCCGCGAGGGTGTCTAACTTCCTTCATCCCCCTTCCCAGTGCGACCTTCGCGTCCTTTTTCGGTTTCCCTACAAGAGCGGACTCCCCCTTCAGGTCCATGTTCATCGTTCCGCCACTCCTCAAGATATTGGTTACCATGCTCCTCCCTCCCCACCTTCTTTTCTTTTCCCTTCTCTGGGATTGTGTCTTCCTACGGTGCATGGCCCTTTTTTTAATTCAAGGAGAATGTGATGGCGGTGAAGTGTCCTTCTTTCGTTTCTTCCCTACGCTCGCTGTGTTATGGACAGACTTGTTCTTCTTTGCTGCAAGGCACAAGCCCTTTTGCCTCACGTCGGTCATGCTTTTCTTTTGTTCATTGCTATTCGCCCCCCAAAGTGGTCTCCCTTCCCCTTTTTCTGTACGCGGCAGAGCTTTTTCCTTTTTTCTTTTTTCCAGACTACCACTCGAATGGCCACTTGTTTGCCCTTCCTGATTCGCCCCTATCCTCCTTGGTCTTTCCCCCCCCCCCCTCTCCTTGCTTAACGAAGAGAGTTATCGTCCCTGGTTTATCTCTTTTCTCATTGTGAGGGGGTTCATCACTTCTTTACGGGTTAATTTTCCTGTTTTTTCCCCCCACCAAAGTCTTTGAAAGCCCGAAACAGCGCCCATCACCTGAGAGGAGCATTCCCCTTATCGCTGATTTCTTCCATCCCCCCCCCCGGCCTTTGCCCCACCCCGAAAGCGATATTCTCTCCCGATTAGGGCAGCTTCCACGTTTTTTCTTTTCCCCAGACCTTGAAGAAAAGCGCATCTTGGAATCACGGTCCTGGTAAATGTGATCCCCTTACTGAGGAAACCCTTTTTCCATGCCAGCAGAGGATCAATTCTATCTAACTCTGAGAAGTGAGTTCTCCATGGGTGCATCTTTCTCTCGTTGGGGAATTACCTCCTTACGATTGCTCCTGTTCTAACCTTTCCTTTCTCCCCCCAAAAGAACTCTCTTTTCTCCTTTTCTCGATTGATAAACTCTATTGTCTCCCTCCCCAACACTCGCGTGAAATCACCGCGTCCTTCGGGCCCCTTCCGTCTGGATTCTTTTTCCCCCTTTTTTTTGGTTGGGCCGCCCTCATGCCTTACCTTCCTTCTCCCCCTTAAGAGGGCAACCACCTTTTCTCTCTTTCCCTCTGCCATTTCAGTCGAACTGCTGTCCGTTTCATAGCAGTTTTTTGCCAACCACCCTTCGTTTTTCCCCCTGTTGGAGATCATTTCACCAAAAGACGGCCGCGCTTCCCCCAGACTCACTTGCTTTCGGGACCGCCCTTGTCCCAGCCGTGCGATGAACCGAGACCCAATAGCGTGAAAATCCTGATGACTGGGGACCGGCAAATGGGAGAAGAACCTGAACCACCCTTTCTGGATTCTCCTTTCCCCATTACTGTCTTAATCCACTTCCCCTACTTACCGTGACGAGCGACCACCCCCAAGTTCCCTTCCTTGATTAACCTCAGCTGGAGATATTTCATTTGCTCCCATTTAAGATGACACGAGGTTGCATAGTCCCCCTACCCTACCCCCCCCTGACCCCTTCTTTCTCCATATCCCCAGAATGGGAGAGTACTTGTCCTTTGTTCCCAACCATCTGATTTCTCCCTTTTCCTTCTCCCTCTCTGCCATAAGACATTTCTCCCTCTGAGTGTTTTCGGCGGGTTTTTTCCACAACCGGTCCTCTAGAGAGCAGCTGGCAAGAATCTTACCTTTTCATTAGGATGACCGATCTCTATCTTTCCTCCCCCCCCGGTTTTTTTTCTCTCTTTCTTTCCCTTCCTCGTGTCTTCGGGGTTATACTCCTCTCGTGCTCGATAGAGGAAAGGTGTTGAACACGGCCGCCCACCTCCCTTATGCCAACCCTCCTCAATAGGAGTATTGACCTAGTTCCTTTCCCAGGGGCACGCGTCTGTGTTTTACTTTCCCCGGCATTTTTCCATGTATGCCTTTGAGGGAGAGGAGAATCTTCGTCCCTTTTTTTTTCCTGCCCTGTCCTGACTCGAGGGTCATAGTCCCTGACAATTAGCTCCATTTTTTCCATCCCCCTGTCCTTTGCGTAATCGTCCTTGTCCCTTCCCTCCCTCTGCCAACCGAGAACAGAAACTTTTTTTTTTTTTTCTTTGTCTCCCCTTTTCGGTCACCAACGGTTCCTCCTTTGTTTCCCCCGTATTTTCTGCTGGGGTCCATTGTTTCCCTGGCTTTCTATCTATTCTTTAGGAGAGTTAAACGCCCTCTTTTTTTCCAACCCGAAAAACAGGTTCTGGTGTTATATCTTGATGAAAAGAATTTCTTTCCCTTGACGACCTTCATTTACGTTTTTTCTTCTTACACATGATACTAGTAAGCATCGCCAGGTCCCTTTCCCTCTTCGAACCTTTGGCGGGTAAAACAAAGCTTTTTTTTTGTTCCGCCCGATTTTGGTTTTTTCCGAGGACATCTGAGGTTCTCCCCCTTCCCCCTCCGAGGCGTTGGGTGGTGGCATTCTTCTCCCATGTCTGGGCACAAGCAGCCCTGTCAGGGGTAATGCGGACACCTCTCCAGAATGGAACCACTGACGACGTTAACAAATTGCTCCGCTTCTTTTTTTTTCCTTCTTTTTTTTTCCGAGGAAATGAAGTTGATCCCATTTGTCCTCTTTTTGAGTACGATAAGGCTCTTTCTTCCCTTTTTTCTCCTCCCGTGGAGATTACCTTCCTTTTCATCCTACTCGGCTTGCGGTGACCACCTCTCTTCTTTCTTGACGCGGAATATAATTCGCATCCCCCCCCCCTTTTGAATGATACTTCGTTTTTTCTTTTTTCCTTGGGCGGGTCTTTCCATGCTCGAGCGCGCGTTTTTTTTTTCGTGCTCCGGAAAGGACGCCGTACCCACCCCACAAATCCACATTGCTGTATCTCTCTTCAGTACTGCCTCTATCTTAGTAAGCCCCTCTTTCTCTGGCAGCTAAAACGCTGCTCTCTGTCATTTTCCTGCTAGCAGTGTATCTTTGGACAGTTACCTGTCGAGTGTGAGTCCCCCTTTGTAAAAACATTCTTCCCACCCCTTTTTGACCCCCCCCATGTTCACCCTCTCCGCCCTTACACCACACATGAGAGAGAATTGACAGCCTTTTTTCCGGAGTCTTTGTTTCTTTTTACCATGTTGCTGGCCATAAAACGCTATGTAGTGACTGAACCTCCGGAAATCCCGATTCCAACTTACTCACCTATCGTCGGGCAACCTTCCGCCGTAACATCAGAACCATCCTGCGATTTACGTTTTTTTTGACTGAATGCCCTCCCTGGTAAAAAATATCTTTCCTTCACACGTCCCTCGTGAAATCCTTGCTTTTTCCCGGGCTTCTTCTCTTCGCCCGGATGTGTTTTCCGTCCTTCCCCGCCCACCTCAGGAAACGCTCATCATCCTTTTTCTTTTCTTAATAATCGGTATCAAACCCCTTGTTTGACTCGGAGGCCCCCTCTACAAAGAGGGCACCCTTTCCTGTGAGTAAACAATAGCACTCTGAGGTTGTGTTCCTGGGTTTCGGTCTGGGGAGTTCATGTTGAGTGCATCATCTTTTGATCTCCTTTAGCCGTCTTTCTTTCTCCCCACTTTCCCGCGGCCTCAGAAGATGCGACCACGCTTGTTTTACGAGATTAGGCTTAGCCGCTTCGCCTTTGCAAACCAGGAGGTAATTTGCGTCTCCCCCCTGAATGCCCTCCTCGATCTTTTAATAACTCTCCGTCCTCGTGACCCCGCGGGGAACCCACTTAGAAGGACCCTCTTTTTTTTTTCTACAACACCCCCAATATAATGAGAGATACCCTCCGCTTGCAGCTGCCCCCAGTAGGTCCTGCTTCGCATCGCTTTCGCAGGGTAGGAGGAAAGTTGCTTTCTCCGGAACATCGCGGAGAAAACCTTTCTTGGTGAGGTGTACTGTTAGAAACCTTTTCCACTTGGACGCGGCCACCCTCTCCCGGAATCAAGCTCCAAATGTTTGACCCCACCGCTTGTATTGTTGTCTTGTCCTGGGGAACTGCGTTATTTCTGCCCGGTCCCCCCCTTTCCCTTTCTTTCTCTGGTTTGATACCGAGTATTTTCCCCCCTCTGGGGGGGCCGGGGAATGATGAGGTCTGCGGTGTTGATCACTGGGAGACGGAACGCAACATCCTTTCCCCTTTCAAAGTATTTCCATCCCGTTTTGCCTGAACCCCTCGTCCGTTGTCATTCGCAGGTCCGACGTGGAAGACCGTGTGTCTGCGAATTTAATGAAGGTCACCCCCCCCCTTAGTACACCCCCCCTTTTCCCGTCTGTTTTTCTGATGGAGGCAGGACGAATTCTTTTCCCCCCCCCTTCCTGGATCTCCCTCTTGATTTCCTTGAGTGATTTTTTCAGTCAATTCTCGTCGTGTTATTGTGCCATCCTTTTTTTCTTGGCAGCAAACAAGCTGATTTGCCGACTTTCTTCCTTCTCTTTTTAGCCTTTGCTATTTCTTTTGTTAGTGAACATTGGGGGGTTTCAACCTTTTTTTAAGAAGGCGTTTGAATTTTTTTTTGGAGACACACCCCTTTCCTTCACGACTCCGTTTTCTTCTTTCGTAAGCAGGTGTATCTCTTCAATGGACAAGGAGATTTGCCTTCACTCCGATCCTACCGGCTAACAGACATCTTTTATCCCTCTTTTGTTCTTCATAAGGAGTTTTGGGACTGCTTTAATTCAGGACGCGGACCTGCCCTATCCCCCCCTTCCTTTTTTTGAAAAGACAAGAAACAGCGCCCCCCCCCCCTTCATGGAAGAGTCATCACAGCTTGTTCTTCTTCGATACTATTAGCATTCCACCCCCTCTTTTTCCCCCCACATAGATTTTTACCCTGAGATTCTATCAGATGCCCCCCTGTTCTCACCTGGAGTCTCCTTCAAACCTCCGAACTCCGTCCTACTCGAAGCACGGGTTCTGGAGAAATGGTCTCCCCCCTTCCGCCTTTTTTTCTCCTTCTTAAATAAATTCGATTTTTTACTCGCCCCAGTGAGATCTTGATTGCGGTCTCTTCCCCCGCTTAATGAAGAAGGGGTCACTGTTTCTTTGAATACCGACCACCACCACTTCATCTCCCGTGTATTTCCGGCATTTAGCGCTTTCTCTCTTTATTTCATCGAAAACCAAAATCGCGTGCCATCTGTCTTTTCCCCGCCCCAGTTTATCCGAGGTGCTTTTTTCTGGCGGGCAGTACCTGAGTTCCCCTTCCCAAAACTGCCCGTTGAGGAATTGCGTCACCTTTCCTCTACCCTGTTATTTAAGACCCCCAATCCTTCTCCTCCCCCCCTGAGATTTTTGCGGTTTTCGATTTTCTATACCCTTCTCTCCCTTTTCCCCCTTCCTGGACAGAAGCCCTCTCTTCCCTCTCCCAATTAGCTTTTACCCTTACGTTGGTGTACGAGAAAAAGTGGAGACAAGACCCTTTTGTCTTACGTTTTACGGTCTTTCCCTTTCCAATGTCCGATTTACCCCCAGTTGTCCCTTTAACCCTTTTCTTCATTGGCCGTGAGACCCCTCTCTCATCACGATTCCCCACTCTTCTCCCCCCTCTTCCCCCCATCAGAATGGGAGGAGGTCCGGTGTTTTCGTTTTCCCCCCCCATATGCGGTACGCCCCCTTTTCCCATTCACCATCTCCCCACATCCTGCAGTTTTTTCTGCCCGTTTTCGTTTGGCGGACGTTGTCACCAAACGGGACGCTATCGAGCACTTTTCCACTCTTTAACCCGAAGGACGAGGCTTATATGTCCTCATTTCCTTTTTTCTTTTTAGAGATGATCGGGCATCCCCTTCTTTTTTTTTTTCTACTCTTGAAAAGCGTGCTCTCTCTCGGCCCGGTGTTCTCTCCGCCCCCCCAAGCATATGAAACCCTCCATAGGTTATGGAACTTGGAGGATAATTTTTCTCCATGGGTTCGTCCCGAAGATGGTGGGAACGTTCCCCCTCCCCAGCATTGTATCTTTTTTTCGCCGTCGTTTGGGGACTCTTCTCAATAGAGGTCACTTTTCCCAATGAATGAGCCAATATCCCCGCTGATCCATCACACCTTCACTTTGGTAATCGTCCTGCTTCCTGATTCCCTCTTTACAAAAGAATCCCTCTTTTTTTTTTTGCTCCATTTCCCCTTTCATCATTGTCACGGCTATTTGTCTTTCCTTTTTCCTCCTGGGTCACTGCATGAGACGCTCTATCTCTTTATCGCAGAACGCCTTATTGTAATTTTCCCCCCCCTTCCAAAATTTAGTGGGTGTTATTTCTTTCTTGTGTAAAGAATTTTCGCCCCCCTCCTGCTGAAGAATTCCTCCCCGTTCCCCTCCCATTCTTACCTTGATCTTCCCTGTAGCCCTGGTCCTCTTTCACCCGACTAAGGAGAAAGGTTGTCCAACAAAGACGCCGTGAGGGCACCTTCTTTTTGTCGATATGAAAACTGTCTCGAGGGGTCGTCCCCTTCCTTCCCCCGATGATGCGTTTTTTGGAGGAGGCGGACAAATTGTTCTTTCCCTCTCTCCTTCTTGCAGGTTTTTTCTTTTTTTTTTTGGCATTTGTCAGCTGGTTACTGCTGCACCGCCTCAATAAGGCGCTCCCTCGTTAAAAAAAATCGAATTTATCCGCTTATTTTGTACAGGTCTACCTTATTACCTTTTTTCTTTTTCTACCCACTTGAAACCGCCGCCCTTTTCTTCGGGAGAGTTCTGCACGGTCTTCGGTGACTAATGTATGTCCCCCTGCCTGATCATTTCCTTCTAGATGGCTGGTGACAAATGCTACACGTAGTTTTTTTGTCTGGCGCGTGACTCTCCTACTATAACCCTCCGTTTGTCATTTTTTTTCTTTTTTGGCGTGTCTTTCCAATGAGACAGGCTCGGTGTGTTTGCCGTCCCTCCTAATTCACTGCCGTCCCAAAAAATCCTGCTCCCCCCCCCCCCCCTTTATCTTCCAAGAGGATGATCAGTACCTCCTTTTTTACAAGCAAGCTTGCGATGGCCTCCCCCCCCTCGCGTCTCTGACGCAGCCGGTCTCTTTCAGTTTAATGCGCGTGTCTTCCTGCCCCATGTGAAAAACATTCCCCGTACCCCCCCCCTTTCCAAGAAAACCCTTGTCACCCGTCCTTTCTCAAGGAACAAAAAATGAGGAGCCGATGCTCCTTTCACCTTCCCTATTTGCTTTTGGGCCAGTGACGTCACTTTTCCCCCCCTCTAGAGTATTGACTTCCCAACTCCGTACCTTCCAGCCCCTCTCCCTTATCGCAGGAAAATTCGTCTCTCCTCCCTCCCCAATGCCGCGAGGTAATCCGCTTTTTTTTCCTTTCCTGAAATTCGACTGGCCCCTTTTTTCCTGCCCACGCCTAAGATGACATCATTTCTCCCTGACAGGTGCCTTCCTCCTCCCTTTCCTTTTTTCCCCTCCTTATGTGGAGTAAGTTACGAGGTTCCTTTCCCTTCCCTCCGCATAATAGGAGGGAAAGAGCCTTTCTCCCCCCTCTCCTGTAAATTGATCTTGGTTTCGTTTCTCCCCGTAACTCTTACCCCCGTCCTATGTCAACAATGTAGCAAATACCCCTTCCTCTTTTGTTTTTTTAGTCTGAATGGGGATTTCAGTTCTTTTCATACTCTCTCTCCTCCCCTTTAGTTTTAGCTCGATTCGTCCTCCCGTGCTCTTCAATGCGAAGTCCTCCCTCCTTCCTACCGAATGTTTACGTTTCCTTCTGTTCTCCTGCATTGATATTGTTTTTCCTCCCCTCTTTAATGCAGTTCCCCGCTCCTTCCTTCTCTCGTGTCACTCTCCCCGTTGTTTGATATGGTTTTTTCTCTTTGAAACGCTTACCCTTTTTTCAACCCTATTACTCCATTTACCGCAGCTCATGACGCTTTCGTCACAACCCTTCCCCCTTTTCTTGCCTTTCTCTGCCTGTGAGATCACGTTGTGCCTCCCCCCTTCGACAAAATAAAGTGGCGGATCCCCCTCTTACGACGAACTTCAATCCCATCGCTCTCCAAATTCCCCTTTCATTTTTGCTTATTTTTCTAGGACTTTTCTTCGTTTAATGGCCCCGCCCTTTCGCATTTTCTTCTTCCCCTCGGATTACATCTTTCCCTCTCTCTTTTTTTCGTTTCATGAGGTTGGCGACCTGCTTACGGCAACGCCCCCATCGACTTTTCAAAAGTCGTAGTATCCTCCCCTTTCTCTAGGTTAAAGTTTCCCCGCCATGCTTTCCCCCGCGGCGTTTAAGAAGCACGTTCTTTCCCCTCTTCCTTTTTTCCAATAAGTCATCCAACCCCTCCTTCAGATAACTCGCGGATTTGTTTTTCCTTCCTTTGAAGAATTTTCACTTTATATTTAGGAGGTTTGGAATCCTCTTTTTCTTTCTTCCCGTCAATAAGATAGCTTGTTATGGCAAGTCTTTTTGGCACAATCTCCGGCTTTTCAATTACAGGCAGAGAATCCTCATTTTGGTTGTTCCTTTGCTTATGTAGAGAGGTTTTCCCGTGTTTGCGGTTCACAAACGTTTGGTACCGTTCTCTGTAATGTTTTTCCCTTTTTCAAGAACTACTCTTCGCATGAGAAATGCACTCGGATGCGAGCCCGTTCTTTGCTATGCCATAGCACTTCGATTCTTCACCTCTCTCCCGGGGTATGATTTTTACATCTCCCTTGAGTGGGTAATCATGATTTTTTTTTTTCTTTTAAGGTTCGGAGCAACCTTCTCTAGTGTCACTACCCCCTCAAAGAGAACCCCAGTCCCCCCACTAAAGGAGCATTCTTGGAGAGTTTCTCTCGCCTTATCCCCATCAACTAGTGCCTCTCCCGTACCAGCGATTCCACTTGCGCATATATAAAGATTCTTTTCCCCCGCTTGATGTCTCGGGACCCAGACCTTGAGAACTTCTTCCTCTTCTCCTCCCGGGCGGCTTTAGTCCTTTCAACCTTACTTCCAACAGGAATGCTAAGCCTCGTATCACTTCGAGTGTTAAAGAGCGGCCGTATGCTTTTTTATTCTGAGAGGTTACGCTCCCCTCTTCTCTAAGGCATGTGGCCCTCCCCCCTTTTTCCCCCCCCCCCCCCCCAAAGAATATCAGAGTGGCCGGCCCCCCCCTTGATACCCTCTATTCCTCAATTGAGCAACACAAAAAAGCTCGTTTCACTTTTTTGAACCTCCCCTTTTCCCCCCTTTCTTTTCATGCCTGGATCATGAGTACTGATTCTCCCGTCACGACGGTCCAAAGGAAGTGGAGGGAAGGTTACATTTTGTGTACAGTAGTCGAATGCTTCGTCCCCTCAAAGAACCCGAGCTTTTGGTTGTCCATCACCCCTTCCTCCCCTTTCGCGTGTTCCTAAGAGAGCTTGAGATCTCTCCCCAGGTCATGGACCTGAAGTCCCTGTTTCCCAAATTATGGTGACAATGATGTCTTGCTCCCATGGGGCTACAAAAGCAACTCCCCCCCATTTTTCTTCGGTGGGTACGGTCTTTTCATTCACCCCTGACATACCCACCTTTCCTTTACAATAGTTTCTCTCTTTCTCCTTTGAAGTTGGGACTACCCTCGAGTCAGAGTCCGCCCAAACGCTTCCTCTCTCTTTCCTCATGTTCGAGTGCGGGGTGAGGGTTCCGTTCCCCCCACTCTTCGTCCTTTTTACCAATTCCCCATGGGCTCGAGTTAAATACGCTATTCGCGGTTTCTCTTTTTTCTTTTTTGTTCCCCCAAAAGGTAGTATCGCGCACTCTTGTTCACCACGCCTTCGCTATTGGTCCCGTCCCCCTCTCTCCCTGTTTGCTGTTGAGGAGAGCGGAGGCATCCTCGGCTGAGGGTTTATCCCCTCTTCCCTATAGAGGTGACTGTGTGAACCCTCTTTAGAACCGTCGCACTTGTTTCCTCCTGGGATCATGGTCATAAGGGCGCCTCCTCTTTTGTCCCGCGAACCTCACCCTGCCCCTTCTAGGGGATAGTCAATTCTTCAGCCTTTTTTTTTCATCCTTCCTTTCCCTCGCGGTTAATTTCCCCCTTGATTTTCACTCTGTGTAGCAATGAAAATCACCTTTTTTTTTTTCTTCCTGCTTGATAAAGACAGGGAAAACCGAAGACTTTGATTTTGCTTTCAATTTCCTGTCCCCCCTTTCTTTGCCCCCTCTTTTGGTCTAGGTGACCGCTTTGGTGGTGTCCCCTGCCTGGTAGAACGCTATATCCAAGTTCTCTTAGGCGCGCGCCCGTTTTTCTTCCAACCTCCAAAAAGCCGTTTTCTGTTCCTTCTCATTATTTCTGAAAGCATTTCGACTTCCCCTTTTTTTTTGCCCCTCTCCTCCACGGCAGTTGAAATTTCTTAACTTTGGTCTTCCCCCTTTCCCCTAAGCCAAAAAGCCTCCGGAGAAACTGTTCTCCCCAGATTTTTCTGGTCACTCTTTTTCCTACTTTTTAACTTGAGGACATCTTTCTTTTTCTCCAAGGGCCGGCACTCGAGTTCGTTTGGGTTTTTTTCAAACTGCTTCCCTCTTCCTCCTCTTGTGCACTGTTTCCTCGTAAAAGATCCCGCACCTGAGTCGCTACTCGTCCTCTTTTGAAAACGCGAATTGATCCTGGTCTGTGAGACAGGCCAGGTTGCCGATTCCTTTCTTTTTCCACATTGCTCCCCCCCCCCCCGTTTTCTTCTTTTTCGTTCTGCAAGGTATGTGGTACGCGACTCTTTTCTCCTTTGTTCGATGCAGTCTCCTTGAAACTAGCCGTTAGGTCTTCTGCACTTTTCTATCTTCCTTCCAACTGCGTTTTACTTTGCTTCCCTTTTCTTAGGGGTCGCTGTGGCGGGTCCTTTCCCTTCCCTTCTCCCTCGTGGGTTTGAGAAGCGCCGGACCTTTCAACACACCCGATTCACCCCTCCCATTGGATGCAAAAGATGGCTTATCCACCTTTGTTCTCCTCTTTAAAGAAATCGCCTTGCGATGGCCTTTTCTGCTTTCCTTCCCTTCTGCCCGCAGAAGGATCTTTCTTTTTTTAGTTCTGAATGTCCCCACATTTTTCCTCCTTCCCCCCCCAAAAAAAGTTTTCTTGATTTCTCCCACCTGTTCAACAATCGTAGACAAGCAAGGCCCCTTTCTTCTTCCTCCTTGAGGCAAAGCCGCGACTCTTTTCCCCCGGACGAACCCGGGTTCCATTAACCTGCCTTCCTTGAAAAAATAAACCGGACATCCTTTCCCCCTCCCTTCTGCCGTGAAAACTTCGGCCATGCGTTTCCCCCCCCCCCCCCCTTCCGCGACGAGGTTTTGGTTCTGAATGTCAATCTTCGGCCATGGTAACCAACTTCGTTCTCCCCTCCGCGATGACATCCTTTTCCCCCCTCTTTTCGAAGAAAACGGGCTTTCTCTCCGCTCCTGTCGACCGTGATGGTTTCTTTTTTCCCTTGCAGTTTCTCCCACACTAGGAAAGCCTTTCCTCATTTTCAAGTGGTACTAATAGCGTCAAAAACCCAGTCTCCTTCTCATTGGGGGAATCGGCTTCTTCCCGTAACCCGCACCAGTACTGCACTTAGCCACCCACCAGCTAAGAGGTGGTTTCACTTTGTCTCCTTGTTCTTCGTTAGTTGCGGCAGCATTTTCCTGACTTTGTTTGCCCTTCTTCTTCTCCAAAGGGAGCTCACCTGCGCTTCCTCTCTCATCGACAGGACGTTAAGTCGCTTTCTTTTTTGTTTGTTTATAGACGAATGTATATTGCGTCCCCTTTTTCATGCTGTCCCCGCGAAGCCCCCCCTCCTTCCCTTTTGTTGTTGTTGAGAGCTCTTTCTTCTTTTCTCTGAAACGCATGACCTAGTTTTCCCCCCCCTCTCATTCGCGATACCCTCCCAGGATATCTTACCCCGGTCTTTTTCCTCTCCAGCGAGGACGGCGCTGTTTTCCCCCTTCTTCTTCTAAACGAAATCACGAGTCAACTTTTATTCTTCTCATTGATTACTGACCGCAACGTCCTCCCCTCCCCTCCGCCGCCCCCATGAACAAAAAAATATTCGTGTTTCTCTTTTTCTCGCCCCTCTCGTTTATGTCATGGCCCCCCTCTGCCCTCTAATGTCATTCTTTTTTTGTTTTCTCCTCTTTCCCCCCTGCCAGACGATTTCTAGGCTTCTTCTTTCCCATTTCTTACGGATCTCCCCCTTCCCCTCCTATTCAAAGTCGTGGGATTTTCCGACCGTTTCCGCCCCCCGCGGTCAGCCAAGGATTCTTCTCTTTTACGCCGCACGATATTGAGTTCCCCCCTCTTCCCTTAAGTTCATCCCAGCCAGTAGACTGAGAATTATTTAAATCCCTAGCGGATTGTTTTTTATGGCTCCGCCTGGAGAGGGAGGCGGGACTGCTGACGTTAGGATTTTTTCAGGCAATCCTTTCGCTGTTTGTCCAGATGGGGCGTCCTGGGCTTCTCCCCTCCCTTTCGCGGCTGGAAGCAAGTCGGCCTCTCCTTCCTGGGTTGACGTGCTACATCTTTGAAGTTGGGTCTCTCCCTCCTTTGGTACGCCCGCCCCTTCCTTTTCCATGGGACAGAAGACTCGAATTTAACTGCCTCCCTTTTCCGGCGGAGACTGCCGCGTTTTCTCGCCCCATCCTATTGCGGAACGAATCTCCTCGGCTTTTTTTCCTTCTTTTAGCATCCTTTTATGTGGTTCCAAGGAGTTTGGGACGGCGTGTCATTCCTGGAGAGGTCACCCTCGAGTATCAGGTTGTTTCCAAGGCCCGCCACATTCCCCTCCGTCCCCTTAAGGCGTTTTTCCTTTCGTGTATATCGATATATTCTCTCTTCCCGTTCGAGGTGTCACCGACAGACTATTTTTTTCCCTTCTCTATCCGAATGCGGTCCGTCCCCCGTAGCGGAAAAATCCCCTTGCAGCTTTTCCTTTCTTCAAGTGCGGCCTGGGAGCAAGGGGCATTCCCCTTCAGGGACCGGCCAACTTCATGTCGCGGAGATTTGTTAAAGCGCAGCAGGAGCTCCTCTTTTTTTGCGCCCGGTTCCGCATTCCCTTTCCCCTTCGAAGATAGCTGGGCCCTTTTGCATCATCATGCCCCCCCCCCCCTTCATCTAGAGTGGGTTCCCCTTCCTCCCGATTCCCCCTTTCCCCTGGTCCTCACTTCCCCAAAAGTAGTTTCCTCCCCTGTTTTTCTCAAAGTTTCCCCGTCTTCTTGCTGCGTGCCTTTCTCATTTTTACAGAGTTCCTGTGCCAACTGCCCGTGGATTCCCTTCGTTCCTCGGCAAGGTGAAGTCGTAATTGGCTCCCTCCCTTTCCTAAAGGGGACCACCCCCGCTTTTTGATCATCACACAGAAGTGCTTTTGATTCCTTCCGATCCCTTGAGATAGTCCTCTCTGGACCTTTCCAGCACCGAGAGCACGATTTGACCGTAGTGTCCCCGAGAAAGGGGGGCCAGGAAAATGTGCTTTGTGCCCAAGAAACACAAGGTTTCTGTCTTCTTTTGATCCTTCTCTTCCCTCCCCCCCCCTCACTTTTATGGGTACCCTTCTTTCTTTGCTAATGAATTGTGTTTTTTTTTTTCTTTTACATTTCTTTTTCTTTTTTTTTTTTTTTTTTTTGGTACTTTTTTCGTCTTTTTGTTTATTCTGTGCCACGGAGGTCATCTTCTAAGGATACACCACAAAAAAACGGCCTTCGTCTCTGCAGATTTCCCTTAAGACCCTTTCTCTTTGCAGGTTAGGGTGTAAGGGACCACCATTATCTTTTCTGTTCATCTCCTAGTAATCTCTCTTTTTCCTCCATGATGTTTCCTTCCTTTTTTTTCAAAAAACGGTACGCTATCTTTCTCCACCCCGCTTGGACAAGAGTATAACCCTCATCCTCTTCCCCGATATCTTCTTTCCCCTTCCTCCCTTTTCCCTCCTGGGACTTACTAGGCTTGCGGTTTTCCTCCTTTTTCTCGATAGAGGAACGGCGTTTTCCCCCCCTCCCGCATTTTTACCCCCTCTTCTGATTGAAGAGAGGCTCCTGGTGAATTTCCCCTTTCCCCCTCCGATGGGTGAACGGAAAAATCACCCGCCCTCTCCCATTCCCTTAATTCTTCGGAAGTCGTTTGGGAAATCCTTCTGATTCGTCCCAATTATCTCCCCACCGAGCTCACCCGCTTTCCCCTTTCACCTTCCCCATTTGGTAATCGTCATTTTCTCCTTGCCCCCCTGTAAACTCTCCCTCCCCCTTTCTTTTCGTGTCTCCCATTTTTTCTCCCCTGTTTCCTCATGGTAAGACTATTTGTCTCTTTCCTTTTTTCCTTTTCATTGCCTTTGAGAAGCGCTATTCGAAGTTTGAGACGCATTTTGTGAATGCCCCCTCCCCCCAAAGATCGGGTGTGTCTTTTCGCTCTTTTTCTTTGCCTTACAGTCCGTTAGAATTACATGGCAGATTTCACTTGAAGTTGCCTTTACCTTTGCTCCGCGAACGTCCTTTTGTCCAGCCTCCCTGTGGAGTGACACAAAGGGGAGGGCCAACCCCCCTCCCCTCTTCTCCTTGCTTTGGGATGAGTTTTTTTTTCCTTTAGGATACCGCTGGTTCTCCTCCCCTCCCGTCCCTGCCAACTCGAGATGCGTTTTTGGCCTTCTGCGGCAACTTGTCTTTTCTTCAGGTCACGAGGGTAAGGCGTCACTCCTCCCATCAGCGAGCTAATGCGCGCTCACCAAACTAGAATTTATCTCTGCTTCTTCACGTTACTCGTCCCCCTTTCTTTCTTCCTTGCCTAGAGCCGCCCGTGTCGTCTTTTTTTTTTCTTCAAGGGGCTTTTTCCGCGGACTCCCCCTTTTTCTTTTCCCGGAATCTGGAAGATTTTTCTGCTTCCCACAAGCGCAAGTAGGGATGTAGCCTCCCCTCGCATAATATAAAAAGAGTTTGACTCTACAATTCAGTTTCTTTTTTTGTTTTTGTTTCTTTCCAATCTCGCGCGGGGGTTTTTCTATTGTTACTTTCACTCCCAGTCCCCCCCCCTTCCCCCCACTCACAGGGATGATAAAATCGGTCTTCTTTCTCTCTAGGGTGTAAGGCAATGCCTTTCTCTTTCTTTCCACCGATGAGTAGCCGGATCTGCCTCTCCGGATCGTGCCTCTGCGAGTGTAGTGTGACTCCCTCCCCTCGCCGGAGTGACCCCCAAACGGTTTGCCCCGCCACACCTGTTCAACCTCGTCGAACATTCCCCTTCTTTTTTTGGCGTTTGACACGATGAGTGCCCCCCTTTCCTGTTCTGCCCAGGAAGAACCCGGCTGGCAATAACACTCTCTTCCTTTCTGAAAAAATCCTTCTCAGCGGAACAGACTACCTCTCCTCCTTTCCCTGCCATTTTTAATTCAGCAGACCCCCCCCTCCGAGGTAATCGAGGGGGTTTGTATTCTTCACATGAAAAATGCTACCATTCACCCCCATATCGGGCTGCTTCACCTTTCTAATTTTGTTACAGCGCTTTTCATCTCCGTTCTTTCTCTCCGTACAGAATTTGAATTTTCCTCCCCCACTGGATTGTGGAATTCCCTCCGGTTTCGCCAACCTTTAAGGGCTTTATACTTGGTCCCCCCTCTTTCTCAACCCAGAGAATGAATTGATCTTCTTTTCCCGGCCCTTACCTCCTTCTTCCCCCCCGGACAGAGAAACCCTTCTCTCAATCTAAGAGTTGGTTTTTCTGTCGTTCTTTTTTTCAGTGGTTGCGTCTCTTTCCTGATAATAACACTTAGTTTCGCCCTCCCTCTCCTTCCCTTAGATAAAATGAGCGTCCCCCCTCTCTGTAATAAGTGTTACGTCGCCTGGGTAGCTCTATTCTATTGTTTCGAAATAAACCCTTTTGGACCGAGC
>Ga0179593_1648210_pt1 | contig 18069 bp, 23 predicted proteins | sample CZODoug2_1_08_16_FD_185931 | JGI IMG/M metagenome (GOLD analysis project Ga0179593, IMG submission 185931) | Vadose zone soil fungal communities from Angelo Coast Range Reserve, California, USA - CZODoug2_1_08_16fungal (PacBio error correction) | ecosystem: Environmental > Terrestrial > Soil >... | reverse complement strand
GAGGGAAACCTTTTTTCTCCTTTGTTAGTTTTTCTTCTGTTTCTCCTTTCTTTGATTTTTGTGTTTGATGGCTCGGTTTTTCACTAGGAGTGATGGCGGATTTTTTTTAGCCTGGTCTTGTGATGTGACCCTTCCTTCATATGTCTTCCAAAGTCTCCCATCTTGATTTCTTTGATACCTTCAACTTATCACAGTGTAATATTTCTCCCTAAATAGGTTTATAGGTTTTTCGTTGATCTGCCTTTTTTTTTCTTTTTTCCCCCTGCGCCTCCCTTCTCAGAATACTTCACTCCTTCAGTTCGCGACGTGCACTCCTTTGCGTCTCCATCTTCCCCCCTTTGCTTGTAGTTTTTTTTTCAGTTCCTGCTTCCCTCCTTCCCCCGAACTCCCCCTTAACAAGACCGCTGCTCCAGCAGCCTTTCCTGGACCCTCCCTCCTGAGTAGCTTCAAAAGTTGCTATATGCTGGTGCCACGGTTTCGTTTTCGTTTCCATCCGCGGATGGGTTGTTTTTCTTTTGCACAAATCCGCAGGATAGGAGTACTTTAGGGTGACCTCTTTTCGTAAATCCCCTTTTCTAACGGCGCAAACCCCACGGACCCAGCCCCCCCCCCAAAACTTAAGGATTTCCCTTTGCAGGGAGGTTTCCGTGACTCTCCCTCTTTCCTGAGCCTCCCGCCCTTTCCCTTTTTCAGACTTCCCTGACGACCTCAGGTTTGAAAGACCGCCAGCTTTCAGAACATCAGTAACGTTATTAGTGGAACCCTTTCCCCATCTCCCCCTTCCCACGGTCTTTGGTAGACATGTTTCCCTTTTTCTTATGCCCTTTCATTCGGGCACCTTGGGGGGTATTCCCCCTTGTTTTTCTGGGATCTTTTTTTCCTTTAAGGGCTTCCCCCTCATCAGTTTTTTTTTTTTATAGAGGTCGGAGTCGCCAGAGCAGGATCACTTCTGCCAAAGATCTTGTTGTTTGTGAGAGTACTGGAGAACGTTTCTTCCCGGAAGCTTCTTTTTCCCCCCACACGCCTGAGTAGGGTGTCTTTTTTTTCTTTTTTTTAAGTTCCCGGACATAACCCCTTCCCACTAACCATTTTGCCCATGAATCCCTCTTTTTTCCCCGACCCTTCCCCTTTTTCTAAAGTTACTTGCCTTTTTCTTTTCTTTTTCGGCACCTTTCCACAGAAGCTCTTTAAGTTACAGAGGTGGCGTCTGAAACCCTGTTTGAGATTTTTTTTCTACTTCCCTTCCTTGAGAGGGGTTATCTGCATGCAGAGCTCTCACCTGGGCTTTGGGTTACCTTTGGCGCTGGAACTTTAGGACTCCCATTTTCTTTCTGATGTCCTTTTGGACCTACTTTCTGTTTCCCTTACGAGGTTTTCTTCTTTAATAGTTGTCCCTCAGGGATGAGGAACTTTTTTCCATACCGGTCCCTTACGGGATTTTCCTCGTTTTTTCTTTCCAGGGGTTAGAAGTATTCGGCTGGCGGCTTTTTTGCCTCGACGACGCCGCAATAGACCTCTTTTGTACTTTCCCCGGCCTCCGGTTTTGTTTTTGAGGGAACTTCGCTTCAGTTCCACGCACAGGCTTTTGATGAGGAGAACCTTTTCTGGCCGGTTTTTTTATTCCTTTTCCTTGGGCAACCTCCCTATTCCCTTGGTGGTACTATTACCTTGATTTTAGACCCCCCAGAATTGAGGCCTTTTAAAGGCCTTTCTTCTTTCATCCTCAAAGATCTTTACCCAGGAAGCCCCTTCCCACTTTTGCCCCTGTTCCCGAAGTTTGACGGGAACTGGGCCCCTGCAAAATTCCGTTTTTCCCCTCCCACTCCTCGCTCTTTCTCTCTTTCCTCTCCCTTTTTGTTTTGATATCTTGTACCCCAGGGAGCTTCTTTGTTCGGGCTTCTGACGGTGGACTTCTATTCGCTTTTGGGAGGGTCTTTCGGGAGGTTCTGAGGTTTCTCTGCTCTGAGGAGTCCCTGTAGCTTCCGTTTCTAGTAGTTGCTCTGGCGGTTTATTCAGACACCCCCTGCTTAAATTTTTTTCCGACCCTCCCTCGTTTTCTGTTTCTTTGATGAGGTTACCTGAGTTTTACTTCCGTGACCCTTCCCTTAAACATTCTCGCAGACTACATCCCTTTTTTTTTTTAATTTTTTTCCCTCGGAATGACTCGCCCATCCATGCACCAGCAGGCTCTTTTCCATCTGACCCTTTTTTGTGCGGCCTCAGAGTATTCCTTCACACGCCCCCCCCCCTTCGCTCCAGCAGAATTTTATTTCTTTTTCACTTCAAGTCCAGCCACACTTTATTTCAGTAGTCTCCTTATCATCAGTAGTCGACCCTCCGTCGTCGGTCTTCCTTTTGGTGTTTCCTCCCTCCCGCCGCTTCTTTTATCTCCCCCAGCGTCCTGTCCCTTTTGCAGCCCCCCTCCTTAAGTCAGCTTTAGTCAGGTCCCGCCAAACGTCCCATGGTGGGCCTTTTTTCTATCTCCCTCTCTTGTGCTAAGACTCAGCCCCCCCTTTCCCGTGAAATTTCCTCCATCGGTGTCCTTCCTCCTCACAGCTTCCACCTTTCACCTATTTTTTCCCCAAAAGTTGCAACATGCCTACCCAATTAAAATCCCACCCTTCCTATTCTAGCTTTCGTCTGCCAGATTTTTTCTCGTTAGGTCCCCACTTTTCTGTGGGTTTCATCTCCTTTTTTTTTTTCCTTTTTGAGAGCGAGAGATAGGCTTAACTTCCAAGGGCCAGTCCCCACCATGTCGAAGGCCCTTTCTTAGCCTCTTTCTCCTTTACTTCCTCCTTTCCCCTTTTCCACCCCTCCTCTCGTTTTTGATGTCCTTAGAAAAAAAACTTTTCTTGTTACACTCCATTCCCTCAAACCTTGAAAGTCCTTCCTAATCCATGGTAGTCTACCCCCACTTTTAACACATTGGAAAGTTTCTCCTCTGGAACTCCCCCCTTCGTTCTACCTCTTTTTGGCCGCGAAAGCTTCTCCTCTTCCAGAGTACCGAATTTTCTTTGGTCACATTCCCCCTCTGGGACACTAATTCACAAATGTAGAGATCTGGTGGCCCCCTGGATGGTGGGTTGTTTTTATGACCTTTTACATTTTTCGGGGATCCCTTTCTTTCTTATCCTGTGGTTCTTTTCTTTTTAGTACCTCTTTCGGTGATGTTTTTCGCTGTACCTTTTAGGTTTTTTCTACGCTTTTTGCTCTTTTCATTTTTCGGGCCCAACTTTTACTGACATTGCCCCGGGAGGCTAACATACCTTTTAAGGATTCTTGTGCTTTGTTTTCTGATCCTGACGTTTCGCATCTCTTGGAGTCTTGTGGCTTCCTCCCTCAGACGCTGATTTTCAACAAAACCGAGCGGGAAGCTTCTTTTTTCTTCCGCGGTTCTTTTTTTTTTTGAGTTTGCACTTCTCTTCCCAGAACCCTATCGGCAGTCTTGAGACTCGAAGCCTTTTACCCAGGATTCCTGGCCCCTTTTTGATCGTATACCTCTTTCCCCCTATTTCCCTTGGTTTCCCATTTCCTATGTACCTCAGCCGGGCAGCTCCGAGGCTGTTTCTTTTGCCCTCCTCTTTTTGCTAAAGTCTTCCTTCGACCCACCCTCCCCGTCCCCCGGAAGCCTTTCCACGTTCGCTTTTTTTCTGAAACGTTCCCGGGTTTTCCCTCTCTCTTCTTTCTCCCCCTTCCTTTTTTTTCTCTAGTCTTTTCTTCTTAAATTTCTTACCTTTCTCTGGTGTTTTCCCATTTCGCCTCTCTTTTGGCTGGGGTTTTTCTTTTGGTTCTCTTTCACCGGGTTTCGATTTTTTTGGTGTTCCCTCGTCGCTGGGATGGCAAGTTTACCCAACTCCTTTTCGCGATTGCTGGAAATATTTCCCCCCCCGTTTGACCGTTCCCGTGGATAGTAGCCCTTTTCTCGTCTGCCCCCTATGTCAGTGCTTAGATTCAGACTTTTTGGACAATTTCCTGAAGACGCATTTTTGAGAATTCTTTTTTTTTCTTGTCTTTTTAGTGCCCATTTTTCCTCCCCCGCCGTCCCATTTGTCTACGTCTTTTAGTTGTTTTCCCCTTTGCCCATTCGATCAGAGAGAGCCTTGCGAAACCCCAAAAAGAGCGGCGCCAGCCAAGTCTTTCGAAGGACTTCCTTACCCAGTTCTTCGTAAAAAGTGTGATATGCATGTTTTTAATTCTGCCACGTCGAGGCCCTTCGGCATTATTATGTGGTTGCACGGGCCTTTTCATCCTCCCCCTTTTGGGCGGTCATCTTCCCCTTGCTTTTCTTTCTGTCATGGCGGCCCCCGATTCCTCCCCCTCCTTGAAGCTGAAGCCCTCCCCCCCCGGATCCTTTTTTTTTCTCTGTGGGCCTTTCTCTTTTTTATTCTCAGCCCCATTCCCACTTCTCCAGAAGAGTACCCCCTTCCCAGCCGCCTTTTGCCGATTCTCCAGCTTTCCCCTCGCCCTCCCCCTTTTTCCATGTCCCCCCCCTTTTCGTGTCATCTTCCCTCCCACCTTAACCTTTCTCGGTCTCGTGCGGGCTTTCCGTTCTTCTTTCCTTTCTTTTCTCTGTTAACAGTTTCTTTTTCCTTGTAATGTTTTCTTCTGGAGACCTTACTTGCCTTTCCTCCCCTCCAAACGCTTGTTTGCCAGACTACGGGAGCCCGAGAAGTCCCCCCCTCTTTTCAAGGGCGGTCAAGCACCTCCGTTGTTTTTTGGTCTGAGCTTTCCTTCCCCACCCCTTTCCTCTCGTCTCTTGGTTACTCTTTCTATTCCCAAACTTCCCCATGAGCCCTTTTTCTTTTTCCAGGCACGTTTTCCTCTTTCCTCTTCCCACCCTTCCCCCCATGCGATAAACACTGTTACATCTACCTTTGACAGATCTTCGCGTTAATCTTGCTTCCAGCGTCGGCACGCCTTTTTCCTTGAGTCCTTACCTGTGAGCGGTTTTTTTTTACTTTTTATTCATCTTGGATTTGTTGCGGCCCTTTGTAGCGCCTCTGTTTCCTGCCTTCTCGGCGACCCCCATTGGCTTTTGCACTAAAGCTTTCCAGCGTTCACCACTACAGGGCTCTCGCCTGGCAATACTCTTTCGGCTGGTTGATTCGTTTTCTGAGTGGGCCCTGTCTTGGGTCGTCTTCCGCGGCTGCCGTTTTTTTTCCTTCCCCGCCTGTCTTAGTTTCCTTGTTCCCCAACCACCTTCTGTTTCGTCTCCAGTTTCAGTTGAATGACCTCTCATTATCATCCTATGTACTCCTTTCCTCGATTCCCTGTTTCCCTTCTTCTTGCCGCTCCTTCTTTTGTTTCAGACTTTTTCTTGAAGTCCCCCCCATCAGCCCCCCTCTTTCTTGGCAGTTTCGGAGGAACGTTTTTCGTTGCACGTGGTTTTGATTACTTCGGACCTTCTTTCCTGTTGGTTTTTTTCTTTTTTTTCTTTTTTTCAAGTCTTCCTACCACCTCCCCAAGAGCTTGTTGGGGTTTGGTTTGTAGGTTTAAAGGTAACCTCCCTAGGTTCCCCCTCTGTCCTTCACAGTCTCTTAGGTTGGCATTTCTAGTCGTTTTTCTCTTCACAATTCTCACCCCCAGCTCTTTTTCGGAACCCCCCGCCTCCACGCCCCCCTTTTTTTCGCCTTTAAGGTTGCCCCCCCTTCCTCAAATCTTTCGGGAAAGTTTCTTTCCTACTGAGAGGATACCTTCATTTAAACATTCTCCTTTTGCTGGTTTAAATTTCCGGCCCTGTTTATCAGGAAGTTTTCTTAGGACTCTCTGGAGATTTTTGTTCTTCTTTTTGGAGATTTTTCTTTCTTCTGGAGGAGTCTTTTTTCCACTTTAGGACCATAAGAAAGAACCTCGGGGTTCTCTCACAACCTTTACTTTTTAACTTTCACAATAAGCTGTTTTAATTTTTCGGAACCCTTTATATCTCCAAGCATCCCCAACAGCATTCCAGAGATTTTCTTTTTGAGTTCCCCCCTGTGAGTTTCGTGATCCTTTTTTTCCAAAGCCCTCCTAAGGTCCGACCCTCGTCCTCCTTCCTTAGAATCCTCCAATAGGTCCTCTTTCGATTCGGTAGGTTACGCAGTCTTTTTTTTCTTCCTTTCTTGCCCCTTCCGAGGCCCCCCTCAAGGCAAAGTTTTATTCTCCCTTAACGTACCCTCCCGACTAATTTCTCGAAAGTCGACCGTCCATTTTTCCTTTTCTGGACTCCCAACTGAATTTCTTTCCTAGAAACTACGAAGACTTCGGAAATCGTTTTCTTTTTTACCCTGAAACCAGTTACTTCCCTGGCCCTCCAACACACGACTACCAGGTGGGCATTTTCCTAGGACCTCACAAACACTCCAGGAAGACTCTCATCCAACCCCCCCCCCCCCCCCCCTTTTGCTCCTTTTCGACAGGATCTCTTTAAGTAAAATCCTTTTTCCTGGAATTGTCAACACCCTCTTGATTCTCCCTTAACTTTTTTCGCTTTTTTTATTTTTCCTTCCGGGTTTCCCCCTTTCCAGAGGCTCAGTTGAGGGTGTATTTTGTAGTCCCCTTTTCATCGATTTTTCGCTGCTTCCTTTCTGTAACCAGCCACGCCTTTCGGGAGTTGTCCCTTTCTCCTCGCAGGAAGCACTTTTTCTTTCTTTATTTCTTCTAGATCTCAACCCTTTCTCTGGCACTCTTCTCCCTCCTTTACCTGAGTTTTTTTTGAGGTACCCAGACCCTTTTTTCTTTCCCCTCCCTCCCGCACGCCCCATTGTCTTCTTGAACTCGACATTTCCCGGAATCCCTGCGGGCAGCCCTCCTCCCTTTTACCGGCCGGTTCTTCCCTGGTTTCCCTGTGATTAATGTGACCCATTTCTTTCTAAAATTTCTTGTTTTCTGTTTTTCTTTAGTGGATTTTCGTCCTTTTCTTTTCTCCAAATTAACCCAAAGGTCGCCCGGTGGGTTTTCTCTTGAGGGCTTTTTTTTTTTTTTTCTTAGCTCCTCTCTGAGACATTCAGTTGTCTTTTTTCCACCGGGTTTAGTTTTTTGACTTCTTTCTTTCTGGAGTTTTTTAAATTTTCCTTCCCCCTGCATTCTTTTTTGGTTTTCAGCATCTTTTTCCTTTCCTTAGGCCAAAGGGTGTGGGTTCCCCCCAAAATCCGGCGGCGACCCGGTCCCTTTGCCCCTCTTATGATCCTTCCCTGTCCATTCCCAATTTAAGGGTATTGTTTTTCTGGCGATCTTCCTTCGGATGCTTCCCCTTCTTTTGGTCTTTTGTTATTTCAGCGCCTGGGGCGTACGCACAACCCGGAGCAATTTCTTCTCGCACGGAGAACTTCTGAGTGGTGATTTGCGGGTCTCTTTCAAGGACACTTTTTGAGTCGACCCTTAGGCGGCGCCTCGTTTCGCAGCCCGCCCTGTGGGCTTTTCATCTTTGCACTCTTCCCAGAGGTTTTTTAAAGTGACCCTTTTGTTTTGAGGAGAACTCTATTCTACGCGATTTTCTTCAGGAACTCCCGTGTTTCTGGTTTATCTTATATCCTCTTCTTTTTCCAGGTTCGCTTTTCAAAGCGGCAGCCGCCCCTCCCATATTCCCTTGGCGCTGCGACACCCCCTTCCCCCGCCAGCTCCGGAAACTCCTCACACCTTTTTGCAACTTTCCTCCTTCTTTTTTTTATCTCTCCTTTTTGTCTGTCTCTTCGGCTCTTTTGGTTTCTTCCACCTTCGGAGCGATTCTTTCCTTGAAATTCTTTTTCCCGAAGTTTTTTTGTTTGTGAGGGGCTTTTTTTTGGAGAGTTTGGGGCTGGAGACCTTCTTTGGAGTTTTCCCCTTCTCTTTTTCAGAAGTTTTGTGTTCATGTTGGCCGCTTTGTGTTTTTTTTTGTACTCCCCACAAAATTCCCTGTTAAAGGTCGCTGGTTTTTAGATGCCAGGATCATGCGTCTTTCAAGAAGTTCTTCCCCCTGATCAGGCCGTCTTTTGAGCCTGTTTATGGTTTCCTTTCCAACCTTTCTTTTCCTGAAGTCCTCTCGCGCCTTTCAATCTTTTTTTGTATTGGCGGCCCGTGCTCAAGCCCCCTTCCAAAGATTTTTTGGCCGACTTGCCTGCATCGTTTACCGGACCTGTCCTTTCACCGGACAAAGGTGTGATCTCTCTGTTTCTCCTTCGAACGGATAGCCCCTTCTTTTTTGGGGCTTTTCCCGTTCTCCACGAGTTTTTCCCCCGAACTTTCCTCCTGTCCCGGCCCCAGCGGTATTTCCATCACTTCTCCTTTTTTGAACGGATTTCAACCAGCGCTTTCTTCCCCGAAACATCGACCATTTTCCCGTTTTTTCCCTTCAGCATCGCCTCTTTCGCGGCCCCTCTTCCCCTTTTGCTTTTTGTGCAGCCCATCTCCCCCCTATCCTTAGCCCCGCTTTAAAATTACCTCCCGAAGGGTAAAACCGTTTTTTTCATCACCTTTTTTTTGACCCCTTAACGGCCTTCCCTCTCCTTTTACTCTTTGACGGAGTTTTTTCTTCTTCTTTCCTTATGAAATTTCGTTAACCGTTGGTTCTCTCCTCTGGGGATTCTCGCTTTTCTTAACTCTGCTGTCCCCCTGCCACCCCCCGAATTTGTGGGTATCTTGTTTTCTCTCAGGAACGCTTTTTGGACTTTTTCCTTTCATTATGTTGGTGTTGAGAGCTCTTTCACGAGGCGAACTTTGCGTCCGCTGGGGTCCCCCCAAGTTTTCCCCCCCCCTCCTCTTTTTTTCTGGGTTCCTTGCAAGTTTTCCCGCGACATCCCCCCCGGTAGATACCCCCACGGTGCCACTTCCTTTCCGAACTCCCCCACATGACCTTTTTTGCTTTTTCCCTAGGCGCCGGTCCCCCTCTTTTCGTTTTCCTACCGTTTTCTTCTTGGTTCCCTGGGAAACTCTTTTTTCTCTGGTTTTTGGGACCTCCTTCCTCTTTTCCAAATTCTGAACCAATGGCTTCTGGAAGGTCCTCCTGGAGGTTTTCTTTTTTTTTTTTTGAGACTTTTTCAGACTTTCTTTCCCCCCTCGGGCTGATCCTTCCCGGGTTTTTGTTAGTTCCCGTAGGTTCTTCTGGTGATGTTCTTTTTTTGAATTTTCCCCTTTGGGTTCTCACGCAGGTTTTTCTTTTTTTTTCTTTTTCCAGGCGTTTTTTTCCCTTACCCCCACCCCCTTTTCTGTTTCTCTTCTGAGGCGGATCTTTCCCTACCGGACCTTTTTTACGATTTTTCCTCTTCCTTGTTTTTTCCTTGATCTTTGCGGACTCTCCCTTTTGTTGGAGGGTGCCGACCTCCCCTCCCTTGAATTCTGTCTCCCGACGAGTTTAAGTGCTCTTTTTTTCCTCCGGTGGTGCTTTGGAATTCCCTCACTCCCAAGGCTTTTTTTCCGGATTTCCCTACCCTTTTTGCGGTGATTGCCGCCCCCCCTTTTCCGGCGTGTTTCTTTCGTCAGATCTTCCCTCCCCAACCTGGGAGTTTGAAATTTTCGAACTCTTTTCCCCCGAGACCCTTTTCCCGAGGGGTGTTTTTTCTTTCAGCTGACTCCAAGCGCCCCTTGGCCCAGACGATCCTTCCAACGCCCGTCACCCCTCCCTCCTCCCAAGATTTTCTTCAGCGGGTGTCCGAACACCTCCCTCCCCTGATACGACTGTTCCCGCCCTGTTCCGGCCCTTAACCCTTGATCTAGGAGGGATCCCTCCCTCCTGTAGCTTCCCCGGTATCTCCTTTCCCTTTTTGAGTGATTCTTTTCTCTTCTTTCTCGTCTTCTTTGATGGATTTGTTTACGAGTTTTTTTTTTTCTTTTGCAGATTCTTTTCGATTCTCTCCCTGCTCTGCCACCTCCGGGACGCAGGTGCGTCCTTTTTGTCTTTCAATCGTTTCGTACTTCGTTCCTACCGAGGGTAGCCTTTTCTCTGGTCCTTTTTTCTAGTTCTTCGGGAATTCCCCCCTTTCCCTCACAGCGTCGCGCGTCCCTCGCTTTCATCCTAACCTTTTTCTGTTAAGCAGAATTTCCCTCATCATTCAGCACAAGCTTCGCGTTTCCCAGCACTTTTTTTTTCTTTTGCGTTGCAGCCCCTTTCCTCCCGCGCGAGGTCTTGACCCCACCCTTTTCCCGTCCGCCGCCCCTCCCCTCACGACGTTTCCGGAAGTTCTTTGCGCCAACTCTCCTTTTGACACCCTTTCCCTGATACGGCTTTAGCAGTCGCCCCTTTGGATTTTGTTCAGCCCGGTGGGTTTTTCCTTTCTTGGAATCCCAAGTTCTCCCCCCTTTTCTTTTTTCCGCTGCTTTCTCCTTCCCGCCTTTCCTCCCTCCTCACCAGCCCCGGGTTTATCCCCCCCCCCACGACAAGTTCAGCCTGGCGCTTTTTTGCCGCTTCCCCCCAGAGTCGTCCGCCGGCCTCTTCCACTTCCCCTTTTTTCGGTTTTTCCTTACAGCTCCTTGATTTCCACGTCTTCTTTCTTTTTTTTTCATTTTTTTCATCAAGCAAACGGCCCTTTTTCCGGTAGCCTGGCTGTTTAGGTTTCTGCTTCCTGTTTGCAATTTTTCTCCCTTGGGGTATTCCTTTCGAGTTTTTCCTTTTTTTTTTTTCCCTTTTGCCGGGCTGTTAACCCTCCCCCGAATCAGGGGGGTTTTTTCCTCTTTTTTCACGCTTCTTGACTAACTTTTGATCACTTCTCCCCTTCTTTCTATTCTTTTTTTTGAGTCGAAAAATTCTTCCGGATCTTCCTTCTGAGTCATTTTTTTTAAAACCTTTTTTTCGTTTTTTTCCCTCCAGGAAAGGGTCCTTCCTTTTAACGTCTCCCCGGCCCCGATGACCAGTCCTTCTCCCCCCTGAAGCGCTTTCTCCCCAGCACGCAAGGCTTTTTTCGGGTTTTTCCTCGTGGTTCCCAAAGTTCCCCCTGACTGGATGTTCGGGATTTTTTTTTTTTATTCACGCTGTTTTCCTCTTTTGAGGAACCCCTTCTCCCCAATTCTCTACCCCTTTCCCTCCTTTTTTCTTTGGCGGTCTCTTATGGTCTAATTACTCAGGAAGATCTCCACGACCCCCCTGGTCTTTTAGGAATTTGGGGCTTTTTCTCCACCCCCCCCATCCTTTCGGTCGTTTCCCTCTGTTTTTTCCTTTCCTGCTTTTTTTTTTCCGCATATTTTTTTTTTTTGCTGGGGACACTTTTTTCCCCCCCAACCCCCCCTCCTTGTTCTTTACGCTTCTTCTGGTAGACTTTCCCAATTACCCCCCTTTTTAAGGTTCTCTAGATCTCTTTCTTGGGGTTTTTGCAGTTTCCCCTTCCCTTCTTTTCGAGCTTCTTGTGTCTTGTTGCTTAGTTTCTCAGAGCCACTCTCTGGGTTTTCCCCAACAAGATTTTCCTCCTGAATTTTCCTTTTCCGTTTGGGTGTTTTGAGGTTTCCCCTTTGCTTCCACGCACCGGTCGTTTTTTGCTTTTTCCCCCGGGCGGCGGTAAGTTTCAGGTGATTGCCTCTTTCCCATTTCTAATCTTTTTTTCCCTCGTTTTTTCGGTTAGGACTATTCCCCTTTTGGTCCTTTGCTTAGTTCCAACGAACACTGAGTCTTTCTTTCGGGGGTCTTCCTCCCGGGCCTCCTTTTGTGCGTCGGCTTTTTTCTAACCTCCACCCCTCTCGACAGCTCCCTAATCTCCTCCTTTTCGAAGCTCAGTTTCGTTCCCCCTACAAAAACCCCTGTGTACAGAGTTTCTTTTTCATATTCTTTCTCCTCTTCTAGAGATTCTTTTTTTTTTTTTCTGCGGGAAACTTTTTTTTTTCGGGGTTCTTCCCCCCTTTTCCTTTTCGAATCTTTTTCGGGAGGAGTTCTTTGCAGAGATGTTTCTGTTTTGGGGGTTTTCCTGGTTTCTTCCCTTCGATTGGAGGTCTTCTTCGCCCAACCTTTCAGCAGCCACTCCTTTCTTGGGTTCTGGGAGGTTTGACCCTTTCTTTCTCCTCCCTTTCTTTTTTTCGGGCGCATGTTCCCTCTCTGGTCCCCTCTTTACGCCTTGGCACCTCCTTACCCGCGTTCCTTTCGTCCGGGCGTGCCCTTTTTTTCGACGTGCAGCCAGCCCCTTTAGAATTGAGTATTCTTTTTTTTCTCGGGCTTTTCTTTTTTTGAGGACTTTTTTCTCGTCGAGGTTACTCCCAAAAGTTTTGACTTTACTGGACCCCTTTCTTCTCCCTGTACCGCCACCCCTTTCAAGTTCCTTTGTTAAAGTTCCCTTTTAGTGGTTTTTCTCTAGTTTTTTTCATGTTTTTTTTTCCCTCTCCTCTTTGGAACGCCTCCTCGTAGGCGTCCTAGATGCCAGCAGGAACTTTCCTTCCTTTTTCTTTCAATCAGTTTCCCATTCATTTTCCCTCAAGCCTTCCCCTTACAAACGCCCGTACCTGAACGTTTCGCGTAGACAGCTAGGACCTTTTCCAGAAAACCCCTGTCTTCGGTCTCTCTCTTCTCTAATCCCCTCCCGGCCCCCCTTTCCTCAGGCTTTAGTTTCGAAAGCCAGTCTCCCTTCGTTCCTTCGTTCCCCCCCTTCCCATCCAGTTCCATTAATCCTGGCCGGCCTGATTCTCCGTCGGGAACGGTTCCGAGTCTTTCCCGCCTTTCGGGTTTTGTGATTTTTCTGATGAGGGCCTCCTCCCTGGATTTCGTTTCTTTCCCCCAAGAACCCAGAATCAGTTTTTTCGCTTTTCTTCTCCTTGCACGTCTTTTTTTTTTTCCTCCATAATCCCCTTTTTTTTTTTGAGATGCTCCCAAACTTTTTGAGCCTTTTTCCTCTTACCTCTCCCCACCCTCAAAGGCTTTTTTTTCCTTGGAAATTTCCCTTCCCACCTGCAAGTTCCTCCAAATTTTTTCCCCAGTAAACCTCACTTATCAACTTTTTCTTCCAAAAGCACACCGCGCGTTTTTCTTTTTCCTTCTTAAGAGTTTATTATTTCCCTCCCACGGTTCCCCTCATCGGTTAGGTTTTCTTTACTTTCTCGTTTCTAAGTGTTCGAGCTCTGGATTTTCCCTATTTTCTCGAGGCCTTTTTTCGTACCTTCTGAATTGAGACGGGTTCCCTTCCTTTTTCGGGGATTTTTTTCCATTTGAAAAAGGTTTTTTTTTCTGAAGGGGAGTTCTTGGTCCTCTTCTATTTCCTTTGATGTCCTCCTTCCGTCCCCCAATTTTTTTAGTGTTTTGGTCTTTGGGAGAGGAGTCTTGGTTTTCCTCAGGAGTCCTTCCTGAAAGTTTTTTCTTCCTGATACCACTACAGTTACCTACTTTTACTTTTTTTTTTCCCGTCTTTGTGGGGTCAATGGTCCCCCTCTTTCCCAGTAAAGTCTTCCTCCTTTTTTGCTTTTTCTTCTCCCCCTCCCATCCTTCAAAACCCCCCATCCTCCCTTTGGAGGGTTGATGCTTTTGATTTTCTAAGAGGTGCTTTCGGGGCGGCCCTTCTCCACTTCAGCACTTTCTCTATGATTCCACCCTTCCCTGAGTTTTTCCTTTGAAGAGTGGCTTTTCACATGCGCTTTGAACCTCAGCCCCCCTCCTTTTTCCCCACACGCGTTTTTCTGGGCTTGAATTTTTCTAAAGCCATCAGTGCCCTGACTTTTTGTGGTTCTCTCTAAGGTGCTCCTTTTTTCCGCACTTGAACTATGCCCCTGATCCCCCTCCCCCCAATTTTTTTCCCTCAGCTTCCCTTTTCCCACCTCAGGATACTCTTTTTCTGATTTCGAAACAGTTTTTGGAGTTCCTTTCTTCCCTAGGCTATCTCCTTTTCCCACCGGTTTTTTTGTTGATTTTCTTCTTAGCCCCTCTGGGTTTTTCTTTCTGGGAGGGACCTCCTCTGCCCGCTTCCCCTCTGGCGTGGCTTTTTTTTGTGCTGCTTGTGGTCCGCTGCGGGGTGTTCTTTTTTCGTGGTCCCTTTTTCCTGAGCTTCTTTTCGGAAACCGACGCTTCGTTTTTCTCCGAGGGCCCTGTTTTTGCAGTTTTTTTGATTTTGTACAGCACCCTTCCGTTCCTTCTTTCGCCCGATCTTGTTGCTTTCTAAGTTTTTTCCTGAGGGTCGACATCCCAACGCGGCCCCATCAACCTTCAGCGTTTTTTTTTTTTTAAAGAAGGTGGTTTCTTGTTTTTTTTGACCTAAGTTCCCCTCTTCCTCCCTCTCTTCGAATGCCCTGAGGTTTTTTTGCCCCCCCAGTTTTTTTCTTTTTCGCATCCACATCAATTTTTTGAACTTACCTGAGGTTCTTTCTCAAAAATTTTCGTTAGTCTCCCTTTTCCTTTTCTTCCCTATGGATTGGGGTACTCCTCTGAGCCTGGTTTCGGAGGTCCTTTTTTCTGGTGTTTTGGGCCGCTTTCATTCCTCTTCCACTTCTGAGACTTTCAGCTCCTTAGACTTTCCTAACCTCCTCCTCTTGACGTCCAGCTCCCCCCCCGCCCGTCCTCAAACCCTTTTTTAAATTTCCTTTTTTCCAGTCCTTTTTTTCTTTCCGATCCCAAAGCGCTTCCCCTTCGCGGCCTCTTTCTTTAAAGTCTCTCCTTCTTTGTTGACTCCCCTTTTAGAACCGCTGAAGTATTTCCCCTGCCCTTTCGCGCTCTGTTAAACTCTTTTCCCAACTTCCTTCGAGGTCCTTTCCTTTTTGGCCTCTTGTGTTTTCGCTTTCCTAAGCGGGCCCCCCCTTTTTTTTTATAGAATTTTTTTCTTTCTTTTCCTGCGGGATTCTTTTTTTCAACAAGCTCTCAGGGGTTTTTTTTCTTCTTTTTACGAGGTCTTCTTTCTTCCTTTAAGTGTTCCTTTTCTTCATACTCCGTTTTGTTTTTTTGCTCCCCACTTCCATGAGCTCTTTGGTCTCTACGTTCTTGAGCCTTTTCTTTCGTTTGTTTTTTCCCGGCAAAGGTCCAATTTTTTTTTTTTCTTCGATACCCCCCTTTCAATTGGACCGAACTACTTTACAGTTTTTTTTCGCCGGTCCGAATCGGTGTCGGCAAGCGTTTCTTATTAAAAGTCCCTTTTTTCTTCTTGATGTTTTTTGGTTAAGGAGGGGACCTTACTCCGTTTTTCGGACCCCCCCCCTGGATCTTGCAACCCCCTTTTCGGATTTTTTCTTTCGTACTTTTTTTTCTTTCTGGGGTCCTTCCTGACAAGTTACTTTTCTTTTTCATGGACCCTGTCTTTTTGCTCCGGTTTCTTCCTTTTCTTTTGGTCTTACGAGGCCCTTCTTTCCTCTTTCCTGCACGCTTTTTTTCCTTTTTTTTTTTTTTCCTACGGGTTTCTCCTTCGGGAGGGCCCCTTCTTAAACACATACGTCTTCTCGACGTGTCCCGGTGTCGTTCGTCTTTACCCCTATTTTTTCTTTTCCCACAAATTTCTCCCCTACTCGGGCCTTTTTCTCTGATAATGCCTTTCCCCTTTCCCTCTTCCCTGAGCGTTTTTTTTTTTGACCTGCTGAAGCGACTTTTTCCCCAACCAGTCCCTGTTCTTTCAGAGGCTGCTGGCGTTCCTGGCTGGTCTTTTTCCTCTTATTTTACCGGAGGTTTCTTTTTCTGAAGGCAGGCGGCTCCATCTCTTTTTTCCCCCGGAGGTTTCTTTCTTCGTTTTTTGGGAGATCTTTGCCCCGACACTCCCCAGCGGTATTTCATTCACCTTTTCCTTTAAGTTTTTGCGTTCTCTCAAGTCTTGCCAAGCGCAGACGGAGTTTTGAGGGTCTTCCTCCCCTTCCGCTCCTAACTGCCTTCCCCTCCCCCTTTTGTCTTCCTTCGTTTCCCGCTGCCCCCCTTAAACAGCTTTCGGCACTAGAACCCTAGGCAGGCTTCACTCCCTCCCTCCCCCCCTTAGCATGTTTCCCTCCCGTATGTATTTCTATCCCTCTGTTCCTTGTTGAGAGACTTTTTTTTTTTTTTGGGCCTGGGAAATTTTTCCTCGGGTTTTTTCGGTTTCCCAGTTCCGGCCCTTACCTTCTGAGCGGGTCTTTTGGAGTTTGAGCTTTTCTCTTTTACTAGGATTTCTGGATTTTTTCTTTTTTTTTTCCCGACTCCCCTTAGGCAGGATCTCCCGTTTGATTATAGAAATTTTGGCTTTTTTTTCTTTCTTTTTTTAGGGGTCTCTTCCAGTTTCCGTTTTCGCAAATCCACTCTTTTTCTCGGTTTCGGGGTGTTCCTCTGCCGACCCTTCTGGCCGCGCCTCCCACCAAGAGTTTCCCTCTTCCCTCGAAGTTTTCCAGGTTTTTTATCTTTCGTGGAAACGACATCACAAGTTTGGTCCTCAAGCCTCTCTCTTTACGACTTTTTTTTTGTGACCCCTATTCCAGGCAAGTTTTTTTTCTTTCCACAATCACCCGCCTCTCCTTTCCGCTCTTCCACGATCGCATCAAATCCCTTCGTACGTGCTCCCCCTAATGACCCCCCTTTTTCTCTAACGTCTCTTGTCAGCCGCCGGATTTTTTTTTTTTCCAACGCCTTTGACTTCACGCTTGGTCCTCGACCCCATTTCACGGCAAGCGTTCCCTGAACGTTCTCCCCGACCTTTCCTCCTCTCCCCCCTCCCCGTTTCCTGTACCCTAACGACCGATGGCTTTTTCTACCGCGAGTTTTCTCCTACCCAGTGTCCCCTTTGAAGATTCTTTCCTCGAGCTCCCCGTTTTTTCCCTAGGGTTTCGTCGAGATCGACCTTTTCCCGTACACATCCCCTCTTTTCTGTCGTTTCTTCCCTCATTCCCCCCCCCTCTTGCCCAATTAAAGCCCCACCTTGATTTGGTTATTTTTTAGTTGGATGTTTCAACTTTCTCTTTTTTTCTGGGATAGACAATGGTTCCTGTTCCGTTATGAACCGCCCCCCCTGAAAAGGCCCTTTTTTTTTTGGGTCTCGTGAGGTTGCTCTTCCCTTCTCCCCCCCTTTTTTTTTATTACTTAGAGATCTCTCTCTTTCCTGTGGTGATTTATCTTCTCTTCTTTACACTTTTCCTGCTCAGTCATCCTCTCAGAAGCCTCTTTACTTACCCCCTCTTCCTTTCTCCGGGGAATTTACCCCTCCCCAGGGCCTTCATTCCATGTTTCCCAAACGGGTGAACTCTTCTCTTCCCCCTTCTTCTACTCCCCCCTTCCTTAAGTTGATAAAGCCTGGCTTGTTTTACTGGTCGGAACTCTTTCTTTTCAAGACCGGTTTGACCTTTCTTTGATGTTTTTTTTCTTGAGGGGACCTTGGTCTTCCCTTTTTTTCCCCTGGAGTTCTCTGCTTTTTGGAGCGGCGTTTCCGGTGTTCTTGGTCCTCGAAGGGAGATTGATTTAGGGGTCTTCAGGGCTGTTTTGTTTTTGGCGGGGGGTTTTCCAAGTCCCGTTCGGGTTTTGCTTTCCTCGGCTTTTGTGGCGGGAGCAGGCCCCTTGGGCTGGTTGAGCTCGCTTTGGCTTTTTTACAAACCCGGCCATTAGGCAGGAGACTTCGCTTCATTATCTATCAACTTTGAAGGTTTTTTTCATTTTTTTTTGAAATTTTTCCCCCTTTCTCTTTTGGCGGACCCTCTCCCTTATGTTCTGTTCTTTCCGAAATCTCTCTCTCTCCCGAACAACACCCCTTCCCCATTTTGGGCCCCCTTTTTCCTTACGGCTAATTTGCGGACTGGTGTTTTTCTTCTTCTTATTTCGGCGGGTGATGACTTGCTTTCCCCTCCTGAGTTTCTCTCTTCCCCTCCCCCTTCTGCGCCCGGAGTGTCGCGCCGGTTTTAATAGCGCTCTACCCCTTCTGACTATCCCTTTCATTTTTTTATTTTAATTTCCCCGCCCACTCTACCTGACGCCCGGAGTTGGCCGCCCGGTCGTGTAATCTTTCCGCGCTTGGGACCCAGCTTTCTCCCCCTCTTTTCAGCGGTGTCCCCCCCCCCCCACCCGTTTGTTCCCGGGTTTTTCTCCTTTTCTGGTAACGAAAACCCCACCTCTCCTTTTCCCCTTCTACGTGTCTACTCTGCTTCCTTTCTTTCCTTCTCAGAAGTGTTTCTTTCCAAGTGTCCTTCCCCTTTTCCGGTGCCACACAAAGTTCGTTACCCCTCTGGTCTTGTCTTTTCCATTTCCTCCTTATCCAGCCCCTCCCCCATCATTTGGGTTTTTTTTTT
>Ga0179593_1623553_pt1 | contig 18070 bp, 33 predicted proteins | sample CZODoug2_1_08_16_FD_185931 | JGI IMG/M metagenome (GOLD analysis project Ga0179593, IMG submission 185931) | Vadose zone soil fungal communities from Angelo Coast Range Reserve, California, USA - CZODoug2_1_08_16fungal (PacBio error correction) | ecosystem: Environmental > Terrestrial > Soil >... | reverse complement strand
ACCCTTCTGACTAATTATTCCTCGTTTCTTTTTGACCTTCACCACTAAACCTGTTAAATGGGCTTCTTTTCTTGCCGCCTTCTATTCACCAAAAACCAATCTTTTGACTCTCGGTTTAAATCTTTTCCATGCCCCAAACCCGCGTGTAAAAATCCCATTCCCTATGAGGAAATCTTTGATTATACCCCCCCCCCCCCCCCCCCCCCCCCCCTCTACGTATTTTATTAGCAAAACGTCCCCCCCCTCGTCTCTAGACCCCCCAAAATGAATTGTCACCCCCTATAAAAACTTCGTCCCTCAGGACTGTGGCTCTTTTTTCAGCCACCCTGGCACTCTCCTTTGATCCGCTGTCCCAAATATAACTTACAGGAGTTCTATATTCAATTTTGAGGAAATTTCCCCCCCCTTTCTAACTAAACCAAAAGTAGCCTTTTAAATGTATCATGTACACACCAACCCTGCCGTCCTCGCGACCCACCATGTTTTGCACCGGAATCTCTGGCATAACTGCTCTGGAAAATTTTAATTCCCTTCGTGCGAAACACCAGTCCCCGGACGAGTTCCTTTTCTGGGTTCACTTACTCCCAAGGTTTTTTCTCCACGCATACGTACACCACCCCAACGCCCGAACGGCCCGAATCTCAGAATAACTGGTCCTTCCCGAGCCCCCCCCACATATTTCGCACTACCCCTTCGGGCCTCTCTCCCTACAGACCGTTTACAAGCTCCCCCCACACCTTTCATTTTCCACCCCCACTCCACAGAGTACCACCGAGAGATGCAAGGAAAAGAAACACAAAATCCACTTTCCTAATCTCTCCCAGGAAAATCAATCCCCCCCCCCCCAGATAATAGTCCAAAATACTAGATATTATAGACCCAAACCTTCTCATTTCATTCTTTTGCCTCTGGCAGGAATTTTTTTTCCCCTGTCTTGTTGACCCCCGAAAGAGTTCCTCTTCCCTCCCAATGTCCCCCCGCAGACAACTCGATCCTCCTACCAAAAACTTTTTTTTCTCTGGGGCGAGGTTTCCCCCTAAGTGCCTTCCTTGACTTGACCGGATCAAGCACATCTCTATCTTTCTTTTTTCCCCCCTTTTCCATTGGGACTGTTCCGTTACCAGGAAGGTTTTCAGCGTGGCGCAGGCTTCCTGATACGTCCAATTTCCCGCTCCCTTTTAGCAAAGGGCCACTATTTTTCCGGATGCACCCAATTCCTTACATCTTGCCTTTTGAATTGGTGAAAGGTTCACTCCAGAGTGCCCCGTAGAAGAATTCGTATCCATACGCAACCCTCTGGGCGCGCCTTTTCTTTTTGCTCCGGCACCGCCCTGCGTTGTTTCCCTTTCGTCGGCCGTATTGTGGGTCCGGACAACCCCCTTTTTGGCAGATCCTTTCCCAACGTTCTTACCGGTCCCAATCCCAGAGTCCCCATGTCACCTTTTCTTTAAGAGACTCCGGGGTAAACCCACTGTTTTCCCCAAAGGGCAGTGCCTTTTCCTCGCGATTTATGCTTCGAAAATTTTCCCAATTGGAAGAGAGTTCAAGCACCCTTTTCCTCAGATTGGCCGTAACAATTCTTTACGTTCCCCCGAAAAACTCTCCTTCCCGGCCCCCTCCTATAGCCCTTTTATTCTCCCAATCTGGCGGATTCTTTAAAAGGGCTTATTATGTAAACCTTCTCAAGCTGTACCTCCCCACCCCACCCCCCCGTCTGGGTCCCTGTTTTTTTGCTGGCAAGCTGAATCGCACAATCGCAAGCTACAAGCTTGAGTTACCCCACCAAACTTCGATTTTCTTCCCCTCTTCCCGAAATGTTTTCGTTGATCCAGATTCTTTATTTTATCGGAGTCCTCTGAGTTCCACCCTTTTTTCATCGCCGACTTTTCCTTTTTTTTCTCCTTTTCAAAATCCCCTTTCCGCTCTTAACCCGCCGGATTTTCCTTTCCTGACCGTGTTCTCCCAAACCAAGTACCCCACCATAACAGTATCGGATATCCCTGGACCTGAACCCCTTCCTTGTCAATGTGCTTTTCTAGTGGACCCTTTTCCGAGGAAACATCTTATAGTAGACACTCGTAGACCTTTTTTCTTTTTCCTTTTGCGTGGGTTTTTTTTCCACCGTTGCAATAGTATTGCTCCTTAATTTCACACGCTTTTAGTAAATTTCCGGTTTCGTCCGTATGGTACCCCCCACTCGGGCGGCGTTTGGAACATCCTATCTTTTTAGTCCACGGAAGGATGGATAAAGCTTCTCTTTTCGGTCCACCGTCTTGGCGGTGAAAGCACAATACCACATCGACCCAAAACTCTGAGCACAAGTTTGAAAACATCTTCCGACTTATTTACCCCCCCAAACCAGTCAAACTGGTTTCCCGCACAACTTTTTTCCCCCCCCACCTTTCCCCACAACCCCCCAACAAGGCCCGGACCTTTTGCAACGCGGAACCAACTGCCTTCGTTCCCCTTCGTAATACTCCCTCTGTTATTGTGGTTCGGAGTTACCATCTACTCCCCCCCCTCTGTTCCTCCCTTCAAACACCCATTTTACCCCGGTTGTCCATTCCATTTATTCACCTTTTATATTGGGCCCTCTTACGATCTTTCTCAAACCCATCCCGCCCAAGCCTCAGTCTTTCCCCCAGGCCACCAGCCCCCTTTGTATTCCATAATCATCATAGTCACCGTCCTTTTTGAGGGTGTCCCCCCAGCCCAAACCCCCCTCCCCCCCTCCCATCCCACCCCCCGCTGATTTTCCCTCGGCCCCAACGGGGAAGCAAATTTAAACAGCGTGTAATTCGCCGGGGGGCACCCCCTCTCCCTTTATATGACTTTCCTACCTCCTCCACTTTGTCCCCTTGTTGAGAGATTTCTAGACAAATCTCCCTTACACGATGGTTTCCTCTGGGGGCCTTCTTCGTGATTTAGGGAGTTTCAGGAGTAATTTTTCTTGGAGTTTATGCTTTACCCCTTTCCACCCTATCTTTCCCCCACAACTCGGCTGAAGAGTTTTCAGTACCTCTTGTGCTGGACTTTTCCATGATGGCCCCACCATCTTTCCCTGGGAAGGCTGAAGTTGCAGCACCCTCCCCCCCCCAAAGTGTTTATAAATTTTATTCTCGTTAACATCCCCCAGATGTGTGATCTATTTATCACCAAAGGCCTTTGGAACCCCAAGTCTGGAAAATTTTTTTTTTTCCTTTTTTTTCAAAGTAACCTGTTTCCAACCAGGGAAGAAGGAACGTATTTTTTGACTTTCGTTGTCGATGGAACCCCTTTTTCCCCAATAAAAAGCACCTGCTTCTACACCCCTCGAGCGTTATTAATTCTCTTATCGCTGATTTTGAAGGCATTCTCATCCTATTCTGGAATACTTGGTAATGAAATGTGCTGCACGTTGACCCCATGTGCGGGTCGTGCACCGTTCTTGCCCCTTCAATGGTACTTGCTCAGGGTTTTCGATAAAGTGTTTCCTATCCCCTGCAAACCTATGGTCCTTCAGAGACTATCTTTTCCGCAACAACTTGCCAAAACCCCTTCCACCGGTTGATGAATATGCCCCCTTCTTCTCTTCGTTTTTTTACCTTTTTAAGCTCAACCCTCTTTCTCACAAATCCCTTTACTAAACGGAACATACCCCCCCGATTGTACCGGTTCCCCAAATACCTCCTTCCTTGTGCATTTGTGATGCACCGTTTTTGATTCCCCCAACGCCGCCTTTCCCCTTTCCGACCTTGCCAAGATCCCCCACCACCCCGGACTTTCTCCCACAGTATCATTCCGGCTTTTTTCCTTTCCTCCACTTGTTTTTTCAGGTCAAGGCCATCGTGCCCCCTCCTGGCTTGATTTGTCTTACCCCCTTGGTTTGAAGGCGACCCCCCGGTCATACCGATTTACCTTGCGGCGCAAAACCTTTCAAAGCGTTCCGTGTCAGTGACCCATTTCCCCCACCCCCTGCGGCAAACAATCAAAGTGATGACCCTTTTGGCTTTCAGAGTTTACAAACACCTACGTGCCCTCCTCCAACTCCTTCGCGTTGTCCCCCCAAGTTGAACCCCTCATTACCAAAAGTTTACCAATTAGATTCAACGCGTTGCTTACGTTTATAAATTTCCCCCAAGATGTTAAATTTGCGATTGAACCCCCATTTCAAGCTTTTTTTTTTTTCTTTTTCTTTGCCAGACCAGCGGGGTTTTTGCCCCCACTTACTTTAAATTTTCTTAAAAAGCTATGTTTACAGAAAAACCTTTCTTTGTGCAAGGCAAAACCTTTTTTTTTTCTTTTTTTCCCGCCTTGAAGGAACAACACCCACCCCCCCCACCCACCATTGAAACTTGTTAACTGGCCTTCTCATTTCTCTGTTAAGTATTTCCTTCAATTGACCGACCTTAAGTGTTAGCCAAGTAGGTAACCCCCCAAAAGCCGGACGCTTCCCTCAAAGAACTTTCTGCGAAAAAAATACCTCTCCAAGCAAGAATTAGGTTCAAAAGGTGGAGGTCACTTTTAGACACTTCCAAACAATCCAAAAGCAATTATTGCACAATTATTCGATTTGATGCGCAAAGTACAACAGAGCGGTACAAACAGGGATTACAAACTTTTAAAAAAAAAAAACAAAAAACGACAGCGACCCCCGAGGTCTCCGCAGAAGACACAAAAAGACCAGTCCACACTCAAGCCTTCTTCGCACAAATCAAACAACAGGTTTTGATCAAAAGGAAAACACTCTGGCACCCTCACGTTTCTCGGGACCGATTTCTTTAATTTCCCTCGTGCAATCTACATTCTTTTTTCCCTAAGGGGTCCTCCCGAATCCCCCCAGGTTTCCGGGACCACATGGATAATACAACTTGCTCCACCTGGCGCCGGGCAATTACTTTTTTTTTTTACGCCTCAATATTAAGTACTTTAAGCCCCCCCCCAACGAGGACAACGGGGGATCCCCGGAAAGCATTACCCGAAGTGCAGTCGAAACCGAGAGGCACCTCGACCGGTTTCAACCGTCAGTCTTGGCCAGTGTTCCCAGCATGGGGGAAACGTTTTTTTTCTCCTTGGTTCCCACCCCCCTATTCCCCCTATTAAAGCCGCCTTCGGCTCAACTATCCCCCCTGTTTTTCTCATGCAGATTCACCCGTAAACACTACCCAAGACATTTCCCTTTCCCCGTCTAAATTTGTTACTCACATGCCGCAAATCCGTTTCCCCAAAGGTAAGATATCAATTCCCCCTCCCTCTCGTTTTTTCTTTTTCCCCTGCCTTTTTTATAATGGCGCTTCACTTTTTTTCAGAATGCTCCCAGTCTTCGAACATTGCTCCAATTTTTGGACCCTGGAATAATTTTTTTTCACATGCTTATGGTTGATTCCTTTTTGATCTCGACGACGGGCTTCTGAAAGATGGCACCTTAGACCGACAGGACTCTCCCCCCTCAGTCTTTTATCCTGAGTGCGGATTCCCCCTATGATGACATGGAGACAGACGGGGAGAGGGTTTTCCCCCTCTTCGTGCACGTCCCATGTCCCCCACCATGTACGGATGCCTTCTGCAGTTTTGACTCTTGAAAACTTGGCAAATTCCCCTCGTACTTTTTGGGGATGGGCGTCCACCGCTTTTTTCAACAAAGTGATTACGCCTCGGAGTTCCCCAAGCAGTTCCCCCTCTTTTTTAGTCTGCTAGTGTTTTTTGACTTTAAAAAAGATGTTTTTTCCGATTACCTCGCTGCAGAACAGGAAGTAACCTTTTGCAGTTTTTTCCCTCCCCCGATTCTTCTTTTGCTTCTCCGCCACGAGTCCTGGAGCTTTTTAAGACTTCTTTTGACCAGCTTCCTTTCGTTCTTGCAAGGTTTTGGCTTCTGAAACCCCCAACAAAAAAAAACAACAACAACACCCCCCCCGCATTACGGCGTATAGGGCCCAGTGGCAAACTTCCATCCGAGAACGACCACAACTTTTATGTTTCGCGTTTGAACCCGTGGGTCGCGCTCTTCCGTCAGATTCGCTGGGTGTTTTTTGTCCAGACTAGAATTCACCCCCGATTTTGTTTCAGTGACATCAGCCTCCCGGAGCGGATTTGGAGGAGGTTCTCCCTTTGGTGGTTCTAGAAACACATTTTGGCTTTCCTCAAGCAACCCACGATGGGTAACATTTCTGCAAAAACCGGAAACACCCAAAGTCCGTTCCCCCAATTTGGAAAAAGGTGAGTCAGTGACCTCTTCCCTTAAGAGGGCAGACTGCTCTACCTGCTTGAGGAACCGCACTCTTAGGGAGAACCTCAATTTAAGACGCAATGAGTGTTTTTTAGAAAACAACGATTCTACAAGCCCAGTCAACCAGCGCTTCCTTTCAAAGACCCCATAAGGTAATTGGGGATCTTAGTTGGTCTCCAAGGGGGAAAACAAAACGAAAAAAATTTCGAATGTTCGTATTCGGCCCTTTCCTGTCTATACACCATCTAGTCCTCTCACCGGAACGGACTTATACTGCGGTGTTTTTAGTGGCCATTCCAAAACTTCTCACCCACTACCTTGGTGCCCCTTGTGCCCCCCGCCTTTTCCAAACCCCATACGTTCAGCCTGGAGGCGCCTCATAGCCCCCCCCCCACCCACAAGCAACAACTCTATCCCTCTGCGCGGACCACACACCCCCAGCATTTTTTTTACATTTTACTTCAAAAAATAAACAAAAAATGACCCCCATCTCCTCTCCTGACACACCTTAACCCCCCCAATGATTTTAAACCCAACCAACCAAAAACCCAATACACCCCCAAACTTGCGTCTAACTTTATTATCTTTCACTAGGCATATTCTTTCGCCAACAAACATTATGGCAACCTTTCCTCATGTAACCGCATGTACGGCCTTCCCAACTAACCAACAAAAAAAGTAAACAATCTTCTTCCATCTTTTTCGCCTATTTTTTTTTTATAAGTCCACCATCTAATTTTTTTTCACCATGAACCCCACCACGTACACCGTTAACCCCGAAAACGACCTCCCTTTTTTTTCAGGTCTGCTGTTGACACTCTCTTTATGGTGTGAAGGATTTCTGTGTTCCCCTTTACATTAGGCCATTACTAATCTTTCATCTATGACACCGCCCCTTTTTCATATCAGGCATACTAAATGTCGTTGACTTTTCCCCCCAGACAGTTTCAGAGTTTCCCCCTTTGCCGGATTTTCAACAACCCCCCCCCAAAACCCAAGTCCCCCCCAGCACCCATATCAGTTTACTTTTTGCAGTGTGCAACCCCGCCCTCGAACAAACGGCGCCTTTCTACCAACTCTCTGTCCCCACGGGCTTATTCTCCCCCCCCCTTCCTCCCTCTCTTAGATACAGGGGGGACCGGCCCCTTCCACCCGTTCTTTCAAGTTTCCCACCCCCATGATTTCCTTACAAATTGTTTTCGACTCTTCTTCTTTAGATTCCTCCTTCTGCACCCCGTGAATGCGAATTACTCAAACCCCTTCCCTATTTTGGCTTTTCCCCCCTGATTCTTTTCGAAAAACCAACCAGGGGATGATTCTCATTGAGTTGTGGCCCTCGTCGGCAGGAAGTCAAGTCCTGGTCGTTGATTACCGCAAGCACAGATCCCCTAACGGTTTTCAAAGAAGAGTATTCTCTAATTAAAAACTAATTTTTTTCGATGTCTGGAGTAAACCTCAGGGAAATTTATTTGAAAATTCCGACTAGCCGTCTTCTCAGAGTGCAAGGGGACTCCCTTCACCGTGTGTCCAAACGAAAGGTTGCCTAGCCCCAACTCCATAGATATTTCTAAATTCGACCCCACATTCAAACCTTTCACCAACCTTGTTCTAGCTTGCTTCCCCCCGTAATTTGGACGTTCTGGGGAAGTCTCCCCCTCCTTTTTTTTTCCTCTTCCCCCCCCAGTACACCCTTGTAACTATGTAAAGATTTTCCAAAACCCCCTTACGAGCTTCCCCTTACATCGAAAAATTGGAGGAGGCCTTTCCCCTTCTTTTCTTGAGCGGTCTGGGGCGCTCCCGTACAAAACAAGCAACGCGGGGATATATTTCCCGGAACATTCCTTGCCCCCAAACGTTGTCAGTTAAGGGCACAAACCTGGTAATCCGGAGGGGTCCCCTATTCAGACGACAAAACACACCCATGATTCCGGCTCCCCTGCCCTGGACCCACTCTGCAAAGAACCCCCCCAGAAGGGATGACTCCTATGCCCCCCCTCTCGCAGGAGGCCTTTTTTTTTTTGTACGGATTTGGTTTAACCTCCCCCGACCCCCTTAGAACTGTCTCATCCACCCCGCCGCTATCCACTCTAACCTTCCCCGTAGGGCAGCCTCCCCCCCCAGACCCCCCCCCGATTTTTCTTTAATTTCCTTATTCCAACTCTTCCTGCGGAATAACTAAAGATTAGGCTCTTCTGTGCCACCCCCAAGACTTTTTTTTTAAAGACACCCAACCCAAAGGAGCCCCTCCCCCCCGATGAGTTTTTCTGGTGACTTAGCTGAGTGAAATTCCATGTCAAAACCCATCGAAACCCCCCCCAAGTATTTCTTTACTCCCCCTCCGATTATGAAACGCCGCCAGGGCAAGATATTTTTTTTCTTACAATATAACCCCACATAATTGCTCTTCACCCCCACCGTTCCCTCTTCCTAGAGAAAAAAATATGTGATTTTATCCACCGACCGTACACCTCGACTAACCACTTAGGCTTACCATATTTCTTTAAAAATACTGACAAAGTTTTTTTTCCTTAACCCCCTTCCCCCCATTCAATTACCATCAGCTTCTGATACTTTTCAATGCCCTTGAATCCCCACCGAAACAAGAGACCGAAAGAGTTGAAGCCACAAAAACGACAGCAGAAAAAACACAAACTCGAACACGGTAAAAAAAAAAGGGCCAATACGGAATGGAACCACTTCTTGTTTTACTCCAAGTCTAGAACAACCTGTCCTTTTTTTTATTTTCATTGCCCACGGTTCCTTTTTCCCGTAAAAAATCCGTTCTCACAACTAGTCCCTTTGAGAGCCTTTATGAAACTCTCGCGGGCGGTTGTCCTATTAATTGAACACAAGAAAACTTTCTTCGAAAAGAGAAGTACGGTAGCAACCAACAAAACCAACGAGTCTTTTTTGAGAGGCTGTTGAGTTAGGAGGAACATTGAGAAGTCCGCCCCGTAATCTTTTGGATAAAAAGATGCTGACTACGCTCCCCATAACCCCGCTTTTCTTTTTTTCCCCGGAATTTTTAAAAACAAACATTAAAAAAAGAAAACTGAAAAGAGAGAACGCAAAAAGCCCCACCATCGTCACCACCTTCCGGAGGCCCCCTTTTAAGTTCTGCCCCGGTCCCCCCTCCCCTACACAATCTTCTACCAACCCTTTTCTTGCACCCCACCCAAATATCGGCCCCCCCCCACGCTCGTGGAATTTGTACCCAAAGCTTGATTGCTCGCCATCACCACTCCAAAAAATAAAAGAAAATGAAATCTTTCTTCTTAGGAAACCCCCCCATTTTCACCACGACTTGGCCCCCCTTTTAGTAAAGTTTCCAGGAGTTTTGCGCACAGATTTTCGCACCCTCGATTTGGCTTCTTTTTCCTACCCCTTGACATCACACCAATTTTTGATGATTTCCCCCTTACTACTTGTCACAACTTCCGGCTCGGCCCCCACCCCGCCACCTTCCCATCCAACCCCCAACACCAATGCACAGCGAAAAATATCAAAAAGGGCTTTTTCTCAAACCCCCCATGTCCCCCCTGACTTAACTTTGTAGAAATTTTAAAGGGCTCTCTTCTATGATTTCCAGTTTTTTGCTGTAGTACTGTAGATGACCCTTCCCAACCAACTTTCCCCTTTTTTTTCCTTTTAAAATTGTCCCTTTTTGCTCTTCTTTTCCCCACAATATATATCTTCGAGTCTGTATGTTCCTGAAAAGGCAGCACCTTTCACTCTTTTTTTCTACCCCCAAATGCTTTTTTTGATGCCTGGACTCCTTCAGCTGGACCTTCCTTTGGGGTTGATAACTTTTTCGCTCTTTAAAAACCTCTTTAAATCCCCCCCACAGGGGTTTCCTTTTTGATGGAAAATCCCTGTTTTGGAAGGCCTTTCCCCACACTTCCCGTTAGGGTCTAGGTGCTGTCAGCCCAGTCCCACGGCGATCCCCCCACCCCCCCCGCAGTCAGAAATTTTTTTTTTCCTGATGCAAGTTTCCCCTTTCTCCCCGAAGCATGCCATCCTGTCTCGATGTTTCCCCGGGAGTTCCGCTCTCCCCCCCTAGATTAAAAAAAGCCCAGGGAGAACGCCGTGTTTCTTTTGGTTTCTGACTGGAAGGAGTTCCTCCACGAATGGGTGATTTTCCCCTCTTAAGGTTTGAATTCCGGTCGTGCTCCCTCCCTACCAAGACGAAACTCTTCTAGGGGGACAGCGAAAAAAGACACAGGCTCTTTGTTCACACGGACTCCCGTTGAGGATTTCACTAACCAACTTGCGGTTTGGGTGAATTCACAGAGGAGTTATGCAAGAACCCTGAAACCCCAATTAAAAAAACACAAGTTCTCAACTACCTCTTTTTACCCGGGCACAAGCAAACCCTTTTGGGGAACCCCATCTACTCCCTTTGAAAGCGGGGGCCTTTGACGGCAAACCACCCCGGGCAAAGAATTCTGCCCAAAAATACGACTTAAACCATTTTTTGCGTGACAACCTCCGTCCATGTTTCTCCCCGTCTACTCTTTTCACCCCCACTGTGTCCGGCCCAGGGTTCGGTCCTTCATTTGAGCACATTTCCCCCTTTGTTTCAGGTTTTTTGAATCCTTACTTGTTTACCTTTTTTTTTTTAACAACCATCCCTTTCCCCCCACATTTTTCACTTTCCCATTGCCCAATGCTTTGAGCCCCCTCTTTAAGCCCCAGGCTAGGGCTTTGCGTTCTTCCCCCTTCAACTCCACACGCGCACACAAATGAGGAATGGACCAAAGGTACATTTTCTGAATCACAAACGCGAAAATAAGTATCCCCCAACAAAAAAACCCGCGAGACTATTTCCACCACTGCCCATATTATCCGAGCTTTTTTTCCGAAATCACCGTTTAGTCGGCAATCTGGCTTCTCTTTAAAGCCTTTCCTTTTGAGAGTTGCTTTCATTCCCCCCCCGCTTTCTCGACTATGGGGTGCCCGGTCCCCGTTTTAGGTTTTTCCCGCTTGCTTTCCCCAAAACACGTCCCCTTGGAAAAAGTTTTTTGTATGCTCTTCTTTGAAGAAATCAACTAAACATCCCGTTAGTTAACCTTTTTTATGATCAGTTTTTTTCCAAATTCTTCGTCCTATCCGAAACTTAAAACACTAAAACAAAAAAGTGTAACCTTTTTTTGTACCCCAGTCTGGCTTCCCCACCCCTTTGAACTGCAGAACCTAGGAGGCTTTGTGCAAGCTTTTGGTATTACGAGCTGACATTTTCCCCCTGAAAGTCTTTCGTCCCCTAACATGGCATCTTTTTTTGATGGAATCTCCCTCCTTAACGGTTCTTTGATCCCCCCAAAGTATGTTTTTCTACCCCCTTCCTTTCCCCGACCCAGAAAGGTGACCCCAGACGACTCCGGAATTACATACCCACACTCTCCCCATTGGAACTCCCCCGCCCCCCCCTCTCCCCTTTATGTCTTCGCCGATTATTTTTTCCCTTTTCGGGATCCCCTAGAAAACAACAAATTGAACAAGAGTGGAAAGAGTAAGGTTTTACCCCCGAACCCGCCCAGAAATTGAAAACAAAGTGGTCCACAAGGCACCCTCCCCACCTTTTGGCTCCCCCCCTTCATTGACTTTTATACACACGAATTCCCCCCTCATTTGCCTGTTTCCTCCCCCAAAATGCTCCGCAGTTTACAACTGAAAAAACCCCAGGACCTTTTCCCACATCCCAATAAATCGAACTGACTGGGCCCCCGGTTAAACTTTCAAGAGAAGTCATACTCCCCCAAGGCAAAGTTTTAATTATATAGAACCCTTTCAAACACTTGACCTCATATCATCTCGTCAAAAAAAACACAAAAAATTTTACACCCACCAACCCAACCCTAACCCGGTGCCAGTTTTTTTCGTGTTCCCTTCGGTCGCTTTTGAAACAGGGTCCAAGTTCCGCTGCCTTCAGAATCCCTCTGAAATTCGCGAACCCTTTTTTTCGGAGATCGCCCGGGCTAACTTCAAGATTTTGCTATCTTTTTGCTTTCCTTTCCACGGGTCTTGTAGGGTGTCTCGAAAGGGGAAGATGTGCGCTCCTTTACAACTCTGTGTTTCCCTCACAGGGTCTTCCTTATTACTTCAAACCGGTAATTTTTTCCTTTGAGATTTTGGAAGCCTCGATTTTTCACCGATGGCTTTTTGCAAAAGCTTTTTTTTTTTCGAGGAAGGCATTTCTTCTCTATATTTTTTTTCCGCTTCACCGACTGATTGCAGCTTCTGCCTTTGGACGAAAACTCCACCACCCCTAGTTTCCATGAACCCCTCCCGGGTGCTGGTGGTCCCTACGGCCCCCAAAACACTTATTACGCAAATAAGTATTTTTAAAAGTGACCCCTTTTTTCATGTTCCCTTGGTCACTTTCTTATGCTATCTTCGAACCTTGGCGACACTCACGAGGGCTTTTCACAAATCCCGCCCCTTCTTCTTTTTTTCCAAATTTTTATTTTTTTCCTTTTAAAATGCATACCAAGACCGCTGTTCGCAGGCTGGACCCATGGATTCCCCACCCACTATGGGCAAAGAAAAAACCCCCCCAAAAAGCCAGGTTTCTGCCCGGGAATTTCCAGACCCATTATAGTCAGCTTGTTTCCCAATTCATTTTTTTTTTTTTTCCCTTCTTCTACCTCCCCCGAGATGTTCGGCTATCAACCACTAGATTTTGGTATACTCTTCCTAGGTTCCACATCAGTTGTTGCTGATCAATTGCTTTATAAACATTTTTCCTCCGGCGCTCAAAGCCCCCCCGTTTTAGTGGTTTCCTGAGGTACGCAACCCCATTTGCGGAAAACCTTTTTGTGGTGAATAATTCCTACTCCGGCGAGATTCTAGTAGACCCCATCATATATATCTTTTTCCTACTCACATACTTTCTGGAACTGTTTCTAACTATGTTATCATGTTATGACTGAGATCATGAGACTCTTTTCTCCTTCATGGTTAGTATTAAATGTTCCCATGGTTGTTCCGTTTTTCCTGGGCCCCCCAAAACCCCCTCCCTCCCCCCCCCCCCCCCCCCCCCCTTTCTTTTTGCCCATTCTGGGAGCCCCCTTCTTTTTTTATAGCCCACCCCCCCCCCAACAAGCGCACACACTCAGGTACCTATGAGAGTCCACCCCCGTGTGGATTCGTGCCCGAAAAACCATTCGTCGCCTGCAGTCCCCTTACGACCCACAACTTTTTTTTCCATTAAACCCCATTTAATAAAAAATTCTTTCCCCCGGCCACTGTTCTATCCTGCTTTTTCCTCCCCCCAATCCCCCAACTCATTTCTCCTTTTTCCCGATACCTGTATTTCCTTCCATTTTCTGAATAAACATAAGCCTCTTTTTTCTGAAACCCAACGGATCTTTTCTTTTTGCATACTCTTCGTCCTCCCCCTGGTTTTCATTTGTTTCTGGACCTAAGGCACCAAATAACTTGACTCTGTCACCCTGCATTTTACTCCCCGGCGTAATCTTCTCCCCAACACCCACCCCTACGAGATTACTTTGCAAGAGGTATCCACCTAGTAAACTTCCCCGTAAACCTTTCCCCCCCGTAAATCGCTACCAACTTCTTTCAAACGCAACTTTTGCGCAATCCACCTTACTGTCGAAACACACCAATCTTGCGCCCTTTAATACCCTTTCCACATCATTTTACAGCCCCGGTCTCCCCGTTAACCTCTTCAAGTTACCACCCAATGATCCTTTTTCACCCTTCCGTCAGTCCGGCTTTACTTCTCACCTCCTTGCCCCGTGACCTTATTAATCAACGTTCCCCCCCCCTCTCCTTTACCCTCTTATCCCCCCCGTGTCGTCTTCATTCTTTTCTTCTTCATGAAGGCGTAACATTTCATGGTTCGAGTCTTCTGAAAGAGGGCATTTTCCTCCAAATGGCTTTCCGACAATACAAAACAATCTTCACCTGGCTGGTTCTTTTTTTTTTAATAAGTGCCTTCTTCCTTGAACCGTTCGCCGCATCAGTTCCCCCGGCGGAGTTTAGTTCCGTGACAAACGTCTTCAAGGAGTGTTCCCGGCATGATAGTTTCTCTCCCCCCCCGTACAACTACTTTTCTGGTCTGTGGACTTTTCTTCCTCCTGCTTTCTTAGGGAAGTCCCCCTTACGGTCACCCCCTTCCCCCTGTTCTTCCGAGCCTTAGATCGGCTGTTCTCCTCCGACACCCGTTTTGCGCGAAGTTGGTTTTTGTTAAGCGTTTTTTTTTCCAACTCGTTTTTTTTTCTTTTTACATTGAGATTGTGTTCCCACCTTCCCCCCCAACTTGTGTGTTCGTAAACTATCCCCCCCCGTTAATTCCTTGCCGCCCCCGCCGCCCCCCCCCATTCTTTCGTTTGCTATCGACCAGTTTGAAGGGACCCCCTTTTCTTTCAAACCTTGTCTGTTTCGCTCCCCTTTTTCTTTTTTTTTTTTGCTCGGCTTTTGTTACCCGTCCATGTTTCCCTCCCCCTGTGTTTTTTATCAAAGACTCTGCCTTACACCGTGAACCCCAGTAGTTCCCACCCTTTCTCGATTCAGTTTTAGTCTTCCCTTTGTTATACTTTTAAAATTACCTTTTTTTTTTTTTTCCTTTACGCCCCTTGTGACCACCAAAAGGTGTACGCCAACGCTGTTCCCCTTTTGGCTTTGCCAGCTTTTTTTTTCTGCCCTTCATTCAAATCTCCCGATCCCCCGCACTACAGTCCACTTCAGATTCCGCTTCCTTCCCTTTTTTTTTGCTTTTTTGTTGTTTTTTTTTTTTTTTTTTGAAAACGCTTTTTTGAATTCGCGTCACTCTCTCTGTGCCCCCATAGCCCTTAGTTTTTATTGTAAACTTCCCCCCACTCTCCCTCGCTTTAACTTGCAGCCCCTATTCCTCCCGGTCCATGACCTCAAACCTTCATCAATCCATATGTATAGCCCTTTTTTTTTTGAAAACACTCGGTTGTAATGTGCGCTTCCTTCCGTCCGGTCTGAGAGGAAAAATTTTTTTGGGGAACTAGCCAACCAGTATTGCATTTTTACCGGGCGGGGGTTGAGAATTACACCCCCCCCCTCCAATTATTTTGATTCCAAGATGTTTGAGTATTTTCTTTTTTGGCTTCCTTTTTGTACAGTTTGGCTTGGCAAGTGGAGTGTTTCATCCCGGGAGCCCTCTGTAGGTACGCTGCCTTCTTTCTCACCCTTCTTATTTTCGTCCCCGTTTCGCTGATTCACTACCCACCTCTAAAACCTCCAGCCTTTTCTTCCCCGCTGTTTTTCCCAGTCCCCCAGACCAACCGCTTTTTTCAACCCCCCCAAGCCAACGCGAACTCTCGAGGGCATCCCGAAAAACTTTTTTTGTCTTTCGTAGCAAATAGCCACGAACTCTCGTGACCTAGTTCACCAACAAAACCAAGATGTAACAAAACCGGTCAACTTCCCCAAGGGATTTTATTGGTCGAAGAACGTATAATTCCCCCCCCCCAACTCTTTCGGAATCCCGATTTTTTATTAGAAAACATACTAAACCGAGACACCCCCTTTTTTTCGGCCCTTGCTGACGAAACGATACCTCAAAGATTTTCCCCTTGATCCCATAGGGCCACACCCATTTCAGCAAATTTACCCCACAATTAGTGTGTCCCTAATATTTACCTAGGGGGTTTCCCCTATCTCCCCCTTTTACTCTTTTGTTTTGAGGAGAATTTTATGCTCCGGCCCCATCCTGACACCTCTCATGAATCTAATCTTTCCGGGGACCAAGAGAAATTTCAAACAACATCAGGAAGAGGACGGGTACAACACCCTCCACATCCAAAAACCCAAATTATTCTTGTTTGGTGAAACTCTGAAGAGAATCATTCCAAACCCACACAAGGTGTCAGTTTACCTTTTAGGAAACGTTATTCACTTTCATGATCCTGGGTTTCCCCCGAAGAGAAGGCTGTGGGCACGATACAGAACACACAAGAACTTTTATACATTTATGGACTGCATCAATAACCTGCTGGATTGACATGGGTGTTGAACCCCTTTTTTTTTTTCCACGATGGTTTTTGGGTTGCCCAACTCGTCCAGTGGACCCCCCCCCCCGATTCCTCCAATTTTCCTAAATTGTATGGACACCCCATGTGTCTTCGAAAAGTAATGTTGTTGTCCCGGTAATCCCCCCCGAACAGGACACCTCCTTTTCTTACCCCTTTGGGAAGGAACAACCAAAACTACCTTACGTGACCCGGCCCAAGCGATTTACCAAAATTCCAAAAAAGCCTTTACTGCTTTCCTTTTTTTCCCCCATTCGAGCACAATTTCGCGAAATCTACAAATAGTTTGGTATTTAGCAAGGCAGTTGGTTCGTCTTGTTGCCTGCTCCACAGGGGAAGTATCCGGTTCCCCCCCCACCAACAAAAAAAAAAAAAAAACCAACCCCAAAACAACAAAACCAAGAGCTTCCCCGACTTCCTTTGGCTTTTTTTTCCGGAGTGTGTTGTTTAGTTCCCCCCCTCTGGGAACTAGGTACCTATTCTTCCTGAAACCCCACCTAAAAATCCCGGCTGCTGACCGCTTGATTGCGTGAATCTTCCCAATGGGAAGGACTCCTACCGGAAAAAAAAACCACTTTTAATGTTAATACAAACCGGCCGCTGTCCCCGGAATCCATACTTTGCCACTATTGTTCCTCCAACGGCACCACTAACCCTCCTTGTTTGTACGTTCAAATGGAAAATAATATCATCACAGATTTGCTGTCTTTTTCTTCTCCACCAACCACCAAGACGGAAATTGCCGAACCTACAATCTCAAACACTTTTTCTTTATTTTTACAAAAAGTGTGTCTCCTCGGACGAGGCCCCCTTGAGTTTTTTCCCCCCCCCGCCTTATCTTTTTTTTCAGGAATACTACCGGAATCATTATTGCTGGGCGTTCCCCCTGTCGGACCCCAGTTCATTACCCTCCTGAAAAATTGCGGCCACGCAAATCCTTTTTGAGTGCATCGGGTTACTGTTTCAATTCCAGAAAACATCCCCCCCCCTCCTTTTTCCTACCCCTCTTCACATGACCTGAAAGGGCTACAGAGGCCATTCTGAACACCCGTCCCTCACCAAAAAACTCCGTATTACCCCCCCTTTAGTCGTTGCTCCCCCTGCACTTTTTCCTGAGAGTTTTGAAAGTTTGGGAAAGGCCCAGTGGGGCGGTTTTCCTGACTCTGACCCTTTTCCCTTCCCCCCAGATCCCTGCATTTCAAGGCCACGGGGTCCCCCCCAGAGGTTTGGGCCTCCCTGTGTGGCTTCTTACATCCTGGCGTTTACAGTTCCCCACCCGCTTTTGAACTGCAGTCACTTTCACCCCCGCCTGAACCCCGAGCCCGAACCTCCTCCCTCCTACCCATCGTACAGGCCTTTTCACCTCTCCCGAATGTGACTCGTTACCATCCGCTCTCCGCCTCCCTCCCCTTCCCATGCGTATCTTCGTTCTGTTTAAACTGGCCCCTCGTGAATGCACCCTGTCATTCTCGCCTCTCATCCCCCCGGGCCGTTGTTGCGTACCTCCCTCGTTGCCCTGAATTTTATCGGTTGTGTACGTTAAAAAACATCTTTTCCCCTTGCCTCTTCAACCCTTCCTTTTCTCCTCCGGCTGTTGATTTCACACACATGTTAATCGTTGGTCCACCCCCCCCCAAAACTTTCTCTATTCGGACACGAATGATTCACTTTTTATCGTTTTAGGCGCTAAAAACGCGACCTTCACGGTCGAAAGACATACTCTTGTTCGGTACTAATGCGGCGCCTTTTTTTTCTCGCCCTTTTTCCGCCGTCTTCCCACACCCCACCAGTGGCACTCCGCCTTCAACCACCTTCCCCCACCTCCCACCGCTGTGGCACCAAG
>Ga0179593_1548827_pt1 | contig 18070 bp, 23 predicted proteins | sample CZODoug2_1_08_16_FD_185931 | JGI IMG/M metagenome (GOLD analysis project Ga0179593, IMG submission 185931) | Vadose zone soil fungal communities from Angelo Coast Range Reserve, California, USA - CZODoug2_1_08_16fungal (PacBio error correction) | ecosystem: Environmental > Terrestrial > Soil >... | reverse complement strand
CCCTTTCGAGATCACGAGACGAGGGTGACCTGATTCTTCTTCCGTCCCTTTTTCGTCGGCAAGTTTCCCTATCCTTAACCTCATTCCCTCCGCGCGTCCTTTTTTGGCTTGCCATCGAACCAGGAGTACGCGTCCCCCCCCATTCCAATCCTCTCCTTTTTGAACAGTTGCTACAGCGGCTTCCCCGCGCGAGTGAAACTCTCCCCGCCCGCCTCTTCGCGCTAAAGCACTCAGGACCCCCCCTTTCGGAAAGATTCCTTCCTTTTTCTCTCCCTCAATCAGGTGCTGCCATAGAAATCAGCACGGCTGACTTTCCTCCCCTTGCCAGTCCCCCCCCCTCTCCCCAAGACGACTGCAGCTTCCGACAAGGTAGAAATGTTCTCTCCTTTTTAAAGCATCTGATCGAACTGATCATTTGTGCGTCCTCCCACGTCTCTATTCTCCCCCTTCACTTAGGATTAATCCCCCCTTCGACTAAAACTTACAACAGCGGTTTTTCCCTTGGTCAAAGAAAGTGGCCTTGTATTTTCGAATCTTTTCCTTAGTAGCCCTTATCTCCCTCCTTTCATGAATCCCCCCTTTTGGAACACCACACCGACAAATCTGAGCGCCATCATGCCTTGGTGCCCACCCTCCCTCCCCCCAAACCGTGCGCTTTCTCCTCAGGGAAAATAGTTCCCCCCCAAAATCATTTTCATCGCACTTGCTGGATTTCATGACCATCCCCTATTCATGCTTTACCTCCCTTTTTTTTTCCTCGAACCCTTTCCTTTTTTTTTCCTGAAGCGTAAGGACGCCTTCGGCTACTGCCGATGGCAAGCACCCCGAAGAAGAACTTATCTTCTTAGGAGCATCCCTTTCCCCGTGCGGACCATAGGTCCCCTTTCTCTTTCGCCGGGAGTACACGCCCCCTATGATTTCACTACTTCTCTCTCTCTTCTGAGGTCAGTTGCAGATGAATTCAACGAGCAAGGCTTCACACCTTTCCTCAAACTCCCTTCCCCCCCTTTTCTCCCCCCGCGACAGTTCCTTCTGCGCGTGTTTAAGAAACCCTCTTTCTGTGAGAAAACTCCCTCCTTGCCGATTCTCGTGTGTGAGTCTGTGAAAGAATACGACCAGAAAACCCCTTTCCCTCTTCTGGGGTTTATGGGGGGGGACTGAAAGCCCCCTAGGGAAAACATTCTGTTAGCGCTTTCAATCGGCTTCGGATACAGCTTAGTCCCATAATGGCGCTCAATCTCACCCATCGAAGACCGTCTTGTATTCCCTTCTCTTTGAATGGCTTTTTCCAGCAGCGCCTCTTTTCGTCTTTGCTCGGCAGACGAGATGGTTTTTTTGAACTTAATTCCTTGTCCTCTCCGCGGCCTTCCCCCGCCATTTCTTCCCCGGCCTGTACTATTTCCTCCCTTTTTCCCATTCGGAGAAGCCTGGCGAATCCCAGGGCCGCTTTTTCAATCGTGTCTTTCTCCCGCTCTTCCCTTTTTTTCATTGATGGACTTTCCTCTGTCGAGGTTTCCTCTTTTCGCTCGGTGCAGCAGAGTAAATTGCAAATGCTCCGAGCGTTCCGAAAAATTCCCTTTGTGGTGCATACCGACCCCTTCATCACGTATTGTCGGGGACCCGTACCCTAGATGGTCGGATTTCTTCTATTCCTTTTTTCCCTTATTCCTTCTCTTCCTCGCAACCGCTCTTGGCTTACCCGGCATAAAGTACTTGATTTCCTTGCCTCCTCCGCGAACCCCCTCCCTCGATTCCCCATCGTCACACTTGTGTTCTGCTTGAGAAAGTCTTCCCCCCAGACCTTTAATCTTAGATTCTCCTCCTAAAGGCGACGCCCCCAAATAAGCAAGACCTCTCCTGGCGTCCATCCGTCGTTTTCTCATTCTATTTTACCTTCCCTGGACTGCCCACAGAAAGAATAGAGATATCTGAAGGATATAGTTTCTATTCTTTTCCCCCACACAGGGGGCCAAGACACGAATATTCCCCTTCACTGACGCTTTCCTCTGAGTAACTTCCTGTCCCTGGCTCCATCGAGTCGCGGGTGTGTTTGGGTCCTCTCTATTTCCTCCTTTCTTTTTTTAGAGATCAACAAGCCGCGACTCCTTCTTTCCTTGACCTTCCTCAGCTTCACGCTGATTGGGCGTCTTTTCTGAAAGTAATTCACGGTCTCCCCCCTTTGGTGTGATTTTTCCCCCCCCTCCTCAATGAAACGGCTGAAGGACTTCTTCTTTTAGTTTCTTGAATTTTGCGCGACCCCCTCCTCTGCGCAATTCCTTTTGATGGCTTCAACTCACTGGAGATCCCCCCGGTTCTGGCTTCTCGGAGCTCAGGCTGCTGTTAAGCCTTTCTTTGGCAAGTATCGTCGCTCCGGCTTCTGTCAAAACCCTCTGTTTTCGCGGTGGCCCCTTCCGGTCTCTTCGATCAGGTCTTGGCTCGTTCGCGCTGCCGGAAATTAATCCCTCCAATTTTGAAATCCCCCGGTGTGAAGGCAAGTCCCTGGGGCAGCGATATGCAGATTCAGGGAAAACCGTCTCTCCACTCACCCAATCGATGGAAGTCCCCTCCCCCCCCTCCCCCACACTGCATGGTAGGTACTCTTTTGTCGGAAGTAATGTCTACTTTCTATGAGGGAGCTCGGAATCAAATGGAGCCCCTCTCGTCCCCTTTCACCTGATTCTCCTCCCCCCCACCGCCTTTGTAGCCCGTCATCCCCCAACCATGGGCTACCGCCCTTTTTCCCCCCCCTAAAGAACAGATTAGGCCTCACCTTTGATTATTCTCTCTAATTACAGTGCCGGACAATCGTCCAGGATGTTTTGGGTTATGTGATTTTCTTTAATCCTCTTGAAAGCTACACCGAAACGGCCAACTGTCAAAACCAATCGCAGAGAGATCCCAAAAGCGCCATCTTCTATTGGAATCATTTCCCCCCCCCCTCCCGATTGATAAGACTTAGTGAAGGAAGATGAGCTTTGACGCGGTATCCCTCCCCTGATTGACGCTGGCGATCTAAAGCCTTGTTTGCAATCGTCTCGTTTTATTGCTCTTCATCCATTCCCTCCTTTATTGTGATCTTCCTCCCGGAACTCCCCCCCCACTCGGACCATGAGGGTCTTGCCCCCCCTTTCCCCTAATTCTGCTTTCACACGGAGCGATTGCTGGCCCTTTTATTGGGCTATTGGCGTGGGACGGTCGAGTCTCTTGCACACGCGCCCAAAGCTTGCTTCCTCTACCCGATGACCTTCATCCTCTTTCCCCCGTGGATGATGCTTGCCCCCCGTGATACACGGCGAGAAGGGCGATTGATTCCGTTCCTTGGGGTTGCACTCCCGTCCTTTTCGTGCTACGAAGACGCTCGGTTTTGGTGCATTGCAACCCCTTCCCATAAAAATCGCCGCCCCTGATGGACGCCCTGAGATTAATGAGTAATTCATTGGTTCTCTCTTCCGTCTTCTTTTCCCATGAGATGTAGGTTTTTCCAAGCGAGTAACCCCTCACCCCTCCTCTCTTTCCTGCCCACGCTCTTATCCACACTAAAGGCGAAGCCCCCTACACGAAAACAATAACGGTAATTAGCAGCCCACAACACAAAGCAGCCCCAAAGAACAAATGCCTTAACACTCACACACCACTTTTCACAACCACACACAAACAAACGACCAAGGAGCGCCTAATTCCCTTCATTATTTTTTCGCACGGAATCGAAAAAACTAGCGAAGCAAGAACATCTTAGAATAGTGATGTTTGATCCGCCCGCAAGTCGGGACCTTATGAAAATCGCAACAGAAGCATACTAATGTTCCCCTTTTTTTTTTCTTTTTTCTTTGTCAGGGAAGAGAATAATAAGAATAAAACTAGCCGGCCGCATACCTTCCAACCCCCGACAACCGCAGCACAGACGCACATGTTTAATTTTTACCAAGACAACAAAATAGAGACCTCATGACAAAGACGCCGCTTCTTTCTGACTTTTGATTCTTTGAGGGCCCCACCCTCCACCCTAGTTTCTCTGGACCCCGGACTACCCGTTTCTTCCATACTCCTTCTCCAAGCCTCCCCCTGAAGATGTTTCTGATCTCCGCTTTTTAGTCATTAGGATTTGCCCTTCCTTAATTTAATGTCCTTTTTGACACCACGCAATCCTCGATCAGTTCTTTACTCCTCTTCCTTTTGACATTTGACATGCGTACTGGTGAGTCATCACTCTTTCAGTTCTTTCTTTCCGTGTATGATTTTCCGATTAATCAGCCGTTTTTCCTTGCAGCCCCTTCTTGCTTTTTTTAGCACTTCAGTCCTCTCTTGAAGACAGGTCAGGGGGTTTTTTCGGGATTTGCCGAGCGAAGAGGCTTTTTCCCCCCTTGGTCGAGTTCCCCCTCCTTTCATCTGCAAACGCGCCTGTTAAGTATCGAGTGGTTGCCTTTAACGCTTACTTTGGCGATGTCCCAATTTTCCAACACCGAGATCTTTTCTCCATGAGGTGAAGATGCAGTTTCCCCAGACTGCTCTCCGTTTCCTTTATTTTATGATGACTGAATTTCCCACCCCTTTCCCTCCTGTGATACGATGAGATGCATCAATCTCTCTCTTTCTTTGAGAGAGATTGCTTCCCTCGAGATCAACGCCTTTTTCCTGAAGGGTATTCTTCACGCCCATACGAGAGAATTTATTTTTCGCAAGTCTTTCCACCACCCCTCTTTTCTTCGCAAATTCCCTCCCTCTCATTGGCTGGCCCGCCACAGGAGTAGTACTGTTAAAGCGTCTTTTCCCACCATCCACTCCTTCTTGCTTAAAGGCGAGTTGAGCCTTTTTAAAATTTGTCTCCTCTCGCTCAAGTCCGCCAGGAAAAACCAAAGGAATGTCTTCAAGTTTCAGAAGTGAATTGCTCCTTCCCTTTTTCCCCGCTGGCTGCATTCTTCTCCCCCAGCAACGGTGACCTCGCCAGTAATACACGATTCTTCCCCTTTCCCCTCACCTTCCCCCGAGTGATCCACCAACGACCAGTTTCCGTCAATGTCGATGTCTCTCTTTTCTACAAGCATCTTATCTCTTTCTTCCATTGCGTGTGTCACCTTCCGTTAACCGGAACTTAGCCCCCTTCTCCGCAGGCTAAACCCCAGGGGTTTTTTTTTTTTTTTTTCTTTTCAGACAACCCCCCATTGGTAAAATTCTCCTTTTCCCCCTTTCCTACTGAGAATTCTGTTCCCCTGATTCGTATGAACAATAAGGATCCTTCCACCTCGCTCCCCCCTCCTTGAAAGAAACACGGTGGCCTCCCCCCCGCTGTTCTGGACAGGGTTGCAAACACACATTCTCCCCCCCCCCCCCGTGAGCTTTTCTTTCCCGCAGGGAAATAGTTCCCCCCAAATAATTGGCCCGCACTTCGATTGGCGTCCTCCTATACATCTCTTTGCTTTTCCTCTCACCCCCCCGGACCGCCCGTAAAATGTCTTTTTTCCTTCTCTCCCTCTTTTTATTTTGAATCGTCAATTCCCTCCTTTGCGGCGATTGTTCGCCCCTCGCTTGCAAGAAACCGCCGTTTCCACCAGTTCTTCGTCACACTCATCCCTCCTTTTTCCCTCGGGTAGTTTTTCTGATGTAGCCACGCAAGCCTCTTCCATACATTGCGATGCCTCCTTGCGGTCAGCGGGCAGTTGAGATGACTCAAGAGCCCCCACGCTTTAATCCACTTTCCTCAACCGCGCCCCCTCCCCCCCCCTGAAAAGCAGCGCCTGTATCGCTCCTTTTTTCCAGCCGCGAATGTCTGTAGTCTTTGTGCGACAAAAATTTCACTTCTCAGGACGATTCTTCCTTTCTTGCCCTCCCTCTCACGACATAAATGCCCTCTTTCCCAGACGCAACGCTATTCTTGGCTACCCGCTGGAGATAGAAAGCCACCGTACCATCCGAGGTCCCTTTTTTTCTCTTCTCCCCTTTTTCATCGGCTTCACATGAAGGACCGGTTCTTCCCATAGCCTTTCCCCTTTCCCTTGACGGCAAGGTTTGCCTTCGGAAATCCTCTTGTCAGATTTTTTGTCGAGCAGCGCGCTTTTCCCCTTCAGGGCATTTTCCCCTTTCTCCTTAAGCGTGCATACGAAATTCCTCTGTGCTTCACCCACCCCCCTTCCCCTCCGCTTTCGTTCCCTCCTTTCTCTCTTTGAGAATTTTTTCCAAATTTTTTGCCCACTGTGTGGTATTCTCCATGCCCCCTTCGCGCAATGGTTCATTGATGTTCCGTTTTCCGACCAGCGGCGCGGTTTCTCTCAGTGTCCGCCGAGCACCCCCCATTGATTGCAAGCGCCGTCCCCCCAATATGACGTGTTCATCCTTTTCATTTCAGAGAAGGATTGTAGGAGGACGGCATTTCCCTTTTCGCTATCGAGTTCCTTTCCTCTTCTTGCCATCCCACAGCGGCACCGTTATCTACCCGTTTAGGCATGAAAGCTATGATTTTCATTGCCTGCGCTTCACTTCATCCGCTCGATAAGACAACTACCTTTCACAAAGGTTTTCCTTCTCGCATTTCGCGCCCCCCCTATAGAAAGCCCCTTTTTTTCCCCCGCCGTTTTTTAGTACACCCTCTTTTTGTCTAATTCACCCCCCCCGACTGAAGAAGCACTCTCCCCCACGACCCCCCGGACCAGAGTCTTCACCCACACCCCCCAAACCAGTTCCCTTTTCCACCTTCTTTTCTTCCCGCGCATGAAGAAACCGCATCTGTTTCATCGTTTTTATGTCTTTTTTTTTGATGTGAGCGAACCACCCCCAGCTCTACAGAGGACGGACCCACCGCCTACCCCAAGTTCCATCCTCTTTCCTGGTTTTGAAAGCATGTTTTGTCCCCGCACGTGCTCTCCGCACTTTTTGTCTTCTCTGCAGGCGTACGCCGACGTTGAGCGTTGCTTTTTTTTAATCCCTCCTCCGTTTATTTTTTTTTTTTTAGATGCAACGCCCTCCTATATTTTTTACCCGCCCGTTTCCGTGTTTGCCCCTTTCTCCATTTTTTTGCAATCGTTCCCTATGCAATAATCCAAGATTCACGATGATTGTGCCGTTCTCTTCGGTACGCTCTTCCTGTGTAGAGAAGTCTGACATTATTCCAGAATAGTCCATACCCCGAAGAAACGCTGCTGACTTTCTTCCGATCATTCCCGCATCCTCTTCTTGTTCCCTTGCAACGGAGCACAACCACCCGCTTCCCCCCAATTATGATCCACTGAGAGGGGTGGTTTAGGAAAGGTCGTCTTCCAGAAAATTTCTCTAGTTTAATCTTGCCCCCACTCCCTCGAAAAAGGACTGTCGGATGGCGGAAATAGCCTTGCAGATGGTCTTGCTCTTTTTTCTGCTTTCTTCTTTGTCCGGCTTGCAAATTCGGGATCCATCCCCCTACCTTCCGCTGGTGGTTTGATGTTGTTGTATGCTATGTGTTCTACCCCCGCGTTCTGCACTATACAGTTTGATTTTTGCGCTCCCCCCCCCTTGGCAACCCGCTTCAATTCCCCCCTTTTTGTCCTGCCGATACCCATGCCATCTCTTTACCATTTTTTCGGCCCCTGCGATGGGCAGCTTTTGAAAAGATTAGACGCAAGAACCTAAATCGTTCGTAAGACGACAACAAGACGGTCCCCTCCTTTTTTCTGCACCCCGGTCCATTTTTCGGGTTTCCAGCTAGCCTTTTTCTTTCCACATGGGGCGGCTTTCCCTTTCCGACAACTGATGCCTAGGCAGATGGTCATTCCTCCCCCCCCCTTTTAACCCACATTTTCTCCCGCTATTGGTTAATGCGAAGACACGCCCTCTTCAACTTTGATGCGCCTTCGCGCCGAAGTACTTTGTTAGGAACTCGTCTCTTGTTTGTGATTTTCCTCTTCTTTGCTTGAATGCCCTCGAATTCTTTTTACCTCCCTTTGCAAACGCAATGGACTTTTACAACGATCTGTCTCCCCCCTTCTAAACTCTCCGCTCGAGTGAAAAACAGTTCCCTTTAAATCGCTTGATCAGAATAATGCGGTCCCTGTTTCCAGAAGATTCTTCCCCCCCCCATTATGGCCTATCCTTCCCTGACAGCCGATTGAAGATCGGTCTTCCCCCTTTAGGAGAGTTGCTTCTTTTTTTTCTCCCTAGTGAATTTATGGTTTGCTCCCGAGATCCGGTAACGTTTCCCCCCCCCCCCTAAATCGGCCCCCCCGCGACCTGGCGTTGGTTCTTTCCCCTGTTCTGCGGCGGTGCTGAACAAACCACAGCGAGATGCTGGTTGCGTCTTTTGCGATTGGCGTGCGTTCTTTTTCTATCTTCCCTTCAACGCTCCTTTCTCCGCTCTTAAGTAAGAGAAACCCCACGCTGACCTCCGATCAGGATTCGTATGATAATCATCTGGTCCTATCTGAGGCGTTGCCCCTTCCGCCCTACGGAGCCTTTTTCACCCGCCATGGCTCGACACCTTTTCCCCCGAAGACACATCTCCCCCTTGCGGAGGAGGAGGTGTGTCTGCACTTATTTTTTTCTTCCAACTTCCTCACACCTTTCTCCGTGCACGTATATTTTTTGGGATTTTTTCACGCACCCAGTTTGGCCTTATTCATGGTACCCTCCCTTTAGCGCGGCCTTTTTCCCTTCTTCCCCCCCCCCACATAAGGTATTTTTGATTGTAGGATTTTTTTCTTCCCCTCGAAGGCTCTTTCCATTATTTTGTCTAGGATGAACTAGAGAATCCCCCACTCCTTCCCCTGAGCCTGGATGTTCTTTCAATAGCCCCCGTTTTTTTTTTTTCCTCTATTTGATGTTGTTTTTTTTTTAATGCCAAGCCAGCGCAGCACCCTTGCGAGGTGGTGCCGCTCCACCCCTCCCCCCACAAGTGCGGTATTCATGCTTTTTTTTTCTATGGCTCTTGCCTTTTTTTTGTACAGACGCAGTATTACTCCCGTTCTTTGACCAATGCCTCTTGAGAATATGGCCTGTGTGTTATTGTTCCATGCCCCCCGCGAGAGTTGTAATGCCTCCCCTTCTCCACCTCCTCGAGTTTACACCACTTGCGAGTTACGATCAGATCCCCCCTCTAAATTTTCGACCTGGTCGGTTGAGTTTTTCCTCTTGCAGTTCCGTCTTGGAGAAGCGTTTATGAATGGAGCTTAGTCACCCAATTACTTCCCCGGCTTTTTCTTTCATCCCTGATTGATTTGCATTTTTTCCCTTTTCAGTCTCTCTGTACATCCCTTTCTTTTTCTGGAGGGCTTGCTGATTTATGCGGGCGACAAATTGTTCGGAGTTCGACGCGGCATGCCTTCTTTCGCAACCTTTTCCTTGGATGGTTGGCATAACTTCTTCAAGACAATGATACCCCCCTCGTCGGGCATTGTGCTAAACTTTAGGTGAAGGCTTGCTTCTTTCCAGGACCTTTCTTTTTCTTCGCGGATGATTTTCTCTTCGTAATTCGCGGTGATCCGCGGAGCTTGGGCTTTTCCACCAATCTCGATATTTTCACCTCTCCCCCTTTTTTTTCTCGTGTACGGCATGCTTCAACGCCTCCCTTCACCGAGACGATTTGGGTGTTTTCTAGCTTCATCATCCTCGGTCGCAGCGTACCGTATCCGCACTGCTCCTTGCATACCTCTTTTACTTCAACCTCTTTTCCGCGCGTTTCGTCAAGTTTATAATTCGGTTCTCCACATCCCCCCCCTCGGTACATCTTTCAAAAAAATTCCTCCCGATACGGCCGTTTTTTGCTAAAGGAAGGCTTCAGAGTTTAACGGTCCTCCCCCTTTCTCCCAATTTGTTCTCCCCTCGTCAAGGCCCGCAGGTTTTCCCGGCCTTTTCAGAGCTTGACTACTGCTTTGCTCATGCAAATCCAATTTCCCTACAAGCCGCCCTTTCCATGCCACATTGATTGACAAGCGCTTCACACCCCCGGACGACCTGCCCGAGTTTCCTTTCACCTACCAGGTCGAAAGTTCGATGTCGCTTACGCCTGCATCTGCTCCCTGCCTTCCCTTCGTGTCGCCTTCATAGCTTTCACCGTTTTCTGGAACCCCAGGCCCTAGAGCAGTAGCCGCAATTCCTTTCAGCGAAGCGTCTATCTACATCGAAGAAGCAATCTTCCCTGCGTCCCTTGGTCAATACGGAAGCCGTGTCAGTGTCACCAGCCCGCCCCCCCGTTAAAGAGCAACGCTTACTGCGTTCAAGGAGAGTGCACCAGAGTCTCTTTTCTCTTGCCCACTCAGTTTCTTTCCACATCCCTGAAGGAACATTCGGGCCCACCACCCCCATCCTGGACAGCTGTCTTGTCCCGGGATGCAACCTCCCCCGTACACACCCACCCGCGTTCCTTGATCAGCGTAAGAAGGGCCCCCCTTTAATCCTCGACACCGGTGTGCCATCCCCCCACCCCTGAGCACTTCGTGATTTCCCCTGCGAGACGAGAGCATCCCTTTTTTCTCCTTGGCGTGACTCTCTTTGCTACCATCTGAAGCATTCCCTTTTTTTCAAGGCGTGACCCCCCTTTGCGGCGTTGTTATGGCTCCGATGTTTTCCAGCATCCTCACGAAACGAGCTTACTATTCGCCCCCCCTTTTCCTTACAATGATAGTTAGTCGTGTGGGAACCCCCCCATAGCACGTCGCGACCCCCCCCGCGATGTGCAGGCAGAAGCGGGCAACGTGGAGAAACAAAACCAAGCTCCCTCTTATCTCAATAAGGCGAGCCGATGAATGTTCCTCGGGTCCATTTTTCCCCTCTGTACGTCACCTCTTTTCATAAGTCATTTGCCTCCAAGCTAAAGAAAGAACCGCACGCGGCCAGTTGCCCCCTCTTTTCGATACGTGTTTTCCCTCCACGCCAGAGACACTTTTTCCCGCTGAAGTGCGCCCCACTATCGCCGGCCGATTTAGGGTGTTGCGTGGTTGTGAACGAACTTCTCTCTTTCCCACACCAGACCCCCTATTCCCTTCTCTTTGTTAAAGCCATCCTCGTAGGGCACCCATTTTTGCGAGTCCGCCAGAGTCCATAGGAGTTCGTGCTCCACCGTTCAATGTCTCCCCCCCTTTTTCACACGCTCCTTTGTATCTCATCCCTCGACCATGGAATGTGGAAAGGCCTGCAGCATAAGTGCCTCTTTTCCCCCGCTTTTTTTCTTCGCAGCTTCCCCCCGTGGGAATGGGCATCGGCAGTTTGTACTCTTCATACACGATCTTCCCATAGCCATGGCTTACATTTTTTATTCCAACGAATCCACCCCTTCCGACGATTTCCGCCTGTTGAAATTCTCTCTTTTTCCTACGATCGACTGCGTTGTGCCACTGTCTTCCGAATGCCCAGCTTTTTGTTCGCGCCCTTCCCGCTGTTTTCCCCCCCGACCATCCGCGGTTTTCCCATTCTGTGTCCCGTTTGCCGCCGAGCCCTCTTTGCACTTCTTTCCGCTAGCAGTCCCCTGTAATTCAGAACCTTTCCCATCATTCTTTGTCTGTGGTGACCAGAAGTTTTCAGCGCACCGCCCCTTCGTTCCCCCCGCTAGGCGGACGGACCATCCTTTTTGTGTTCCGGCCCACCGCCCTGGACCAGTTCTCTTCCCTAGGCTTAGATCGCTGTTTCTCACCTGACCCCTCCACCTGGGACCTGGTGTGCCGCTAACAGGTTATTGTTATATTTTCCCTTGAATCCGGGATCCTTCCAGGCGTCCTTTTACCCTCTCAAGTGCAGACCTCCCCCCTTCCCCTTTCACCCGAACAATTTTTTGTTCCATCCCCAACTTACGCCCCCAGTCCTCCCAGCACTTCTTTTGCCCCCTCACCAGGCTTTCAGACGAAACGCCCCTTTTTTTCTCTCAACTTAGCGACCAAGTTTTTTTCCCCCTCTGAAAAGAAGACCTGCGGCTCTTTTATCACGTCCAAGAGCACATTACGATTTCCGCCCCTCCCCTTGCGAAGTTCTTCCCCCTTCAGAAGAGTACTGAAGAAAACCCTTCCTAAGCGTTTCATTCTTACTTATGTTTTCACCGAGCGCCCGGCGGGGTGTAAACCGCCCCGCGAACACTCTCCCCCCCTTGAACCTCCTTGTCTTCCCCCCCACCCAGACAATGGTCTCGCATCCCCTCCCTCATTACCGGCAGTCATAGGTCTCTTGTTCGTCTCTTTCCTGTTTTTTTTTTGTTGTGTGTCTTTTTTTATTTTGATTTTTTTATCTCTCCCTCCTTCCCTCACCGGTTTGTTGCTGCCCTCCTCCCCACTAGAGTACCTCCAGCGTCACCAAACCCTTTCCCCTTTCACCCTCTGGCCAATGTATTGGCCTTGTCCCCTCTCACGCTGATGGGTCATTACAGTTTTTCCAGGAATAACTCTTCGTTCCCTGTTTGTCCCCGTCGGTTTTTTGTTCGCTTCCTAAATCAATGAAACGCTGCTTCACTTTAGGCGTTTCGGACTCGTTCACGATTGTAAATTTTTCTTCCTTGCGCCCCTATGTGTCCCCCGATTTCTCCCTCTGCCTTCTCCTCTGACGTCAGTGCTTTCGGCGCAGTGTGCTTTTCAAGTTTGCTCCGCTTGGCACTTCTTTGATGTCCGCAAGACTACATAAGACAAAGGAGACGCGAGAAAAAGCTTTCCCAAAAACCCCCGGCCAACCACCCCCCCCCCAACAACACCCCCCACCCCCCCCATACACAAACAGACCGACTGACCCCTCTTGGTGGACGATGGTTCTTGTTTTTCTTTCTTCTTATCGCTTTCCCCCACACACCTTTTTTTTGTGTGAGACGGCTCTGTCAAGGAACAAGGCCGTTCCCTCCACCAGTGCCCCCCTTGTCCTTTTTGTTGACCCTTCTTCCTTTTCTGTTTTTTCATAGGGCGCAGTGACAGCGACTTCTTTCTTCCCCACCTTACGCCGTTTATCCAGTCCACTTTGGTTCAACACCCTCACGCCACCGGGCGACTCACAAGAGGCGATTCGTAGACGAGCCATGTTTTTATGAACCATTACGCCTTTCTTTGTTGTCCCGGTCCTAACTTTGTAACTTTTTGATACCCCGCACGAAGATGCACTCCTACGGTGAGTTGCCACGTCTTTTGTCACCCCGGATTACCCTTTTTTGTCCCTTGTGTATCCCTGGATAGAATATTTACACTTTTTGGGATCGCCACCTGATGGCTTGCTCGCTAATTGTTGCGCGTCCACCTTCTCATGACTTTTTACTCCTTGCCGTTATGTTGGTTCCTCACCTCTAACCCTAATCTGAAGATCTGCAATTTTTCCACCCCTTCTACTTTTTTTTTTTTTTCTCATCGCACACCCCCCCCACAGCCATGGAACCCCCCCCACAATGGGACTCCCCCTTACCCCCACCGAGCGGCCCCTTCTCCCGTGGCCCAACCCGTTTCTTTTCTTTTTTCGGGGGTGACCCCCCCCCCTTTTCCACGTAGGGTGCTGAATTTTCTTTTTTCATTCCCAGGGGCATTTTAAATCCCTGTATTACATCACTTGATTACCTGCAACCTGCCCTTCTGGTTCACCCCGCGCGCGCCCCAAAACCCCCCCCCCCCCCCTCCTCTTTTTATCTTTTAGAGACCACGTTCGGAGCCTACGATGACAAAAGTGTACCTTTTTTTTTTATGATTGATCCTTCCCCTCTTTTTTCCAGTATGATTTGCATCCATCGACCCCGCACCCCCCCCCCCCCCCCCACCCCCCCCCCCCCGCAGGGCTCAGTCTGTATCTTACCTAAGATGACGATGGCTTTTGTGTGTTTTTCCCTCGTCTCGTTTCTTTCAGCCACCCCAGGTCATTTTAGGTGATTTTTGTATTTATTTAGGCTCCCTCCCCCCTCAACTGAATAAAACGACAATCGTTTTATTTTTCACGCACACGGTTGGGCATTCCCGCCATTATGCTGATGGCTGACCACCCCCCCCCCGGGGGGTTTTTTCCCCTTCTCCCAGTTGTTTGGCCCTCTCCTTGTTTTGCGAATTGGCGTGGACTTGGTTTTTTTTTTTCCCCTTTTTTTTTTTTCCCCCTGTTTGCTTTCCCTCGCTGGATTGCAAAAGATGCCCGGTTTGCACCCACTTCAGCGAGCAGCGCCCCCCGTACTGTCACCCATTTACAACCCACGTTTTCCTTTCTTTTTTTTTTTTGCCTAACTCCATAGTGTGCACGTGTCTTCCCCCTTTTAACTTTGTGCGAGGGTTAGAAAGTTCGTGCACTAATGTGTCGTCCCTTTAGTTTATTATTTTGTTTGCTTCCCCATCGAAGAAAATCCCTCGCTTGTGTTTTGTCCTTTTGGGGGGCTTTCCCCGGGCCCCTACGCCTCACACCCTTTTTGTTTTTTTCAACCCCTTTCTTCCTCGCCTCCACCCCCACGGGAACCGTCCATTGCGATCCCCTCACCCTTTCACCATTTTGTTGAGCTAGCTCCCCCCCCCTTTGGAGCGACGTTCCCCCCCTTCTGACAATGTGGTATGTCAGACCCCCCCTGTACCTTAGCTCATGGCACCAATATGGTCCCCCTGATTTCTGGATGCAATTTTAGTTCTTTTTCTCTTATTTGCCTGTCCTTTCCTTTTTTTTCGGCACGGTTTGGTTTTTCTCCCTCCTTGTTTTGTTTTTGCGTTGTCAGCCCGAGCCTGGCACGATACCCCTTATTTAGAAAGATTTGTCTTTTTTTTTGTTTATGTACCCGCTACCCTTCCCACATATCGATGGTTTTGCTGAGAGAGACATTCCACCCGCAATTGAAGGCCAGCTTATTTGTTTTTACTCGAAATAGACCCACGACGCACGCCCCCCGGGTTTGCCTTTTATTGTTGCGATGAGCCTTTCTTCTCCCCTTCATATGCCTTAATTTCCTCCCCCCCCCCCCTTCAGCACCCCACACCACTACTCCCTCATCGTTCGGATCTAGAGTGCTGGGAAGATCCGCCCCCCACCCCCCCACCATCGACCCTTCTTTTGTTTGTCGCAGCCGAGTTTCTTCCCCACCGTGAGGCTTATTTTCCCTATGTTTATGAACTGGAGCTCTTTGGTGTATTTGATTTTCCAATGTCATTAGCCTGTCCTTGTTTTTTGATGGTCCTGTAGCCTCCCTCTTAGCATTGTGTGATGACTGTTTCGCAACTTCTTCCATCCGACTCTCACCCCCGAAACGTCCCCCTCCTTTTTGGACAGCCCCCTGGCTTTTTTTTCTTTTTCTTGTTGTTCGCCCCCATGCCCTAGTAGGAGGGGAGGAAACTCTTGTGTCAACCCCGTGACCGACTGGAATCCCCCTTTTATTCCTGTAGCAACTTCCCCCCCTATTGGATGTTGTTACCTCACTATATCATAACCATATCATTTGCATATTTGTCCCGAAACTTCTTCCCCACCGTGCCCCTTTATTGGACTAAGAACCCCCTTAAGGAATGCAGCTCACGCTTTTGGCCTTAATGAATTTAGCTACAGCATTCGCGTATGACTGATGATGCTTTTCCCCTCGTTCGCCTTTGATTCTCTTTTTTTTCTCAACGCACGCAATATAATTTTCTTAGCTAGATTGATGCACATCTTGTTATGGCTGATTGTTGTGTCACCATTTCCCCCCCACGTAGACCGGCGACCCTCTCGAATTGAGTGTCACATCCCCAACCCATTTTTTCCCTCCTCCTCCCATCCTTAGTTCTATACGGCTCTTCCCATGAACCAGAGTCTCCCACTTTAATAACTTTCCCCCCGCATTAGCCATTCATAACATGAATCGTGATTGCTCTTTCTTTCAACGCCCCCCCCCCCCCCTTTCGTGGACCCCTTTTATCCCCCCCCCTTTTTAGACCCCCCACCCATTGTTTTTTTTTCGGTCGTTTTTCACCAAACCCCCCACCCGCGCTCGCATCCCCGTGAAACACATCCCGGGATTCTTTCCCGATGACCAGAGAGGCCCCATTTGCGACGCCCCCACACTTTTATCCGGTGGCACAGCAAAGGCTACTCCTTAAACAGGCCTCCACCCTATAGGCCCTCTTCCTACTACCGCGCCCCAAACTTTTTTTTCACTCCTCTGCCGTCCCCACTTTATGAATTTGAATTGATTTTTGAAACAAGCCCTTCACGATTACTCCCACTGCATCTAAAGAGTTGATACCAGACCAGGCGTCCCCTGTTCGGATGTTCGAGCATTAAAGCATTTTTGACGAACTCGCTCATTGTCACTTGGTGTCCCCTCTCTCGTAATCAAATTTCGTCCTCTCCCGATCCCGAATTGTTTCTAACCCGCGTCTATCTCCCCTCCCTTTTGTCCATTGGTCAATGCCCGTCTTCCCTTTCCGCGAGATACCTGAGTGATGGCCATTTTTTCGGCTTCTCTTTGACCTCCACATCATCCCTGAATCCCCTTTTTTTGAAAACCACTTCCCCTATGGCGCCTACCATGGGCTTCCACACCTTCAACATACACCACCCAAAACCCGTTCTTGTCGAGCCACGCCTGTGTCCTGGAAATAGTTAATCTATTCCCCAAAGAATTGGCCTCCTTCGCTTTTCGTCCTGACAATCTAAGTCTCATTGGACTTCAGACAGGCATCCTTTTTTTGGAAGCACTTAAGCCCCGCCCAGGTCGTATCACTTCGAGATTGTTATGGTCGATCTCCCCCCCGCACCCCTTCGTCCGCACGAGCTTCCCTCACGAAGTGCGACCCTTTTATCAACGCCGTCGCGCCGGTCTGTTATACCCTGTCCATGCATAGCCCCGAGGATTTCACTCGGACGAATGCTGACTTCTTTCTTCCCTTTCTGGACTCAAAATAGATGTCCTCCAAGCTGCGTTTCCCCTCAACGTCCCGCACGCCAATAGCTCGTTCGACACGTGCCAGCCCCTCCCTGCCAATTCTTCCGCCACAAGCAGCATGAATTTTTCTTCTGTTCGGCCCAAACGCAAGTTTTGCCGTGTAGACTTTCGTTCGTTCGTTGACCTCCCCCTATATTCAAGACATACCTTTCCATCAGAAGACCAGCACATCGGTACAAATTACGCCGCGGGCACCTTCTTCTGATAGAAAGCGTCCTCTTTCCCCTTTTTCAACGCTTCGGCCATTAATGTTTCCCGCGAAGACCGGCCCTTTATCTGATCAAGAGTCATTGATGTCCTTGGAACTGCTCCATGGCCCTTCGACGCCCCTCTTTGTCGAATCTAGTGAGCGCAGCTTGTTTGAATTACGACTCCCAGGGTCATTTTCTCCTTGTCGGCAAATCCTTTTTACAAGATTCGACCATTCCCTTCTGATTAAAATCCCCAACTAGTTGACGTTTTGTTTTTTCTTTTTCTTGATTTTCCGCCCCCCCTGGAAATTCGTCGACTCTTTCTTCTCGTTCAAGGTCAAAGTGCTTGAGTTTCCCTCTTTTCTTGCGACATGGCCAGAGCGTTTCCGCACCTCTTTCTGTTCATGAGGAGGCGAACAGCGGGTCTTTTCTCCCCTGCTTCAGGTTACGCCCCTCCCCCTTTGGAGCAATTGATGGCTTCACTATTAATTCCGAACTGACCTTTTTCTCCCCGTCCCCATACATTCAGGGATTAGAGTAAGTTTGTTTTTCGGATGCACGGCCCTCTATACTTTTTGTTCTTCTCTATCGGTTCCCCCCAGAATCGCCTGTACCCTCTCTCCCTCTCTTTTTTCTTATCTTAATGGACACTCAACACGGGTCACAGGTATACAGTTTCTGCCATTTCCCTATGACTTTCTGTGGTTTTTCCCCTTAGCAGAGACCAGCCCAAGGCCTACCCTCGGCTATTCCCCAAATCCACATCGTTTTTCGGGCGTAATTTTCCCTCCTAAGTGCAGGGAACATTGCTTCTGACCAGTCCGCTCCTTCCGCACGACCTTCTTCCCTTGATTTCACGCCTCCCCCGGAGATGGGACGCGCCGCCTGGCCGTCACGCCTCGCGGACTTTCTCCTTAAGAGTTTACATTTCTGTACGTATACCGGATTCGGCATCGAGAGAAACAACCTGGGCCAAGCCCCGACTTTTTGCCCTGTCCGCCACCCCTTTTTCTCTTTTCTCTTTTTTCCCCCCCCTTGTTGACGTCCGTACCCTGCATTTTCGATTGCATCGAGTCGCGTATGTGCT
>Ga0179593_1367270_pt1 | contig 18070 bp, 11 predicted proteins | sample CZODoug2_1_08_16_FD_185931 | JGI IMG/M metagenome (GOLD analysis project Ga0179593, IMG submission 185931) | Vadose zone soil fungal communities from Angelo Coast Range Reserve, California, USA - CZODoug2_1_08_16fungal (PacBio error correction) | ecosystem: Environmental > Terrestrial > Soil >... | reverse complement strand
TCTTGCTTTTGGTCTCCGACTGCCGGCTGAACGCCCACGTACACTATTTTTCTACGAGTTAGGATTTGCCTTTTTTGTTGAAGATGACTGAGCCGTGACCTTCTTCGATCCATTTTTGCATTCCTCCTTTCTGTCGGTGCCCTTAGTTTTCTCCTCCCTCGACGACCTTCGATTTTCCACCCCTGTTGCACCCCTGGCTAGAGCCTCAACGAGGACAATTATCTGTTAATGCGGCTCTCTTTTCCCCAGGATCCTCTGTTGGACGAGAATCCTGTGGTTTGCCCTCGCTTCGTGACGGAGTACTTCTTATGCGTTGGTTTGTTTCTTGCCCCTTTTCCCTTGTAGGTCGAGCAGCGACTCCCCTCGAAACGCACATCTATCTGTTCGCCATTCATCCCTTTGCATATTCCCCTGAGTCGACGATGCGATCCCCTGTCATATCAGGCGGGTTTTTGCTACCCCCAAATCAAGCTAGGTTGACCACCGCTTTTTTCAGTTTTGCCTCCGGCTCCCGGGTGAGGACCCCCACTCACTTTCCTCTGGACATGGTGTCGCGATCCTCTTCTTCTTTTTCGTGACATTATCGTCCGACGTCTGGATCCTTTTCCCATTTTGATCGATACACCTCCGGCCCGCTCCGTCCCCGCACGCGATTGACCTCCACTTTTTTTGAACGAATTTTTCTCAATTTTGTATTTTTTTGACCTTTATCACCAGAAATGCGCTGGCCGTCCCTGAACCCGAACGATGACCGCGCTGCGGCTTTCTCCTTTTTGCCAACTGCCCGGTGCTTCGGTGTGACCCATATACCTGCTTGTCGAGCAGCGTTGCTCGCCTTAATTTTTGAGTTCTACGCTGCCTCCGGACTCCCAGTCCTTCCCCTCCCTTCTGATCTCCGAGGACACGTCTTCGAGCACGTACTGAACGCCCTGTTACCTCCTCCCCTCAAGAAAGAGGTATGCGTTATTGGGCAAGTCCTCCTCTGCTGGGCTTGCTCCTCCCTAGATTCTCAGCGTCGGCTCTCATACGGGTTCGTTCTAGCAGCTTTTTTGATATTGGGGTGTTCGGGGCTTTTCGCCTTATATGGTGAGGCGCTTTTCCCGTTCCGACTTTCCTAACTCAGCTCCTGCCTATGACTGGTCTTTACTTGACTTCCTCTCTGTGCTCGAGACGCTCGCGCTGAAAATTGCGAGTTTTTTGGGCGAGGTCTCTGGGCGATAGGATATCCTTTTTATGCTGTCACCTCTGATGTTCCACAAGTCTCGCCTCGTTCTTCCTCACTGCTTCTCTCCTTCCGCGAGCCGTTCTCCTTCCCCCTTTTATACGACCAAGTCCAAACTTTGCAGGAGTTGTTCTTTTGTTCATCCTTTGTTTCTTGGCTCATCCTTCTCAGTGAAACCTCTTCCCTTTCTCGGGAGAAGAAGTGTCTTCCAGGCGACAGTTCTTATCTGGCTAGATTTTCCTTCCTTTTGTATCTGCCATTTCGCCTGTGGAGGGAAAAGTTGCGAGAGAGGATTTGTCTTGATTCTTTCACCTTTGGCCATCTATTTCTGGTCGGTCTCCTTCTTCTGGGTCCGGGTCTCGCGACGATTTCTTCTCAATTACCTCCCCCTGACCCCGCATGACGAGGTCTTTTGACTACGCTCCTGTCGCGGTTTCCTTCAAAAGCGCAGCTTATTTTCGGTATCAGAAATCGTCTGTACTGCTTAGAACCCCCGCGTGCCGTCATCGTCCCTTGCCTCCCCCCTTCCCACCTCAAACGGCCTTTTCTGCGAGAAGTAGTTTTGTTAGTGGATTGCCTTTTCTCAGAGTCTTTCACAGCTTTTTCTTTTCAGTCCTGTTGCGTGGTTCGGCAACCCTCCCTTTTCCCTTTCTCTTTATCTTCTGCGGATCCGTGGACCTTTCCCCTCTTTTTAAGCTTGCATCGCCCATGCAACTATGTCTCTCTGGTAGTACGTCCAATTGGCTTTGGGTGGGAGATTCCTTTTGAGACTGTCACCGGGAGAGGCAATCGTTCCTTTAAGTCCTCGTTTTGCTGTAGTCCCCTGACGGGTTGACTCTTCCTTCGTGTTTCCCCTGCGTTCATTTTGGTTCAGCAAACCACAGCCCACCCCGAACAGTCTTTCGGCTACCGCATGTTCCTGCTGGCACGCCGGGGCCCCCTTCTTCCTGTTAAGCCATCCGCTCTCGCCGCCCGATGCCGCTCAATCGGTCTTTCTATAGGGTGAGCTACCGCCGGGTCTGATTGGGGAATTAGATCTGTTATGCTTTCTTAAACAGTCCCGCAACGAGTGGTTTGTTTCTGTTATCTGACCTTCAGCGGGCGGCTCTAGTTGTGATGGAAGGATGGTGCGGTTGCTTCCCTCACAATTTGCCCCCGTCTCTCAGGCTTTTTCTATCTTTTCATTTCCAGGAGCGACGTCTTCTGGGAACCCGTATCTGAATCGTTCGGTCTAACCTCGTACGAATGCGCCCCGTATTATCTGCAAATGTCTACTTTCTGGATGGTAGCTGTTCCCTTTTTTTGGTCACTTGTCCGTGTAGATCCTCTCCTGCAGTCAGATATGAGTTGTGCCCCCCCTGCAATCGATCTTACCGGATCATCTTAGGTGGATACGCCCCACCATTTTCTTGGCCGAAACCTGTTTGCACGCTCTGAGGTCTTGAGACTTCTTTCGCAAGCTGTCATTACCTTTTCGTGCGTATCCCACGATGCTGATACAACCCTGCTTCCACTATTTGGCTGTACCGAACGTCTCTCAGTTTTCAATGTGCCACTTGTCCTATCGCACTCTCCCCTGAGGAGCCCTAAACACGCCCTCATTTCATCTTTCCCTCCCCCTTCCCCCTCGACTTTGTGTTGTTGGCGTTCTTTTCAATTGGAGTTGTTAGAGCCTGCGACACGTCGTTCCAGTTTGCCCCCCTGTCCAAAGGTGAGGGTATTTTTCCCAAGCCCACCGTAGACGCCGGTGGACTCAGCGGTACTGCAGACATTTCTTCAGTGGTTTCGACCCATCTCAGACCCTGCTATGGCACGGTACTTTGAAGACACCGTCAATCCTCGATTGATCCCCCCTTTTTTTCTGCTCTCTTTTTTTTACAGGTTGTACTGAGTTGTAACCCTTGAGAACTCTGCATGAACTATGGGCGGCGCTGCACCTTCCTACTCCAGAAAGGGTCAACGTAAGCACCTCCCCCCATTGAACAGTATCTCCCTGTAGTTTTTCCCCCTATTTTTTTTCTGGTACTCCTCAATCTCTGTTTAGTTAGGTCCCCTTTTTGTCAGAACTGCCGCCGTCCTAGCAAGGTTGTATCCCCCTTCCACGTCCGCTTCAATCCCCATCTCGCCCGTTGCCGGCACTTCTCTCCGGACATTCTGGCCTGCGTTGCCCTTCCAAAGTGCAGCAGTACAGAGCTAAGAGATCCGCTCCCAGATTAAGTTCCCTCTCGACGTCCTCCCCCAACCCCCCCAACTTTTTTTCCTAAATATCACTTTGACAGACCAAAATCTTTCGGAAATTACTGTTTTTTTGGTGAGAAAAGACTGATTCTCACCTCGTACTTTCATTTCACCCTAGGCCAGGAGATCCTTGAAGGTTCCCCCTCCGACTGTTCCACCTAGTGCAGAATTTCCCCTTTCTTATTCTCGTCAAGCTGTAGTTATTGGAAGTTTTTATCTGGGTGGCCCTGCCTTCAGTTTTTTGTTGACCACCCCACGACGGGAGGTGACCAACCTTAGTTTCCTACGCAAAAAGCATGAAAATTTCCCTGGCTTCCTCCCTTTGATCGTTCCCCCTCTGACCGCTCCTTGTAGTTTTTTCTGCCACCCAAGGATGAAGCCCATACATTCGCGTTTTTTTCATCGGAGTCCCTCCGTCCGTCCTCCAAAAACCCATTTCCTCTGGAATCGCCTCAGGATCCAGCATCAGATGACATATGCCCTTCCTTCGATGAGTTGCCGAACAACCAGCCTTTACGGTACTAAAAAAGGAGTGTAGAAGTAAAAGAATTGCCTTTACCCCCCCCCCCGACCCTCCCCAGTCCCTCAGCTCATTTACCTCAGCTTGGATTTTTGATTCCTGAAGTGAGTTCCGTTTTTTCTGACTCATTTTTCCTTCAGAATCTTCGCGAGGGACCTCTATTTTCACATGGCTCCCTTGTCCGAATCGTGACAGAAGATTCCCCCAAGCACCTTCCCCTGTAGTCGTACATGCAATTCAATGAGCGTTTCGTCTTGGCGTTATTCAGTTTTCCCCCGGCGGGAATCGTCCTCTCGTTTCAGACTTGGTGAAAAAAATCGTTCCTGCTGTCCCTCCCGTTTCCTCTCTGTCAGGTATCCCCTTTTTCAGGCCGCTTGCCCACCTCCCCCGACGCTCCTCTCCCGCCACGCGTGAAGAAACTCCCGCCCAGGGATGAAGCCTTTCCTTCCAGAAAGAGCGACTGGCTCCGTCTCCTCCGAGCATTTTCCTGTCCCTGCATGATGATCTCCTTTCCCCACTATTTTCTGACTTTCCAAGAGTTTTTTTATCGTAATTGGAACGGATTGGAGGATATACATTTGAGCGTAGAAAGGCTACCGAGTTTAAAGACCTGCGTCCGTTCTTCCTCCCCCCGTCTCTCTTGTTGGGCTTCCCATCAGATTTGTCCTCCCCTTTGACGATTTAGAGTTTTCCCCCCATGACGGTGAGACTCCCGAACCCAGAGAACCCTTCCTTTTCCTCCTGCGAGCGATCGAGACCGCACCCTCTCTTACCTTCTTTCGGAAATATGCATCTTTTCATTGCTTCTCTTAAGACGGATACCAAGCCCCTCGACCCCCCCCCAGCGCCCACCTTTTCCCTCTCGATATAGAGAGCCGGGAAGCTGAGATCGGACCTTTCCCCGGGGCTGAACACAAACTGAGAGTCTCTCCCTTTCCCCCCGTCTCCTTTCCACTACAGTCTTTCTTTCGATAGCTCCTCGACCCCTGTTAGTCTTCTCTACCGGAGTTTAATCATTTCCCTTTCTACGAGCGGAAGGCAATTTTTAGTACGGCAGCCAAGCCCAATCCTCATGGCCTCCTTCGTCTCTTTCTTTTCGTCGTACCACGTCCATTTTGTGTCCCCGTTGTTTCCCCCAAAGACGTTTTTTGTCAAGCCGGGACGAGCCTCCCTTTGCTCCCATAGTGGGTTCGGCCAGGCCCCCAAGATCTTTATCTTTTTCGTTCCTTGAATATCTTTCTCCGAGCTCCCGTTCACGTTCCATTCCTGTTCGGACGGAGTTGGCGTTTTCTGCGTCTTTTCGTCGGTTTTTCCCAACGCGTCAGAACGCCCGGGGTTGCCAGATACCCTTCCGTCTTGCCCTTGGCGAAAATCTCCTCCTGAGTCCTCGTCTTCGATTCCTTTTTCTTTTGTTTTTAGGGAACCCATTAGCCCGTTGACCTTTTGTGTCTAGCGGTTCGATCTTCTCACCCTAGACCCGTGCATTCTCCTCCCTTGTTGACACTCTTCTGTCTTTTTCACTTTTTGGACTTTTTGCGAACCAGGATGCTAGGAGGAGAGGATCTTTTTTTTCCCATCCTACGTTTTTTCCCTCCCTTCCATCCCTCAACCACCAACGCATTTCTTACAGAAGTAAGAGGCGTTCCACATCTGTTCGGACAGAAGTATCCTGATGACCTTCCCATCTAAGGACCCCCAATCATGTTTCCCTTTTTTCTCCGATTTCCAACGTCTCGGCGTCCCCCCTTTCTTGTGACCTCGTTCCCGTATTCTCCCCCTGCGGATTTTGAAAAATCGTGCCTCATTACAGGTTGCGTTGCGGTATTCATCCCTATTCTTCGACTTACTTCCCCTTCTTTTTCACGCTGCACTTCATCGCCTACGTAATCCCCCCCCTTGTTATTTATCGGTCCCTCTCGTTGGTTGGCCTCTGTTCACCAAACTGTCTTACTAAGTCCGAAGGCCTCAGGCCACACCCTCCCCCCTCCTCTCCCTTTGAGCCTCTTTTTAGCTCACCGCTGTGCACCCCACCGATTTTCCCATTCTTTCGTCGCCACGACGCCTGAAGTCAACCCTACTCTCTTAGCTATTAGAATCGGTTATTTGTCTAGGATATTGGACAAAAACTTGCTGGTCTTTGTCCCGGCGAGTTTTCTGCTTTTTCTCTGCCTATCTTTATGAGCCGAGATACTCCTCATGTTCTACGGCCCGTAGCATCAAAGGATGTGAGACCCCCTTTTCAACCCTTTTTGAGAGAGATTTCTAAACAGCCATGATGATTTCCCCGGTTCGAGTATTTCTCCGCATCCTTTTCCATCTCTCTCTACCGCCCATCAACTACTCGTGGGCACACTGACCTGCATTCGCCTGTGGTCCACTCCGCGACAAGGCCCACTCCCGCATCCCCCCTTTCTTAGTTCTGAGTCGTCTCTTTAGTCAGTAAAGGAGGCCATTTGTACCGCGGTTCGCTCACGGCTTTTAACTTTTTTTTTCTTTGGGAGTTCAACGTGTTCCCGGCTGGCCGCCATATGGTATAACCGAAGCACTCTTCCCCTCCCCAAGACCCCGAGCGGCCCTAGTTTTAGGCCTTTCATGGCTATGACTGCGGCTTACGACGCGACTCTCCTCTCAGAATTTGAATCTCAATTTATGAGGTTGCCCTCCCCAGGATTTCCTAAAGAGTCCCTGACCTTCTCTTTCACCTACGGTTTAGTTCAATAGCTTTTTTTTACGACTACCCCATACTCTTACCACTTCCTTCTGCTTTGCTTCATCGTCTTACGTGTTGTGATCCCCCTGATGTGCGTTGTATGGCTATTCTTTTTTTGACAGATGGAATGTTCGGAACACGCGTCCGAAGAAGACTCCTTCATCTCCATCTCCACTCTCATTCTTTTTTTCGCCCACTTCCTTTCTTTTTCCTCTTCCAGGCTGCGATGCATTTTCACCTGAGCTTTCCACACCCAAACGTCCACCTTCACCTTTTTACCCCCGTGAAAATACCTCCGCTTTGACCCACCCTCTTCGACTGTCTTTGGTTCTTCGGCTGCTACCAAACACACCCTTCTCTTCGCGGTTTAGCAGACCTTCTTCTCCCCTTTGGCCCCTCCTCGAGCGTACTTTCGCGATTTCTTTTGCTGAGTCTGACCGCGCAAACTTGAAAGCCTCGAAGAACAGAGCTGCGAATCTCCACCCTTGACTTCACTGCGTCGTCCTGCCAGATCTGTTCTCCCCCCCACCGATCACATTTAGGGAAGGCCGTTAACGAAATTGTACTCCTCCCTTTTATATGCCATTTCCCTCCGTGCGGTTTTGGCCCCCAAACGGCTCACTAAGTGGTTCTAGCAGAGTCTCGAGGCCTTATTCCCTGGGACGCCCCCTGTCCTCCACTTGTGCGTTCGCTCGTCGATTCTCGCGAGCGCGTTGGGGATTCGCACGTGACTTCGAGAGATCTCAGAAAGCCCGTTCTTGACGGTCTTGTTTATTTTCCGCGACTCTTTGTCTTTTTCTCACGACCTCTTCTCACTTTGTGATTTTGCATCGGCTCGGAATTCCGTTGTCGTTCTTTCCGCGGTCTCGCGTGCCTCTGGATTCTTGACTCTTTCCGTCGACGCTCCAGCTTGTAGATGAACGCCTGCCTTTTTACGTGTATCTCGTCGGATTTTTTTCCTGACTTTTCTCGCGACTCTGCCCCATTCGGGCGCTCGGTTTCCTTGTTGTGTTTTCTAATACTGGGCCTTTCTCTTGGCTCTCCTTTAGTTGATGCTTGTTCATTCTGTGTTTAAGTCCCAAACCCCACTCGCGCCTGTTCCTCACTTCTCTGCTGTCTAGGAAACCGATTTCCGGACGTTCCTTAAAATGTGCACCTTTTTTTGACCCCCAAACTAACTTCGATGGCCAAACAGCACGTCGTTTGGTTATGTATCCGCATCGTGGGCGTGTTTTCTTCATCTATTTCCTTACATGGCGCCCTAGCTCGCTGTTGCGCGGGCCTCGTCATGCCCCTTGTCTTAAGTCGACTTCCTCCTGTCCTTCTCTCCCTACTTAATGGACTCCCCATCGCTTCGTCGTGGCCCCTTTATCCGTGATTCGAGGATTTGATGTCTTCCCCGTCCCCAGCTATGGAGGAGTATCAGAGATAATACTCATTGCCTTCCGGGTCTCCCTCTTGACGCCAGTCCCTTACCGTGCCTCTTTCTCCCGCCCCGCGACGTTCTTGTTACGGCGCTTAGCTGACTGTTCTCCGTTGTTAAGATGAATTGTCGTTAAAGGCGCGAGTGTGTCTGACAAACGCCTACCCTGTACGAAGCCGTTGCGTAAAGTACTCACCCTTTCGACCTTACTTTCCCCTCGGCCCGCATATTCCCCAGGGACAGGCTGTTTCTTTTTGATGTTTGCGGGATGTAGTGGATCAGAGTGAAGAGGCAGAGTAACCAGCGTTTACTTTGACCTTCCTGCTTTTTTCTGTTCTGAAAACGATCAAAAGGGCACACTTCCGTTTTTTTTCTTTCCCTCCCTTCGATTAAGTAGGTTTCCAAATGTTTTGGCTTACTAGGGTCATATGTCCATGTTCTTTTTCTGAGAGCTTCTGGTGCTTTCCCCCCCATTATTGGCGAGGTGTGGCCGGGTGGGTGGGTTTTTGGTTTATTCTGGGGTCTGTTATGGGGTTTTGTGTGGGGTGTTTTTTTGGGTTGGTTTCTTTGTTTTGGGTTTGTTTTTTTTTTTTTTTTTTTGGGTTTTGTGGGGGTTGGTTTCGGGTCGGGCGTTTTTGTGGTTGCGGGGGGGTTTGTTTGTTTTTTTTAGGGGGGTGTTCTCTATGGGGGGCACAGCTATTTTCTTTTTTTTCAGCTCACTTTCTGATGCCGGGAAGAATGCGGTTTGAGTTCCTTCCAGTTGGACCCCACGTTCTTTTTTTGGACCCCGCTGCGTGCTTCAGGTCCCCTCTCTTCGTCCCCGCAAGGATGATTCCCTTTACGCCGGCATGGCGCATGGCTCTTTTCATGAGTTCACCAGTAGTTTACGACTCTTTTTTCACTCCCAGCCAGAAGAAGGAGGCCAAGTCCCTCCTCTGTTCTCCACTTGGGTGCTCGACCGCCGTGCCCTCTCTTGGTTCCCTCTGGCGCCTGCCAGTTTGCGTTGGAAAAGTTTGCACAACGATTGGGTGGTTTTAACTTCGTCGATGGAGTCCGTTCCCTGTTGAATTTTATCGCTCTTTTGAGTCTCGTTCGGTTGCTCGCACCATTTTATACGACCTGGCGATTCCGGCCCGTGCTCTCTCCTTTCTTCTTCGCAGATTTCGGAAAGTTCTATGTCCTTTCTTTTTCTTTTTCTACTCCTCTCCCCCCATTCCGCCCTACCCGACAAATGCTCTGTGCTCGGTATTTGGCTCGTTTTTTTTCGGCGGGGCACTTTTCTTTCCGCGCGCGCCCTCTTTCTGCAGCAGATTCGCGACTAGTTTTCCCACTGCCGACGAGTCGTCCCGCCTCAGCATTAAGTCCCCATTTTTAGGTGAATGTACGTGATGCGTCTGGTGGCTCGCTGATAGAGTGGTAGTCTTTACTTCTCATGGTAGTACTCTTTTTACGTTCCCCCCCGCCTCGCCTTTCCCCGGTCCATTATTCTACGTGATCGGACGGCCAACTCGCCCAGACTGTCCTTTACCTCCCCTGTTTTTATGACGAGCGGCGTTTCCTGGCCGGGCACCTTTCCCTTTTTTTTTTGCCTTGAAGGCGAGGTTTCGAGGGAGCCCCCCGTGTCACCCGGACGCCGCGTGTAATCCCCCATCCTGATCGACAGGTCCGCCCCTTTTTTCTTCTCTCGGTTCGGCACGGCGGCGCACTTTCTTCCCAGTCACCGTTCGGTTGACGATCTCGGCCGTTTGGGCCCACCCTCGCCTTCTCCCTCCCTTTGACTTCCACTTTCCACTCTGTCCCCCTCGCGTCCACGCCCTGCACCTCTTTGCCCCGTCCTCCCTCCTCAGTACCGAGACGCCCTTCATAGTCCGGGGTCCGACGAGGCTATTTGATTTTCGTAGAGGTGGGTTAAGGGACGCGGTATCGAACCGCACGTCAGATACTTCGCGCGTCTCCTTGCTTTTTTAAGTCATTTAACCGACGCCCCCCCCTGTCCCCGAGCAATGGTGGGTCCAACTTCGCCCCCCCTTCGTTCGCCTCTCCTCTCACGTTAGTTTGAGATCTGTTGACACGTAACCAACCCACTTTGCGGCGGTTCCCTCCCGCTAGGAGGTTCCCAACGTCCCCCGCGTCTGTACAAGGCGGTCCTCGGAACTTCTCTATTCCCCAGGTCTCCCCCGAACTTGATAGGCTTCGGTCCTGACGGCGTCTCTTAACGGCCGACGGTTCCTGAGCGTCATCAGTCCCATTGCTCTAGGTCTCTGACCTCTCGGCTAGACATACGAGGGTGCCTGAAGGCATGCGCTTGTGCCACCAAAGACGTTCTCCACACCGTCTTTTTACTCCCCCCTAACCCAAGGGCATGAGGAATAAACGTGTTAGCGCCTCCTGTCCCGCTCCGTTCGCGCCTCCCCGGCAAGACTTTTGCCGTCCGCAGTTAAGAATAGGAAGTGGACCATGCCCTAGTCCTCAACAGGTTTCCTTTCTCCTTATATCGTCCTCTCCCTCAGCACGAAACGGCATTTTTCCGCGTTGATTTGCTCATGACGCACCCCGTCCCCTAACTTTTACTCTCCCTCCATTCCAAGGATCCACGCCCCCTCCCCTGCACACCTCCCCCGCAGCTCCGGCAAGCAGCTTGCCGGTGTGCGTTGAATTTAGTAAGGAGGAGGTTCTGTCGTCCGCTTTGGCCAGCGGTCGACCGTCCTTTTCTGTTCATCCCCTGTCCCTCTTCGATCTTTTCTCCAGCTTCAGCCCCCGCGAAGTCCTCTTCTGCTGTCAAACGGCGTGCGTCTGCGGGTTCCGAGATTTCCCAGTGCACCGAGGCGTCAGCCGCGCCGTAGACACGGTCCCAAGCCCAGAGGTTAGTAGCATTGATTGCCCTCTAATCTCGCTCATGAATGCAAGGTCCGTGCAAATTCCGACGAAGCTCCTGGGACCAGACCGCGATGCCGCAGCCACACCGTACGTGCGTCCATTTGCAGGCAATGACCATCTCCCTTCTTGATTACCTTGTTTTTGCCCCTTTGTCTCCCCCATCCCGAGAACTGGACGTAGCAATACTGGTCGCACTTCGTTTCTTGAAATTGTCCTTTACGTAGCTTTTTCCCGTCTGATGTACAGCTACTCCATCCTTCCGACTTTGTTGGCGCGAATGGTAACTTGTTGGTCTGTGCTACTAAAATTTCTTAATCCCACCTTCTTCTCGTTTGCCTCGTCTCTCGCCGTCTGTCTCCCAAGGAGGCGTTTTTCTGGTGGTTTGAAGGCCAAGAAGAGGGCACCCCTCCCTCCCCCAGCCAGTGCGAGATGTCCGAGCGCCCTCTAAGCCATTCCAGGATGTAGCCCCTCTCTGTTTTTACGGCCTAGAGACCTGAAGCTTCTGCCTAGCCGTCCGGACCTTCCGTCCAGTCCTTCAAGTCATCTTTGATGCTTAGCTGGATTCTGGTATCTCCTGCCTAATTCTCCTTATGCCCAAACCCCCCATCTTCCAGATGCTCTTTTTCGAGACGAGGCGAGGAAGCTTCTTTGCTCCGCCCCTCCGTCTCTCTTAAACCGCCTCCTTCCCCGAAAGTAGCTGCGATAGGCCTCCACTTTTCTTGTTTCCCCTATCGTCTCGTCCCCACCCGCGGTCCGCTTTTCCGGCGATTCTAGCGAAATGTGCAATGTCGCCGGCCTAACCGATGCGCCTCCCGTAGCGGAGCTGCTTTCGACCCGTCGTTTCCATCCCGTTTCTTTTTTTGCCACCCGGCACGCGGTCGTTTTTCACCAGAGTCTCCCGCTCGATGTAAATCGATTAAGCCGGCAGTTGCCTACCGCCATTATCGGTTGACGGAGGTTGACGACCGTGCCTCCGTCCCACTTCCCGTTCACTATCGGTGCTGTTAGTCCTCTCTTTGTCGGTCGTCGTTTCTGTACTACATCAGAAACTGCCACGCGCGGTTGACCGATCTCTCTCGAGTTTCCCATGGGCGACCTATCCTAAGCTATTCTTCTAACCCCCTTCGGCCTCAATTTCGTAATTTCTCTTCATAGATTCGTGCTTGTCCCCTGTATTAACGCTGTGTGTGTCAGTGCCCTGCTTCTCTGTCGGTAGTAGAACACATCGACATCGTGCATTCCTCCAGTTGCTTTATCGCCTCTTTTTCGACTATAAGATGAGATTCCCCCCACTTGCTTTGTTGCCAGAATCCGATGGATTTGTCAGACGGAGGCTTCAGCCTATACTTTTGTTGGCTACCGAAGCCTCCGAACAACCAACGTATAGAACGTCGAGCGGGGAACCCCACCCCATTGTTTTTCTCACCAGCGTCCCTTCTTCCTTCCAGGACTTCATGACCCAATTTTCAGTTGTCGTCCACAGATCTATTAGAGGTCTTTCTCCTGTGACCTTGTCGCCCGTCTTGAAGGTCAAAGGGACTCTTTTTCCGTCCACAACACAAAGTTTCCGTGCTTCCCGTCCTTACGTTTATCCGACGTCCCTTGAAATTAGTAACGCTCCTACATCCCGCCTTTTCACCCTCGGTCTTCCGGTTTCCGTTGAGTGCTGGCGGGCTCCGTCGGCTTTCCCAAAAGATTATCCGGATCTTTTTTTTCCCCTCTCGAACAATATGGCGTGAAATAAGACCCGTCTTCCAACGTAGCTGCTTTCTCTCCCGACGTACACGATGCCCGCCTGCATCACGTCGTCTCCCGATCTCACGTCGACGATTGCTTCTCTGTATTCGTCTTCCGGAGAGTGCCCCTTGCAGTTTTGGCGTTTAGTACCTTTCTCTTTTCTTATTCAGGCTCTTCTTGAGGACCGTATGTCCCCCTCGCTTTTCCGCCCGCTCCATCATCAGGTAATTTTTCTCCTCTCTATTTCCCGTGGTTTTTTTGTTGGTGTTTTGAGCCGAGATTCCTCGATGTCTGCGGCGCGTAACTTCCTTAGATCCTCTTCCCTCATTCCTTCCCATATCCGTTTTTTTCAACACGACCATTCTTCGTTTTGCCACATCTCCCTCGAGAAGACAATCCCCAGCAAAGCGACGATTTTGCGGACCCTTGACAGGGCATCCCTTCCCCCCCTCCCTTTCTACTCAACGGCGTTTTTTTCCACTGTGAGGGCCATGTGCAGGCGTGTCAAAGTGGCCTTCGCCTATCTTGATGGCCGCCCTTTCGCTTGGGACGTTTAAGAGTCCCACCCGACCACAACAGATCGGGTCCTCCCCTGTTTTTTTTCCTCTTCCTCTTTTCGATGACTGCGCGTGACGAGCGAACCTCTTTCGACTGCATAAGTTGCTTATTCCCGGTCAGCCACGAGTTTATAAGCATGTATGTTCCCTTTCAGTCTTTTCCCTCGGGGGCGCATCTCGCACTTCCGACCCCCCCGCCCCCCCCCCCCCCCCCCGGTTTGTTGTTTTTTTTGGTTTTGTGTATTTTACAACGAGTCCCCCTATTATGGTCCTGCTTCTGGCTGCATCAGGATCGCTGTTTCCTTTCGGCTTTCCCTGTAGTTTTGGATCCCTGAGATTTTTTAATCCTGAACTTAGGATGGCACTTTCTTACCGGTGGTCCCTGTTCCGAATGCGCGTCTCACATTCTAATCGCCACGGACATATTCTTTCGCTCATCACAGTAACATCTCGGTTCGCCGCTCTTGCAAACCCGGGTTATCTGTCCTTTAGTGGTGTTCTCCCTTCCATCCCTCAATCCACCCGGTGACCCACTGTCAGTGCGTCCGGGAGCACGGGTGTCTCCCCCCCTCACGGCCCCCGCTTAGGAGGGAACTTTTGTCGACCGATCTATTACTCCCCAAATTTGAGAGAGTATCTTCTCTTGGAAATTTGCTGCTTTTCCGACCCCCTATACCCCGCCGGCCAGCCCCGCTGACGCGATGCGAAAGCGCCGCTCGTGGAAATTGCTGCTTTTTTGAAAGGATCCCTGGCTCCCCTATCACCCTGATTCCCTCCCGACCGTTGTACACTCTCTCCCTGCTCGTCCTCTTTTTAAAAACTGACATTCTCGTTTGAAAACAAACTTCTTTTAGCTCTAGAGAGCCCCCGAGAATATCGTGAAGCTTTCTCATCTGGTAGGTCTCTCTAGCGCATTTACCTTCGCTCGTCGACCTTCGACTATGGGAAGACCTTTTCTCTTCCCCCGTGAACATCCTTGTAGACGGTGAAATATGAATTTTGAGTGGGAGCGAGAACTTGATGGATCTCCCAGTCACTCTAATCTCCGTCGGTTCGTTCCGGTTTCCCTTCTAGCCTCCTTTGTGGACCCATTTCTTTTCCTAGCGTTGGTAGATCCGTTATTTTGTTCTGCAGATTTATAAGTGCGACATAAACAAAGTTTCCCTTGACGCTTCCCTTCTTTGCAGAGCGTTTGACGGTCGATCGTCGCGTTTGCTGGATTTATTCGATTTTTTATAGTGGCCAGACGGGGTAAGATTTCTTTGATAAATTTTAAGATGTTCGTCCCCCTCCTGGCTGTTCACTTTTTTTTTTTCCCTAACCAAGATTTCCTCCCTTTTTCCCTGACAATGCGTGCTCGAGGCCCTCGATCCGTTCTTTTCTCAATACCAAATGTATATCCCATAACCCACTTCATTCAGATGAAATTTTTTATTTCGTCCCGAGGTCGAGGATGTTCCGAATTCTTGTAGGAGGGAAGTCGACTTCAAGGATACAAGGCGAAGAGGTTTCCGTAGTGCATTCGTCAGTCGCGCCGTGTTCTGACTTCCGAAGTGCCCTTCATCCGGCGTTTTGACGCACGTTTTGTTGCTGCGGTCTCGTTTTCAGGTCCGTTTCGTGTGCAGCGGATCTGGTATATCGGCAAGCACCCGGCACTGATGTCTCACCTCTGGGTGCTTGGGTCTCTCTTCTCCCGCTCCCGACCAGTCCAGTAGTACCCACTCCATGTGACTTTCCCGCCCCATGCGGACAGCTCGTTGCTTTACCTTCTACGAGCACGTTGTTATGCAGATTCACTTTACCCCGCCTCCGGAAATTCTCTCTTTCTCATCGAGTCCCTCCCTTCGACCGCGGTGTCGTCCATTTCCTACAGACTTCATCGTCCCGTCACATTCACTCAACCATTTTTTGTGATTCCCGGCTTTGGTTTTGGTTCGTGGCATGCACTCTTGACGGTCTTCCGCTCCCTCGGTTGGTAGGGGACCGGACTTCTTTGTCATTTTCGGCCACGTACGTACGGACCCATTCCGTCTTAATGTGAGCCGGATTCCGGACCAAAACTGTCTTTCTTCTTTCCTTCGTCTGACCTATTTTTGCCCTTCTGCTGGCGGCCTTCCACCTCCCTTTTTGCTTGTCTTGTTAGGCCGGCGCGTTCACGCGGTCCGTTCGATTCTTTCCGCTTCTGTTGTCCTTCCCTCCTGTTTTACTCGGCGTTGTCGGCTTGTGTGGCCCCGCTGCTTTTTTTTGCAGGTCCCTATTCTTTAACACTATCCTATTTTTTTAGCCTGTAATTCTTGAGCTGCCTCCGACTCTTGGGCACCTTCTTTTTTTTACTCCAGAACATTTCTGCCATGCCGGCGTGAAGCACTTTTCAGATGCCTCGTTCGACGACACCTCCGTAGTGTCCTCCTCGTTGTAAAGGGACTGCTTCCTTCTTGAGCTTTTTCCCACGCACCCCGATTTTTTTTGGTCTTCCAGCGGACCTTAACTGGACTGATCACTATTCTCGTCTCTTCCTGCTATTTTTTTCTTTTGCTCGTCCCCACCATTCTCGATCAGGGACTCCGATTCCGGTAACCGTTCCGTGTTTTACCTTTTGTCTCCAGGGAGTATCGAAAGTGCTTTTATCAAGATACCGCTGATACCCATCCTAGCTCCCCGCCGCCATTCTTCGACCCTTTTCGGACTGGTCGCGTGTTCGGGCTTCTGCTTCCCAATAGTTCTCGCCTTATCCCCTAATATTCCTTAAGCATCTTCTCGACGAGTTTTTCCCACCGCCTTTTATCTCCCCCTACTCGAAGATTGGTCCCTTTCAGTGTCTTGCCCACTTGGACGATTCCCATTCGGTCGCTACCGCTTCGGTCTTTCTCTACCTATTTCAGTTCAGGTCATGGCCATGATATTTTTCCCGTCTAGCCTTCGGCCTCTTCAATTTTTTCCCACGCACACATTACGTTTTTAGAAGGAAGACACCCAGACCACTTTGCCATATCCTTTTCTAATTTCCTCGTTGTTGTTTTTTCCTAGAGTTTGCCATTGGCGTTGCTCTCCGGCGTTAGGTCCACTTTCATTGCGTGTTTCTTCCACTTGGCATGTCGTCTCTCGGAACTCCCCCCGATATGAAGAAGACTTTTGTATTCCCGCTACCGCTCCGAGTGTCCCGCCCCCCCCCCGTGCCTCGACATTCTCTGCACCTTGTCCGGACAACAACCACGCTCAGAGTAGAAGGGGCACGGATTTCGACGGGTTTCCCACTTTCTTTCCATCCTTTGACATGATGAACCTGGACACCTGGCTGCTGCCCGAACAGACTCATTCCCGGTCAACAGCCCCGGAATCGAGAACGTCTCTATATCCCCCCATGGAACGGGCTAGAACCCATTTCGCGGCCACCTTCCGTCAGATGGTTTCCCCGTCGCGTCCTTTGTTCTTTTCCTCAGTCTATGCTTTGTGAGGTGAAGAAGTTTCTAACGCTCTTTATACGTCGCGTCAACTGTCCGGACGCCCTCCCTGACAGTCCGTGCCGGCCTCGCCCCCTTCCTCACTGAAATTGCGAGCCAGGCAGATGGCGACCCAGTCTACCTCTCAAAGCTTTGAAGGTTCATTCCGTACAAACCAAAAATCTTTTCGTCTTGTCTGTCATTTCAACTTTTCCTGTGTCTTTCCTCGACTCCCCCAGTAGACCCCCTCCGGGCCCCGATAGAGGACCTCGGTCTTTCACTTACTCATCGGCTGCGTCCTGACGGCTTTTCCCTTCCAACAGCCGCTGTGACCAGATCGTATTCTAGGAAGCGTATCGTCTCCGCTTGTCGTTTATGATTCGCTGGTGACATGCATTTGCATACTCTGTCATGCGACGGTACAACCCCACGTTGCGTGAATAACTGCAACACCATCTTTTTTCCCTCCTTCGCCTTTCTGGCGATCCCTTGACCTCTCCGTCTCTCACCTTACCCCGGTATGCAGTGCAGCCATTGAAGACCCCCTCCCTGGTTTGACCCCGCACGCACGAACATTTGTTCCTTGGTCCGACGGATCCGCATCTCTTCCAGCAGAACGGCCTTTTCGTTTACGTGACCCGCAAAGCAGTCCTTTCCCCACGAGTTCGCCGACCCTCCCGCGCGTCATCCCCAGCCCGCAAACTTTTTCCCAGTCAGGTGAAGCAGCTTGCGGGTTTTCGTTTTTTTTGAGGTTTCCTTCCTTCTTTGGACCCTATGGACGTCTGTTCGCCTTTTCGTTTGCCTCGACGGGATTGACTCAGCACGCCCTCGGCCACTCGGGTGAGTTAGCGTCCAGCACCTCTTGCACCCCCTGAGTATAGTTCTGACTTCGGTCACCTTTTTCACGACTTTGTTACCCTGGCCCCTGAAATTTGACCTGACTGTGCTTCCAGTCTCCGGCTACAACGGCTAGGCGCACCCAGTTACTTCAGGACTCCCTTTTCTGACATGCGTTCTTCCAGGTACAGCCTTCAGCCGCTTCACATCCTCGTCCTTCAGCGTTTTCCCTCCCCCCTCCCATCCCGTGTGCTTTCACCCCGCTGGACGTTTGACCGTGAACATCGCCCACTTTGTCGTTTTTTCCTTCTTCCTAATATGAACTACCTTATAGACCGTTTTCCCCATTCCTCTGTCACATCTCGAAAGAATTTTGCAATGTTCCTTCTTTTCCTGAATGCTTTGCTTTTGCCCGTCTATGCCACCTCTTGGCCCCTCCCCCTCATCCGCACGACGTCTGAGAATATTGTAAAGTTTCGGTCTATACCGGTTGTCGCCCGGGCTAGGTT
>Ga0179593_1284925_pt1 | contig 18070 bp, 19 predicted proteins | sample CZODoug2_1_08_16_FD_185931 | JGI IMG/M metagenome (GOLD analysis project Ga0179593, IMG submission 185931) | Vadose zone soil fungal communities from Angelo Coast Range Reserve, California, USA - CZODoug2_1_08_16fungal (PacBio error correction) | ecosystem: Environmental > Terrestrial > Soil >... | reverse complement strand
CGATCTCCTATACGGTTCCTAAAAAGCACCACTCTTGCCAAGGGCCTTCCCCGAGACGATTAAATTACCCACCTTACCTCCTCAGGCCTAGCGGAGGGTCAAGCAGCTCCCCTTTTTCCAATATATCCTTTTGGCTCAACCCTTCTGGGAAAGAGATAGTTGATCTGTTCGCCCCAAGAAAAGTGGTCAAATAACTGCGGCTTTTCACCGACTTAAAAACACCTTCCGGGCGCTTGCCCTCTCACCCCCTGCCCGCTCTTTGGGTCTCCTTTGAGCTTCAGCATACGATATCGAAGGCGCTAGCCCCTTCCCGCTGGCATGGATTCTATTTCTCCATAGCCCCCTCCACGGCATCGCCCCCGGGACAAAATGTGTAGGTGTTGTCCACCGACGAAGCTTGATAGAATTTTAAACACCAGGATCAGCCCGCGTCTTGCCTTGATCGCAGGCCCCGTCCTCCGACCCCCAAACGGTTTCGGCGTCTCTACATTTCCCTTCTTCTTTGTTTGACTGAAAAAGCATTTAAGATCCAGCCATTCCGCGCGCTTTCTGGTCTCTGTTTTTTCCTGACCATCACTGCAGGCCATTTCCCCGGCATCCCTCCTGATTATTCTGTCCTACTATTTGAGCCCTGGGCTTATTACTCAGAAACCGCGACCGTTGTCACTTGCCCCCCTTTACGTATTTCTTCCGGTTCTTTGTTTTTTCATCCAAAAGATTCCCCCCCCCTTCTTCCCGCCACTAAGGTCCCGTTCCGTTTAATGAGTATACCCGCGTATCCAGTTGACTCCGCCATTTCCAACATGGTTTTCGACCGACCTCGGGCCCTTCTGTATTTCGCAACATGCCTCTCCTTTCCCCTGGGTTAGTTGCTTCAACCTGATTCTCGCCAGGTTGTTCCTGCCAAGGCTAGTCCTAATTCACCGGGTCAATGGTCCTTATAGTGAAACCCCCCGACTCCTGCGACATTGTCCGGTCTTTTTTCCCGGTCCTTACCAGTTCTCCTTTAGTTCACGTAAGCGGTTTTTTTTCCTCTCTTACGGTTCCCCCTTCGTCCGATGGCCCAACTCCCCCCCCATCCTTTGTTTTTTTTCTCGCTTGAACCCGAGACACCTGGTAACTCTCCCCCTATCCTCTGAAGGAGCTCATCTCCCCCCCTCGGAATTGCGTTGTCTCGCAAAATCCCCTCCATCTTATAATTTCGAGCTCTGCCCCTTCCCCTCCTGTCGGACTTGGTGTCTCTGCTTACCCTTTGAAGGGCCCATAACCCCTTGCAAAAGATCTGCCATTTCTCCCGCACTGTGCCACGTCTCCGTCTTCCAAAATCATGTTCCCTTACATTAGTCTTCGCCCACCGTCCCCCAGTTGACAGAACGGTCTCTCCCTTGCGCATTATGTAAGTGATGCGGAAGTATCGACCCCGGCCCTCGTTGAGAAACGGTCTTGTGGTGTGTGTATCCTTTATTCCTTTTTTTGTCTCTTTTCCCCACTGTTTCCCGGCATCCAACTTCTCCGCCGCCGTGGTCGCGCTCGACGGACCGTCGCGTCTTTCTGGATTTACACTTCCCATCTCCTCCCCCCGTTTGCTTTTCGGCGGTCCTCCCCTCTTTGCCTCAGGTGACCGCTCTCCCATCCCGCTCGCCTCTGGTGCCTCGACAACAAGATTTCCACTTTTAATCTGATGTGGCGTCTTTAGCCAGGCTTGTCCCCCTCCCTTGAGCCGCGTTTCCGTTAAGGACCTCCCTCATTCGGCGGTGTTTGGAGTTTGCGTCGTGTTCCTCTCCTCTCGACGTTAATCACGGTATCCTCCTTTCGTTCTATACAATTCCATCCCCTGCGAGCAGTTTCCGAGGACTTTTTGTCACATGCCCCCCCGATACCCGCCCTCTGATAAGTCGGCAACCCCGGCCCTACGTTTAAAATGTTGGGTTAACGGGCTCTTTCCCCTCAACATGCATCTATTTTTTCCTCGGCACTTTGTCCGGTCCCCCTTTGTCTCCTCGGCGACCTTATACGTGCATCTTCATCGTATGCCCGACCCTTCACCCGCTCCCAATGGCACTACCAGTTCCCCGTCGGCCTACGAGTACGATCTCTTAGTCAGGTCCGTTTGCTGGGCCAACTTTTTTATGCGCGCGCCCCAAATCTTTTTTTTTTTGTCGTCTCACGGTCTATTGTGTTCAGTTTTTCCCCTTTCCCCCTGGAAACCCTTTTCCTTTTTCGCCCTTTCGCCTTCCCTTGGCTTGTTACATCTGCAAGCCATTCAGACAGCCACCTCCTGGTCCCCTCGCCTATTCGTCGTTGAAGGGCTGTACCAACTGGTCTTCCCCCCAGCGAGGAGTCTTCCCCATGTCGTTCTCTGGGCAATGAGGTCCTCGCTTTTTCGGCAGGAGTGTTATCTCAAAGAGGGTCTGAATTTCTTCTTTGAGGTAATCTTTCTTTTGTTCGACCGGCCCTCCTCCCCACCAAGCCATTTCTCCCCTCTCCCATTCCCCCCCATTTGTCGTTCAATACCAACCTTTCCCTATGCCGGCGGAGACCCCGTGTGGCGATCTCTTCACCGGCACGTGAATTGGCCGTTGTGCCCGTTCCCTCACAGGTCTCCTCTTCCGCAGCGGGTGGGATTTCTTCACCTGAGTTTCTTGCAAGCATCGATTTTCCCGCACCCGCTCTCTGGAACTTCCTCTGGGCTGTAGCGTCTTGATTCCCCATACTCCCCTATTCGGTTTCCCTAGTGATGTAGCTGGCGATGGCTGTCGATATCACTTTTTCCTATGTATTCTCAAGACTGGTTCCCCGGGCCGCCCTACTTGACAATCGTCTTTGGTGTCCCCGATTCTGCCAAGTTTTGCTGCGCGCTGATTCTGTCTCGACATTTCCAGCACCTTTCCCTTCTGCCCCCCTGAAGGATACTTTTTATTTTTTCTTGGACATGATCTTTCCGACCTCCGTAAGGCCCCTTCTTTTTTGCCTTCCATTTTAAGAGCAGCTAGTTTGTTTAAGGACACCTCGGTCTCCGGAAACCTTCCTGACACGCTGCTGGTTTCCTTTTTCTCCTATCAGTCTGACACGCGGCCCTCTCTTTTTTTTTAGGGATAGCCACTTCTCCTCCCATTTTTCTTCTAGAACTCCTTGGCCCATCTCTCTCTTTCATAGTTTGAGAATGTTTTTTCCTCTGCACCCCCTTTGAAGGTGGCGGAACCAGGCCCCACAGGCCGCTTTTCTTCCGTGTTATTTTTTCTCCATGTCGCCACGCGGTGTTCCTTCCATTTTGCTTCCTTTGTCCCTGACCGTTGGATGCCCACGATCTGCAAGATGACTCTCGATTTGCTGCCTAGTTTCGAGTAGGTTCTTTCGGTTTTCTCCGTCTTCGCCCCCTTTTTGGCTGCCGGTCTCTCTGTTGTGGTAATGTCTTTTCTGGAATGTCTGCGTTTTACCCTTCCAAAAACCCCAAAAACCAAAGCGCCGTGAGGGAGTTTTCCCCGCCCTTCTCGTTCACCCGGCCTATATATGTCCCTCTGCTGCGCCCCCATGGGAACGAACCATTTCGGCTCCGCGCTTGCCCCCTCCTCCCCCCCCCTTCTCCAATATTGCTTGCCGTTCCTAATAGGTCTTTTCTTGTCTAATATGACTCCCCCCTTCTGTTTTTCCAGCCGGTGCGGGCCTATGGCTTTATCCCCTTTTCCTTTTCCACCTTTTCTCCATCGCTGGCTGGTTTGTCTGTTTGATCTTTCTTTTTTTATTGGTGCCCTTCCTCGTCACTTAACTTGCGGTTGACTTGCTCCCCGACACGGCGGCCGTTGGTGCCATCGCGTACCAGTTATTGATTTTTACGCGTCCGCTTTTTTTCTGTTGCGTTGTTTTTCATGATTGTGGTCTCTTCCTTCTTCAGGAACGAACATCGAACGGTTCCCCATTCAGCCTCTTTTTCGTCGTCCCCCTCCGCCTAAAAAATCTTCTTCCCCTATCTTCCAGGTTCCTCTTCCGCGTTTTTTTTCTTCCTTCTATCCCTTTCCTCCCTTCCCTCCTTCCTTTCGGCATGCCCGGAGGATTCGGTGTTTTAGATGTCTCAGCAACTAATCCCACCTTACTTTTTACTCTTGGTTGCCCAGAGAAATTTTTCGTTTTTGCGCGGTGTCTTTTGCGCCCGCCCCAGCATAGCGTTTCCCCCTGCCCCTTTCCCGGTTTATTTAGTTCCCGGTAACTTCTAATGATAATCTTAATCTTCGTTTTTTCGTGAAATGGTAGTGCTTGAGCTTGAAGTCGTGCCAGCGCGAGGACTTCTCCCCGTTCTTCTTTTCGCAGTGAGTGCCTCCCTTAATCGCAACCCTTCCCTCTTCAACATCTTTGATTGGGTAGCCAACGAGCCCCAGTTTCTCAGAGACGGCGCGTTCAGTCTTCGTTCCCAAGTCGCTAGGTTTCTTTGCCATTTCCCCCCACCCCAGGTCTCCTCCCCTGTGGGTTTAATTGGTAACTTCACCCCCGCTGCCTTCCGTTTCTTTTTCTTGCGTCGAAGTCGGCCATTTCACCTTGCGTCCTTCCTTCTCTCCCAAAATCCCTATTTTTCGTCAGAGTCTCTCCCTTCTCACTTTTTGAGGTATCCCCCAGCTCCCTACCGCCACATCCTTATTTCAAAAGTGTTCCCCGTTTTTTTCCTCTTTCCAACCCTTTTTTTTCCGAGCGCCCATGTAGAGTGTTTTTAAATGATTCCCAGCCCTTGTTTATTATCGCAATTATCGTGTTTTTAGTGGTCCCCAACTATCCCCCCCTTACCCTTTTCTTCCTCAAGTAGCGTTCTTTTTTCCAAGACCTTTATTTTCCGTCTGACAAATATGCGTTTTCGATTCATCGAGACCGCCGATTGTCACACTGTCCCTCGAGGTTTCCCCGTAGTTTTAGTGATTGTTGAGCGCCTTTGTTAGCTCCCCCCCTTCCTACATGTTTCACGTATATCCTCCCCCTTTTTGCGGCATTGAAAGGGTTGCGAGATTTTTGCGATCCATACAATGTTGTGCTGCGGCGCCATGGGTCATTGAGAGCAGCTCTTTTCTTTACGCTCTATCGCATGGCTTATTTTTTAAGACGCACTCAACTCCCCCCCCCCCGTTCCTCCTTCTCAGGAGTTTACATTTAAGTATGGGAAGAGTGACCTTGAATTCCTCGACCCTTTCCTGCTTTTTGGCTGAGATCGCCATAGGACATTCCTGATCTCTCTGAACATTTTTCCGGTTTTCTTTGCGCTTCTTCCGATGTCGTGCCTTCCTCGTGTTGATCTTTCAAAGGTAGATTGATCGACGTTCGTCTTCTCTAGAGTTGCTGGATACCTTACGGTTGAACCCGACCGTCGTAGGTATTTTTCTCTTAGCGCTTTCTGCCCAGGTCCTTTGGTCCTTTTCCCTTCCCTTTTGCTTCCCTTCACACAGCCTGGCTGCGATACGGCGTTCCCGGGTTGTCTCTCTTCCCTCTCCATTATTCATGTTCGTCAGATACGCGCCTTCCGCCTTTCTTCTTCTTCCCCTTGTGCCTTCGGCTCCCGCATTGGAAATACGTTTTGATAAAGTCCCAGTTCACTGTCCCTCTCGTGGTGCGTATTTTTTTTTTTTATCCCCCGATGAATAAGGTACCGTTGCAGGACGTTTATTTCCAGTTTTAGTGCGATTTAAGCGCTTCGCCTATGCTTCCGGTTTTACCGAGATTCTCTTCTGATTGGACTTGTGATGGCCCGCGCATGGTTGAGAATACTTAAGAAAATTATTCCCCCGGCCGAGGGCTTTTTTGTCTTCTCAATATGAGGTCCTTCCCCCCCCCTCCCTTGTAACTGCTTCCCTCCTCGACCCCTTACTTGGCGGCGATTTTTGATATCTTTGTAAAGAGGCTGATACCCAGTGTCTTTGACGGAACGTAATTGGCACTCCCCTTCCTCAAAATCCCCCCCCTATCGGTGGCGTTTTGCTCTTGCCATCTTTTGTTTGGGTCTCCCTCCCTCCATTCAAGGGGTTCCGGAGCTCTCCCCCTCTCGTACCTATTGCTGGCCGCGCATGGGACCCCCCCCCCTCCGGCGTCCGTCGTGTGAGGGGCCCTTTCGCTGGGCCTTCTTCCCCGTCTCGCCCGGCGATTCTTTGGCTTCGCACGGTTTATTTCGCCGCCCGTCAGCGCTTTTCTGTTCTTTCTGTCTTCATTTTTTAAAACAAGTTTATCGGGCTTCCCGTCGTCTGTCTTTTGGTCTTTCTTGTTAACCTACCTTTTCTTCATGAATCCCTTCCTGAGAAGTCTTTTCTTCCCCGTAGATATCCATTTTCTTCCGTTGTTGTTGTGAGAGACCTTGGTTTATACCACTTCTTTCCCACGCCCCCTTTTTTTTCAATACCCTTTCCACTTCACGTCCCTACCCCCTCTGATTCCCCCGAGTCCTGACTTACGCCCTCTTTAACTTCTTTTTCAGAAATCCCTCCGGGGCCGCTGCTCGTGGAACGATCTTTTTTTTCTCGCCACAGCCTTTGCAACACCCTTTTTCCTCTGGCTATGCTCCTCCGTGACCACATTCGGGCGATCTGTTTGGCTTTTCACAAGAATCGTTAGGGTGGTCTCCTTCTATCTTCAGTCAATTCTTTCTACGAAGGGCGCTCCGTTTTTTCCGTTTCAGGTAGTCTTTCGTTCCCCCTCTCCGTCCCCAAGATTTGTCATCGAAAGGAACCCCCCCACCGGCGATGGTTTCTTGCCCCTTCTTTTGCCCTGACGAACTCGGCCTTCACCCCTTCCTGCCGCTTTCCTGAGCAGTCCCCTTTTCCCTCTCCACCAGTCATTGTTCCCTTTTAGTTTCGACTTCCCCTGTAATGATTGTTCTCTTAACATTTTTAGCGACCAGAAATTGCTGGGCCGATGCGTTTTTGCCTCCGTTCTTGGCCCCGTTCATTCCCTTTTCCCCCATTCACCCCGTAAGATACTTCGGGTACGAACATATGGATTGCGTGCTTAGCCGTCAAACCTGGATGTTTCACCTTTTAACGATGCCTTGTCAATAGGGGTTTGATTTTTTTCTTTCCCCAAAAGCGGGTCAAAATTCAGCCCACGACGGACCTAGACTGTCGTGAACCTCCTTCATTCGACTTCTCTGTTTTCCTTTCTTCATTCAAAACCCATACGACCTCCCCTCCTCAGGCTATGCGCTTATTTCTCAAACATGCATGAGTTATCCCGCTCAACCAGTCAACGATACGTGGCCTGATGGTTCGACGGGATCTTTGACCTGCAGGGTCCCAATGGCCCCCTTTTATCTAAAGCCCCCCTCTACTCCACCCTTTTGCTCGGTATACTAGAGGCTCCCATTTACGATCCTGCTTGCTCCTAATCCCTCATTTATGTTTTCTCTTCCCCGATCCATTTTTTTTCCCCTGATGCAAATCCACCTACGGACGTTAGAGTTGAAGCACCTACGTTTCCCTTCGATTCAGGAAGTTCGTTCCTTTCCCCCCCCCAATCGTCAAACATGCCGACCATCACTTGTTCTTCTCCCCCCCCCCCCTCCACCATTCCCCCTATAAAGGAGAGTCTTCCCAGAAGGAAGTCCCGGACGTGGTGTCTTTATCTGCATTTCTGAGGGTTGGTCCCACTAACCCTCCCCTGCTATCTTTCCCGTCGCCCCCCTTCTGCATGTTTTTTCCATTTCGGAGTTCCGCCACATCAATGTAACTTCTATCTTTCACAAGGTGCGCCAGAACTGGCTGATATACTTCATATTTATATCGATTAGTCCTTCAGATCCACCGTTCCTCCGAGTGATTCCCTCCCCTGTGGGTGTTCCATCGTAGGTTCTCAGGCAGTTGGGCTTACCAGATAGTGGTCGACGGCTATGGATTTCCATCCCCCCCTTCCGATTCAGTTTTTCCCCTTGACTTCCCGTGTCCCCCTTTATTATGGATTTACAACAACAAACTTCATAAAAGTACTTTTTTTACGGCGTCGCATCACCCGCGGGATTTTCATCTTTTTTGACATTTCCCACGTCTCTCAATGGTTTCCTTCCCCTCCCCCACTATTAATTTGGAACTTCGGATGGGAGTTTGGCATTGCTGGGTACTACCCCCCCATGCCCTCCCTCTCGTTCTTCACCGCAATAATGTCCTGTTTTTTCTTCTTCTGTGAGGCATTTCGCCTTGAGTTCCTCGCCGCCGAGAAGAGATGGCCAGAAGCGTTGGAACTTTGCTTCCCTCCCACTTTCTTGGTGCTCCCTTTTTGTGACCCCTTCCCGTACAGATAATTCACTCCCTCATCTGGACTCCCACGTCGCAATCTCTTAATGGGTCAAGGCCGATTCTGACCCATCCTCCCTATGGAGGAATTCCGGTCAACCGTTGCCCCCCCTGTGATTACAACTTGTGATCCCCTTTTGCGACAACTATATTCTCCGTATCTCGATGAGCTTCCCTGTCCCTGCAATGGCATTTGATCACGACGAGTTACTACTACGCTTAAGGTCGGGATGCCCGGACATCCCCTGTTCATGCGCTCCAGCTCCCAAGCCCCTTGTGGTCATAGCAACGGCCCCTCCCCTGTCCCGGACCTCGCCACCTTCACACTTTATCTATAAAACCTTACCTTTTCCCCGAGTTGCTTGCGACAGCGGACGTCCTTTCAGACCCCTCAGTCCTCCGTTATGAGACCTATCTTGGATTTGCCCTTTCTTTCCCAACTGTATCTCCTTTTTCCCAGCCCGCGGCCGTCTTTTCTCCTGGATATGTTCGAGATTTTCCGGCTAAGGCGAATCAAGAGTTTCTTGGAATTTTTCCTTCTGCGTGACCTCCCCTTTTCTCCGTTTTGCTGCGCGGCGCTCCGCCTAACAAACACCGCCATTCCGAAGATCCCCCCCACACCCGATTGGAGATTCCATAAATAACTGGACCGATCCCTGCGTTCGCTTTTTTTCCCGATCCCCCCCCGATCCCTTTTCACCTCTCCTTTCCGCCATGAAAGAAGTCCCACACAAGAAAACGCCCTTCCTGATATTAACCTGTTTGCAGAAGCGTTTGTCAAGCCTCCCTTCCCTCCCACGGAGCGCTGACTGTTCCAACACCTCCTTTTTTCTGCGCGTGTCCTTCCCCACCAACTTCCATCCCAACTATTCGCTTCACAAGCTCAGTATGCGGACTATGTTGGTTGTCGTATGTTCGACTTCCTCCTGTCTTGTTTTCTTTGACCGATCCCCTTTACCCCTCTATAGCCGGATTTCCTCTCTGCCTTTTTGTCGCGTCCTTTGTTCTGCGCGTGATCGCATTCTCGTATGACCTTACCCGCCCTCGCTCGACTTCTCCTTCTCTTTATCGTCCGGCGACCTTGCGACCTTTTTCTAGCCCCTCTGATCCTCTCCCGGACGACCCTTCATAATCCTAGCTCTTTTTTTCTCGAAACCCCCCGGTCCGCGCTAAACTTAGGACCCAGCTGCTGCGCCTTTCACCCTCTCTCGCCGTTTCTTTTTTCGTTCGGTTTTTGCCTTTACCAATGTGGTTCCTTTCGAGAAAGAAGGCCACATTCTCTCTTTTTTTTCAAGTGTTGTTGGATGATGAATTAGGTTATAAAGCAAAAAAAGTCCCGTTTGCGGCCCTCTCCCACACCTCTCTGTCTTTGTTTTCTTATATGATTTCCTTTGGTCCATCCCCAGGTTGTATCCGGGGCCCGTCTTGTTTTTTGTGAAGTATGAAATAAACAGAGCTTTCATCCTTCAGCCACCCCAGTCCCTCCCTCTACGTTTCGAGGGTCTAGCAGTAAGCGGGTTTTGTCTCTCGGTCTTTCTATTCTGTCTTGGCTTGGACGTTTTTTCTTGGTCTGTTTACTCTCGCCCTCTGAATCGTAAGCTCGCATTCCCTCTGCCTGTTTCACTTTGCAGCATCGAGTACCGTGCGATTGTCTTTTCGGGCGGTCTCCTTTTTGAACTGAACTATCCCTTCCCGGCCCTGCGATTTAATATTTCACCCCCCTCCCCCCCTCCCCCCTCTACATACTGCTTGAAGTTACCCGAATAGGTTTGTTTCTCCTCTTCTTTTCCAAGGACTGTTCCAGAAGCGCCTGTCCCGTTTTCCTTTTTCCTTTCCTCTCACTCGCGGCCCCCCCCGCTCCATACAGTCTTGTTCCTTTTTTCTGAAGATTCCCGCCTTCCCTTTTGAGTAGGTCTTACCTCGACACTTAACGGTGCCCCTTCGTTCGATCGACCCCCATTTCCCGTCTCCCCCTGTTGCGCCGTTGTTCCGTTATTTTTTTTTTTTTGGCTGGGGGGGTGGGTTTTTGGGGGTTGGGGTTGGTGGTGGGTTGACGTCTCTAGTTTTGTTTTTCTTTCGGCGCTTTGGTCGTCGGACTGTCCTGGCACTTCCAAGCACTTGGCCTTCCTACCTTCAGTTTGACCTCTTTTTCTTCCTCCCCCTTCTCTCCAGAAAACCTTTCCCTCTACAGGTTACTACCGCGTTCCCTGGCTGTACTCTTCTAACTCCTTTCCGCTCCTTTAGTCTGGCCTGCCCGAGTTTTCTGACTCTTATTCTTGTCGTCGAAGCACCAAATTTACTTGTCCCGAATGCTTGCCAGCAACTTTTCCCTTTTCCCCCCTGTCGAGCCCGACTTTCCGTTTTGACCAACATTTTCTTTCCGTTCGCTCCCCACAGGTTCCCTTCCTCCCCCGGTCCCTGGAATGTAAGTATAGTGCGATTGTGAACTGGAGTGCTTGCTTGCCGGTGTCTCCCCCTGCGCCTTTTCTCCTTCTCTCTTTTTTTTTTCCTTGCTGATCCGTTCTTGTGATTCCTATCCTTTTTTTTGGCTTTTTTTCGAAGTGACCCACTCTCCGGCTCGTTCTTATCACAGTAGGCTCTCTTTGTGAAGCCCCCCCTGTCTTCCCCTGGCCCTCGTTGGTGGATTCTCTCCCTTCAACTTCCCGTTTTGCGCGACCCCTTTCTATAATGCCCCGCAAAGCTTGAGTTTTATTGACTTCGAGCTTCACTGGTGAGTTGTCTGTACCCACGCTGCTATCCTCCACATTCTTTCCGTGTCTCCCTTTTGTGTTCTTGCCAACCCCTTTTCTCGGTGCCCCATGTCAATCTTTTTTGGTACCCCCTGATTGCCAAGAGCGTTTATCTCCGCGAAATTATTACCTGTTTTTTGTAGTGGTAAATCAGACGCGGAAGGAATGCGTCGATCCCTCCCCGTCGTCCCCCTGCCTTTTGCTCCATGATTCCTCGACACACTAGTTTGGGGTGTTTTTTTTTTTTTTTTTGTGGTTTTTTGGGGGGGGGGTTAGATTCCAATCTCCCCCGCCTCTTGGTATTCACACCCGAAGGTTTCACGTTTCTTCCTTCTCTGTTCAGCACCTTTCCCTCTTCCCCTGGCGCTCTTTGTCTGACCTTTTTTTTCCTTCTCCGCTCATCTTGGACAGGATTTTTTTCTCTCGCAAAAACCTGCCGAGCAGAGTTAGAGACCCAGGATATAGTTTATTTTATTCTTACCCCCCCTCCCGACCTCCCGCAGCTCTCCCCCATTCTTTAGCGTTTTTCGCTTCTTCTTTCTTTTTCTTTGGTTTTTTTCTCGAGACGTGACTTCTTATTTAGGATCAGCGACATTCGTCGATTGGCCCGTGTATTTGTTTCTTTCCCCTCGGTTTCCCCTTCATCGTTGCCATCCGCGGTCGCCGTGAACGGTTCCTCTTGATCGGCATTCTTTCTCTCTCCCACCAGCGGCCCTTTTCCTGAGGAGCCGGCTCCTGATTAGGTCGTTTCCTTTTTGCATACTTGACCAGGTGAGAGCATTGCAGTTGCCTTTCCCCCTTTAACCCCTCCTGGTTCTCTTTTTTCCGGTTTCGCCCCTACGAACCTGTTTTCCTTTTTCCTCCGTCGACTAGGCCTGCCCCGTAGTAGGTAATCCCTTTTTTAATTTAGGCAGGCTTCTTTCAATCCTCGTTTACAGGAAGTAACTTCCCGGTCGTGTCGTGTTCGAATTTTGTCTTGAATAAAGTGACTTCGTTTTTTTTTTTTTTTTTTGTTTGTTCAGGTGCCAACCCTTGTCGACACTTTTTGTCTTTCAGCTTTCTTATCCGGACGCGCATTCCTTCCTTTTTCTGGCCTTGTGATTGGCCTGCCTTGTAAATCCGGAAGAAACAGGAGGTTTTCCCTAGCGGCGCATGGAGGTGACTACAGAAGGCTTTTGATTCCTTCCCATCCAGTTCCCTTTATTGAATCCCCTCCCCCCTCCTTTTGGGGCATCTCCTTTTTTCGATAACGAGGAGTACACGTGGTGTGCAAGTCGGACAGTATTAATGTCAATCTGCACGACATAATGTAGCCTTTCTATGACCATATTTTTGGTTTATTCGGGGATGTGTTTTTTTTTGTTCTAGAGCCCATATAAATGCCCCTTGTTAACGGTTCTAGCCTTACGATATCTGAAGCTTTATGAAACATATCGGATCTGTCGGTGTTCTATTTCCATCTCCCGCAGGCCTGTGTTTTCCCTAGGGAATAGTTTCCTCTCTCTGTTTTAGTAGCAAAGGTCCAAAGAGAGATAGACTCCCCGAGCCTATTCAAGGTTCCAACTCGTCTCTTGTTTTTTTCCAACCAGGCTTACTCGCTGGTCCCCTTTTCCGACTTGTTATTAACGTTTGGACTACAGGGCTCGTATTGCATGAACCTTTTTTTGAGAGAAAGGTTTTGTTATAAACCTTCTCTCATATTTCCTCCCGTAGTGTGTTGTTATCTTCCGATTCCGCTCCCTTCAACCCCCCTGCGAACCGGAAACTGGAATGATAGAGAATGTTCCGGATCACCGTGGTCCCTTTCACCACTCCGTTTGCAGAGAGCCTTTGATCCCTCTTCACTGTTTTCAATATCCCTCTGGAGTGAGAAATGTGAAGCTGCTCTGTGACGATCTCGCTTTAGTCCAAACGTTGCGCAGCCAAACCATCTTTTCGTTTTTCTCTTTTTTCGCAGACTTTTTCCAACGGCTGGCTATCTGTTCCACTATACAACAGAATTACTTCTATATCATGCGCGGCCTCCATCGTCCTCTCATCGAGGGCTATATTCAGTGTACTTTTGGCATGTGGATTCCCTTAGTATGCACGCCCCAGATGGTAATATCCCCCCGAAACCCAAACCCCGTTATTGCGGTTTTTCGTGTTGCCCGGTCTTCCCCCCCGGCCTCGCCAACCCTTTACTCAGACTGTAACTGACGTCCTGCCCAATGAACTCCCCCCCCCCAAGTCCCAGTGGGGTGCGTCTCGACATCCTTACCCTGCTCGTTTTCTCACTTCCCAACCTTATTCCCCTCCCTTACCCCCCCACGCATCTATGGTCCTCCCCCTGTTTTCGTCATGATCCAAAGCGCCGGGCAGCCAATCCCCCCCCCTCCTCTCTGTGCCCTTATCTAACTGGCGCTTTCTTTTCCCTCCCCTTTTTGAACTGCGACCGTTGTACCGTCCCCCAAACACCGGTATTCAGCCCTTTTTTGCTCCCGAAAGTATCAACCCCCCCTCCCGTTCCGTTTAGTCACTTGTGACCCCATTTTCTTTTCCTCCAATCTGGCCATGCGCCTTCAAACCCTTGAGCCAGCCTCAAGGCATAGTCGCGTATATTAAACATTCTACGTCTGGCTTTTCTCCTCTTTCACCCCCTTTCGGCCCTTCTTCTCTTTCAAGGATCGCCCCGAGGGAAAGGAGGCTCCTTGACCCTTGGTTCCTTTCCCTATCTCCTCCCCTGCCCAACGATACTGCACATGCTCTCCTGCGTGCCTCTTTTCCCGTCTTCGCTCTTTTCTCCCCAACTGTCCAGGAGGGACTATCCCACTTCGATATTCAGTCCCGCTGCAACCTCCCCATTTCGGCTTCGTCCCGCCTTCCACAAACGTCCCAAGCGACGCTCTTCCCTTCCTCTTGCTTTCTCCAAAAACTCGACTGCCCTTCACTTTCGACACCCCTCCAATGCCTCTATCAGTGTCGTTCTCCTTTGCCCTCGACGTGGGTTGTATCTGCTTACCGACCTTGGGTTCCCTCCAATCCCATAATTTTGGAATCGTTTCCTTTCAACTATGCTTCTCCTGTTTTTTCCCCCTTTTCTTCTCATCCCCCCCCCTTGTCATCTGATCTCTCTCAAAACTGCACCGCAAGAACTGGCTTATATTCCTTCACAATTATTCAGTTTCTCCTTCCGTTCCCCTCTCACTGAACCGAACTGTTAGACCCATAGTCTTTCGTTTTGTATCAATGGATTGTCTCATCAGTTTTTATTTTCTTCCCCCGATAGTAGAGTCACTTCTATGTTTCCCAACCCCTTTCCTCCTCCTGGCGAGATAGAAGAAGTTTAAACCTTGCCTAACACCGGCTCATAAAGTAAGGTTTTGTTCGGCTCTGACTCCCTTGCTTCCCCCTTCATTGGTTTCACCGATCTACATTGTCACCGTCTCCCTGTTTTCCATCGAACCCGAGAGTCAACCGGGGAACCTTATTTTCACGGATAGCCCTTTTGTTATCCCTCGGAGCCGTCGCCCCTTTTCCTTTTCCTTAAATATTTCGTCGGTGTTTGCTTCTGCGAGGATAGTAAGGAACTCGGGTCATCGCCGCCTTTCTCCCGCGCCTCCCGGACCTCCCGAGTGGACCGGTCAATACTGCTGATCCTTTTTTTTTTTTCTTACTTGGTGTGCAACTGCAAAACCGTCCACATCCCAGACGTGACTCCCTTCGCCTCTAGCATTGGTCACGGCCGTTCGTACCCATCCCTCACCCTGGATCTTTGGAATTATTCCACTTTTGGCATTAACGTCTCACTCTCCAAGGCTGCCCCGGGCGACAACTCTCTACGTGCCCGTAGCCGTGGCTTCCTCCCCCGCCACCTCCACCTTCTTTTTCCGTTTCCTCCTGCGCGAGGGACCTACTCTTCCCGTCCCTTTTCTTGCTGGCCGACACACATGGCAGGACATCTTCCAAGCCTTCTTTGGTGCTCCTAAAAGGCTTTATATTTGCCTCCTCCCTCGCCCCCCCTTCCCCTTTTTGCTTTTCCAAGTAAAAAGTCAAATGGTTATGCGTGCCCTCCTGACAGCAGGCCCTCGATTCAGACAGCCGGTCCTAGACCCTTTTATACGGCTTTGGGGATTCCCCCCCCCTTTTTTTTTTTCTTTCGATTCTCAGAACGAGGGTACGATCCCATTATTTTTCCGCTGGGAAAGAGTTTTCGTTTTTTTATTTTCCCTTCCTTCCCAAGATTTGTTGAATTTCGGAGTTCCCCCGGTTAGTGACTCATTCCTAAGCCAAAAAACCCCCGATCTCCCACCTCCCCCCCCACCTCCCGCGCGGTTCCCCCACTGGAACGAGACCCGGCCCGTTTTTCAGTCTGGAGACTCTCCGTCACCGTCCCCCCCTTTGAAGTCGCTTTCCGCCTCCGACAGTAAGGATTTCACTCCATCTTGATCTTCCCGGGTGTTCCTGTTAGCAAGCCACTCTTCCTCCCCTTCGCGCTTCCTTCCCACCTCATCTTGGTTCGCGTGCACCATGATCAACATTTTCCCAAGATTGTGCACACGTCAAGTCCGTTGATGAGGATTGGCTGTTGTTTTTTTTTTTCATTTTTCTCGCTCCGAACTTCTCGCTTTCCAACGGCGTCCTCCCGTTGAATTTTTTATAATAGCCCGGAGTTTGTCATCGATGGCAAATCCTCCCTCGTGCGCTTTGCTGTCCTGCTTCTAGTCGTCTCTTCTTCCCCTCCTCCCTTCTTCGCAGACGCCTCAGTCATAGAATGGTTGTGGAGCATACTCGCTAGCGAGTCTTCCGTCCTGATAGAATTACTCCTCCCACTTCATCTCTTTTGCAGTCCCCCTACTTCCCCCCACCTCGTCCTACTTATACCACCCCTTCTCCCTTTTAATTCATCCTACTTCCCAATGAAAACCGGCGCGTGGATTCCCTTCTACTAACGTGGTCTTTTGGAGCCCGAAGGCAATTCCTTCTTTCCCTCCTCCTTTTTTTATTTTTTCTCGAGATTCCTTTTTTTCTCCCCCCTTCCCACTTTATCTCCCGGTTGGAATTTTTCCCAGACTCCACCCCCTTCTTTGCCCGGAAGTGGTATAGGGATGCCATTCCCCCCATACTCTTTTGTCCGGGCGAGTTACCCTGATTTTTTCCCTTGGACCCCACTCCGCTTCAGCTTTTTTATTTTCCTTTCCTATCCTTTTCTTGCGAGGGTTCCTCTTCTCTCTTCTTCCCCTGTGTCGCCGCCTTTTTTTAGGCGATCTCCTTTTTTTCTTTTTTTGCTCGGTTGCTCCGAGGGTTCTTGGGAGAATGAGTTCCTTTAGTCTCATCCGTTCACAGAGAAAGATGTAGTGATTTTCCTCTCTCTTCCCTCCCTGACCTTCTCCTCTTTCGTCTCCTGTGATTCTCGTCCTCTCTCCTTGAACCGATAAAAAACGCCCTCTCCGCTTACATATGCATCCCACCTCCTATTTTATTGCTTTGGATTATGCGATCCATCATTCTTTTTTTTTCCCCCTCTCCCGCTATCGGTCTTCCTCGACTGGCTTGCCTAACATACGGTGAATCTCAGTCTTTTTTCCCCCGGTGCTGACGAACCGTGGTTGTAATTCATCTAACCCCTTCCGGGAGGAGGGATGGATCTCTCCCTCCCTCACGGAGTCCCTTTGGTTCTCCCCCCGGCATCGAGTTTGAGGTTCCCGTCGTTCATTTGTTTTTTGGTGGGTTGCTGTTCAACTTTTTTGGTGCTCTTCGGCCTGCCTCAATAAAATGACCAGATTCCCTCTCCGAAGACCCCCATACCCCCCTCGTATTAGACTTCTCACCTCCCGACTTCTCCCCTTCCTTTAACCGATTCCTTACCAGAGTTCGCGGGCTGAAGAATGCGTCATACCCATTTTTCCCTCCCTTCCACCTCCTGCTAGGCTTCCTTAGTGTTTTCTCCCCTAATCCCCCGGTGCCGCCTGTCGTCGCATTCATCCCCAATTTACTTTACGAAGGGGCTTTGCCCTAGAAATTTTCCTCCTGTTCGAGCAAATAGAACCTTTGCCGTTTTCAACCATCAGCTTTTCTCCTCCTCCCTCCCCTTCTGTTCTTCCTTCCATCCTGATAATTTTTTTGTCTATTTTCGGCCGTGCACTGGTTCTGTGCAATGAGCTTGGCATCCCTGTCAGATTGACTTGATCCCTTATAGAGGTTGTAGTCCTGTCGATTCTCCCCTTTTCACTTCCCCCCCCACTTTCCCCCCCCTACCCTAGATTTCTTTTCTTCTCTCGACCCGAGCACCGTGTCCCCTTCCGAGTAAGAACGTGCTTCCTGCTTAGGGTCAAAGTTTCTTCATCGTTTTTTTCTTCCCCCCCATTCCTTACCCGGTAGCGTTTGCTGTGTACTTTTTCTCTCCCTCCAAACGCGGCTTCTTTCTTCGCGTCTATGGCAAAAGCGAATTACCTCTCTCCGCACCCCCTTACTCTTCTTTCTTTCCTGTCTAGCTGCGACTGGTAGGGTTTTCCCCCTTCCTCCCAATTATTCCCCGTGTGAACGCTTTTGGTTTCGCTTTAAGCGCGGTCACCTTCTAGCTTTACCCCCTGCCAAGAGCGGATTTTACGTCCCTCCCCCACCTTTCCTTTCGGATCTGTTTAGTGTACATAAATAAGAAGCGGAAGTCAAGTTTTTCTCTTTTCTCCCACTCTTCTCGGCTTGGTTTTCAGGAAGGATTTCCGTCTTTCGAAATTTGTTCTATATGATTCCCCAACCTTGATAGTCTTGACCACACTACAATAAACTCTCTAAATTTTTAGTATTCCGTGATCTCTTGACGAACTGCGGTCACTTCAATAATCCGCGATTCAAGACAGTCTGACCTTATTCCTTCCGGTGTTTTCAGATTGTCCTCTACTACAGTTTCCTGACGCCTTGATCATGTGTAACCTGCCGCTCTCTTTCTCGGCGTCTTCTTCCTTTTTTTCCCTGTAGTTTCCATCCCCATTTTCAGTTTTCCTCCCCCCAGTATCAAATTAGCCCCTTCCGTGTGACTGGCGTTCTTTTTGATTTTGTAGACAGTGAAATTCTCTCAAGTTCCGATTTTTT
>Ga0179593_1631537_pt1 | contig 18071 bp, 19 predicted proteins | sample CZODoug2_1_08_16_FD_185931 | JGI IMG/M metagenome (GOLD analysis project Ga0179593, IMG submission 185931) | Vadose zone soil fungal communities from Angelo Coast Range Reserve, California, USA - CZODoug2_1_08_16fungal (PacBio error correction) | ecosystem: Environmental > Terrestrial > Soil >... | reverse complement strand
TGTGCAGGTGTCCTTCTTATCACATTTTGTTGCGGTCTTCGTGAGCAAACCCTCATCTTGCCTTTCGAGCCCTTTCCGAGAACAGGTTTTCGGTCAAGGGTGAAGCGGCCCCCCCTTTGCTACTCCCTTGACCTTAACACTGCCCCTTTTTTTGAACTTCTCTTTTTTCCCGCGAATCACCCCGCCACCTTCCGTTGTTTCGCTTTCCTCCCCCTCTTCCCCCCTTCAGCAGAGAAATCTTTTCTTCCACCTTTTTTCCCCTTTATCCCCTTCCTCTTTTTTCCCCTGAGTTCCCTTTCCGAATGCCAATACCTGCGTTTTCTTTGTGAGGTTCATTCAAAAGCAAACTTTAATCTTCCTAATACTCTTTTTTTCCACCAATCCCTTCCCCCCCCCCCCCCCCCCCCCCGTTCCGGCCTTTTTGGTTTCCAACGACATGAATTATAGCTTGGGCCCTCCCTGTCCCACCCACCCCGCCCCATAGACCGACCGCCCTTCCTTTGCTTGCGGTTACAAAGCGCAGGCCTTGTTTTCCCCCCTTGCGGTCGCCTCCTTTTGCCGCTCTCTTCCCAAGTGTAATTGCCCCATTGACACATTGTCCGCCCGGTGGGCCTCGCTTCTTGTTTTTTTTTACATCTTTTTTTGGTCCCCAAAAAAACAGGCTTCCTTCATTACAGATTTTTTCCTTCCATTCCAAGTTGCTTTGATAAATTACTACTCCCTCCTTCCTTCCTTTGGGTTCTCCGCTTGGCTTGCTCTTCTATTTGTTGTAAACTCTTTGAGTGTTCCGCCTTCTCCAGTGGTTTTCTCTTGGCCTTTTGATCTTCAAAGACTTCCCCTTTTTCTGAACCTATCCCGGCTCCTCCCCTTACGCTTCTGAATTTCAGGACTTTCCTTTGACCCCCCCTTCAGGAGGCCCCTTTTCTCTGCTCCCGGCGCTCCTCACCCATAAAGGAAGTTCCCTTTTTTTCTTTCTCAGCGCCGCGCCCGTACCATATGCTTTTGCAGCTTCTGCCGATTCCTTTGCGGTCCTGCGGACATTTCTAAGTTTCTTTTCCCTCTTTGAAACCCACTCCTTTTTTGCGGCTCTCCGATAGGGAATTTCATCTATTTTTTCTCTGAGCTTTCCCTCCCTTGGCATCTCTATCTCTTGGTGTCCCGGGTTGGCTACGATTTTTTTTAGTCCCTTTTTAATGCCTTCCCTGTTTTATGCCGTTAATGTCTTCTTTTTTTTTAGACGGCAATGAGACTTTTTTGGGATTCATTCCCCAGGCAATACATCATGCTGCCACCCCCGGGTCGCCCCTCTTTTGTTCCCCACTATCACGTGTCGCGTAGTTCTAGTATAGAAAAAACCTTTTTGCAACTGTCCATTCCCCCCTCCTTTTCTGAGCTTGACCCACAGAGCCAAGGGATTAACCACCAAGCCCAAATACAACTTTTGATTGGGACCAACCACCTATGGTTTTCCTTTGTTTGAGCTTTCCCCTCCCCCTTCCCGGTGTTCCTGACTCTGGGTCGGACACTACCCCCTGAAAAGATGACCTCTTTGCTTTTTCTTTCCGTGGACCGATTCCTTTGCTTCACTCTCCCTAGCCTTTACTGGGGAGTACGGAATCAACCCCCTCCTACCTCTGTCCCCTCGGATGGGCTGCTTGATTCTTCCAATTAGGATACTTTTCTCACTTCATAAGGTTGTTTTAGAGAGAACTTCAAAGTTTGACATGATAGTTTTTTGCCCGACATTTTCCGTGAACCCTTCCCCCCTAAAAAGTCTTGTGGTCTACAAGTGATTCCCTTCTTCCCCCTTTGATAATTCCCATTTTCATGTTTCATCTGTTCAGGAGGGCTTATGTTTTTACCTCTCCCACGTTCAGATGATAGCCCCCAGCTTCCCCCCCCCCTAGGTGTTTCCCGTACATCTTTAGTGATAACGACCTAATCCTGAGGCCCCCTCTCTTTTCAAGGCTGACCCCCTACCCGGATGCCCCCCTTCTATATCCCATGATCCATTGGACCCCCCTTCATTTCCTCCCCACATCTTTGCGAAAGTGGCCAGTTCCCCTTTTCCCCTTTTTAAACGTCCCCCCCAAGTTGACTTTCAGTATTTCCTTCCCCCCCCCCAAAGGTGTCTTGCAGCCTTTTTTCCCGTTCTTTTCAATACACTCCCTTCACATGGGACTGCCCCCCCCCCTCCCCCTTAACTTTCGTGGTTTCCTATCATTTCTTCCACTTCTCAAGGGCCCCTCTCGCCAAAGGACTCTCTCATATGCACCTTTTCTCCCCAGCACTTTCTCGCGTCCTCCTCCTCCATTATGGGTTGCGAAGTGAGTTCCGCACTCCCTCCCCTAAGCTTGTCAAGAGACCCCATCTCCAGCCCCCTTTCTTCTTTATTTTGTGCTCCCTTTTTCCCTTTCTTTACGACTTTCGGCATATGGCGTTTCGTTCTTCGCCCCTCCTATTGAAGGAACAAGGGAATACCTCCCTCCTTCTTTTCCCGGGAGTACGCCACTCACTTGCTCGCTGGCTCCCCCTTCCGGTTGCCGTCTTCTCCATTCTAATCTCCTCCTGTCCTCTACCAAAACTCTTTGCTATAGTAGAAAAGTCCCCTTCACTTCTTTTTTTTGAGCCCACAGCCCTATCGGTCTCTTTCCTCTCCCACCCGGTCAGTGTATAGACAGTCATCCCCGGTTTTTTCTTGTACCGCCCCTCCCCCCTCCGCATTGTGCGGACACTGAAAAGGCGCTTTCTCGCGCTACCAAACCTTTGTCGCTCCCCTTTTTTTTTGCCCCTCCCAAAGCTCCTTTTTTCTTGTCTCTGCCCCCGGGAATTGTTATCCCTTTCAACGGCAGTTTTGATTTTGGTGATTTGGAGCTGACGCCTCCCCAAAGCTATGAATTGCGCCTTTATTTTTCTGCACTCGTCCCTTTCGAATGACGGGTCGAAAACTTTTTTTCCTTCTTGCCAGAGACCACTTTCCTACGTAAGGTGCCTTGATCGCTTGCCCTTCATTTGGTTTTCAGTTTTTTTGGGAGTAGAAGACTCATTTCCCCCCCTATTGCCCCACCTTTCCCTTTCCCCAACCTCGGCCAGAAAGTGTTTCTGATCCCCGTCCCCTTTTGGTGCCCTTCTACAGAACCCATTATGTTAAATTTGATTTAGTGACCCCCCCCCCTGCCTACCGGCACACGACTGCCTACCCCTTCTCGAATCGGAATCCCCCCTTTCCTTTCCTCCCCCCCATCCAAGCTCTCCCTTAGAAGATCGATACGATTACGACCTCCCTTCTCCTCGCTCAACATTGTTATTATCGGCTTCCCTTTTCCGATTCTTCCCAAAAGATCTAAACAATATTTATGATTGCCCGTCTACGTTTTTATTGATTTCTCTCTTGGACCCTTTCCTCCTTTTTGTTTTTCTTTCCATCAATTTAAACCAGTAAGCGTCTTTTGAATCTTTTTCCCAAATCTCTTTTGTGTTTTATCTTTTTTTTTATCTTCTTTTCTAGTCTTTCATGACAGATGTGGAGAGGTATAGTTCGTTTTTCTCCCCTGTAGATCTGACCCTGAGGCGTAGTCTCTTTTCTTCAGTTCTTGGTGATTTCCATTCGAGGTCTTTTCTAGTCGGTGGATGTCTTTGTCTTCCCCCGTGTCCCCCTTCTTTCTTCACACCCTTGGCACATCTGCCTAATCGTCGCCCTTCTTTGGCTTCCCGTTTCCGGGCAAAGCTAATGGCTCCCTCCCTTTCACCTTCTCTTTTTCACCGAGTGCCCCCCCGGCCCCCTCCGATCTGCACTGTTTTTTTTTTTTCTCCCCCCTTCTCACGAAACCAAAGTTGAGAATCCTTCCCCTTTTGCAGCCCGAAGTAACCCTTTCATTTTTTCTGCATCTCTTTTAGGCGTTCCCCAGCTCACCAAACATCCCATTTTCCCTGAGACACTTTCGAAATTTCAGTTGTGAGCTCTTTTTTTTTCGTTCTTTATTTAGGGATTGGAAAAAACGCTTGACGCGCCTGCTGATCTCTTCTGAGGTTTTTTTTCAAAGATTTACTTTTTCCCTCCTACCAAACGCGGATTTCTTTTTCCGACCCGAATCTTTTATTCCCCCAGTTTTCAATTTATATTTGACAATGGACCCGTTCTTTCTTTTTTAGAGTTGGGGTATTAGATATATGTCATAGGTCTTTTTTTTCCCACCAAAGGGAGTTCTTGGCCTGTTTCCCATAGTGCCCCTCTCGGTCAAGGGTCGTCCTCAATTCCTACCTCCACCTCCCGGTGGTTTTCCCTCTATGATTTTCTCACAGTAGAGTTTTTGCCCTCCCTTTTTCCACTTCGTTAGTTTTAATTTCGACGTTTGGATTTTCTTAGATGGCTCCCCCGGCCATTCCCTCCCCTTTCCGACGAATTCACGGGCGGCACAATGAACGTTTTTCCTTCTCTTCTCTCAAATTAGCTATGGTTCTCTCTTTTGCCCCTTGCGAACCCCCTTAAGCCCTTTGTGCCACCCTCTCCTGCCGCCTATATCTTCAATATGATGTTTTCCAACTTTTCCCTCCTCTCGGCAGCCTCTTTTTTATTTTCGTCCCCTGTCAAAACCCCCCACGCTTAGGCGGCTTGGTTGTCTTTTCCTCCTTTCTTGATGGAAAGCGTTCCCAGTGAGTGGAAGACTCCCGTTTGGTTCCCCACCCTGTTGTGTTTTACTCTTCTTCTTGGTGGGTTTTTTCCCCTCTTCCCGGGAATTGTTGGGAAGACGGGCAATTTGTTCTTTTCCTACTCCCCTTTTTTCATGTGCATACGGGTGTCGATCCTTTTTCGCGCCGCCGTGTTTTGACTTTTCCTTCCCCACCCTTTTTCGCCATTGTGGATAATGCGCGCTTTCCTTCGTGACAACCCCCGGATTGGAATCCTTCTCTTTTTCCAGGTCCACGTGACCCTGACGTAAGGTTTTCCCCTTTAAATTACCCCCCCCTGCTCATTCCCTTTTACAAACCCTTTGAAGTGTTTACGACTTGGCGGTAAAGTAAAGTGAACCTACTCTTTCCTCTTTTCTCCAACCTTGACTTTCCCCCAACTACCCTGAAGTTGGTCTTGCTTTGGTCCTTAATGAGGATCCTATATACTCCCCCCTTTGTCTTTAGGAGATCCTTCACCGCATCCCCCCTCCCTCCCCTTTCGTTGTTTTCTAGAAGATCAAAAAAAATCTGTTGGACCACACGCCCCCTCCTTTTTTTCACTTTCCTTCTACCTCCTCATCCTTTCTCTGGAGAAGGGTCCCAGAAGTTGTCGGTTCAGTCTGATGTTTTTTTTTTCACCTCCCCCTGTCCTGTGTTCCGCTTCGAAAAACAGTGGTCCCGTTGGCCCCCCCTCCTCGAAGTAGCCAACTAGCTAATGCTTGTGTGACACGTCCCTATATCCTTCTTTTGTCACCCGAAAGGATGGTCCTCCGTATATTGCACCCTGATCCTTTGGATTCCTTTTCTGAATACCCCCCCCCCCCTTGCGCCATTGGCCGTGATCAATTCCCGGCCTCTGAAACTCCCCCGACGCTCCTTCCTTATTCCCAAAAAAGTTTTTCTTTCCACCCTTTTTATGCTGCCCCGATACGCCTAATTCCCTTTTCCCTAGCTTTCCCAGCTTTTGCCTAAAGGCGTGGGGTCCCGATCTTCCCCTCAAATTTTCCCCCTTTTTTTTTTCCCAAAGGGAAGATAAGCCCCACCGTCTTCCCTTTCTCGCTACAAGTGATTTCAGATACTGCGGCGCCGTCTTCCTTTTCAGTTCTTTTCCTTTTCTTTGAAGAACCGTGCAATGAAATTAACTAGCTATGTCAGAGTCCCGGGACTTCCCTAGCGCAGGCAAGGGTTGGAGACAAGGGGCAACGCCATCCACGGAATTTTTCCCCCACCGCCTTCCCATCTCGACACTCCCCCACACCTTTCTCACTCCATTTTCGTTCCTCCACTCCTCCTACACCCCTCATTTCGTCACCTCCTGCCTACACCATCTCTCCCTCCCCTCCCCCCCCCCTCTCTCAACAATTCTTTTCTCTTCCACCCTCTACCTCACCCCTCCCCCCCCCTCCCCTTCACTCCCTCTCACTTCCCTCCGCTTCCACCTCCCTTACCTCCAACTCTTTATACTTTCTTTTTTTGTGTAATTTTTTAGAATAGCCCGTTTTTTCCCGCGACCTTGACCATCCTACGCAATTCCCCCTTTTCCTGAAGTACGCCCCCGCTACGGGCTGCATCCGCGTTCCCAGGTTACTTCTTTTCTTCCAGTTATCTTCGACCATGAAGGGATCCGCACCCCCCCCCCCTTTTCCTTGCATGCAAAGGCCCTCTTTTTGGTTTTTTTTTTTTCTTTTTTCACCCGGCCCCCTCTTCAACCTTAGGAGGGTAATACGCCACGGACTTCTTTTTTTTTTTTTTCACCCTTCCCTCGCCGGTGCCCCCCCACCTTTTCTGTCCCTAAACTTTTGGGCTAGGATCCACTTTTGATGTCCTTTTTTCCTAGACTCCTGTTCCATGAACATGACGCTTTGCCAACCGTATCAACCCTCTTTTCTTTTTTCGAGTCGAGAGGGTGTTCCCCAACTTCGAGGTGAACATTTTTGCCCGCTGCTTCTTTGTATTGTTCCTCCCGGGGTATTCATGTTACTCTTTTTTTTGCTCTTTCCTCCTAAACTTATGAATGAGAACCGACCCTTTTTTCAGGTTCTTCCCCCCCCCCCCCTCCTGTACGCACTGGACTCCCCTTTTTTACTCTCCCTTTTTTCCGAGAGACTCCTTCGATCGTGATGGCCTTCTTTCTCGTTTTCCTCTCCCGGTGAGGTGTAAAGGGCGCGCCCCCGCTCCCAGGTGGATGTTACCCATTCCCTTTCCCCTTTATGGTTCAAGCCCTGATAGGCCCATTCTTTCCCCCCTTTGGTCAAGGAGCCCTCAACCTTTCACTGTGATAGTCCCCACCTTCCCCCTCAACTTTCACTGAAGCCCCCCCCCCACTCCTTTCCCACAACCCTGGGCAACCAGAAACAAATCTTCTTCCCTAAAACTGACTTTGACCCGATTCATCCGAGCTACGCTGCTCCACCCCCCCTTAACCCCTCTCAACATATGTTTTTGATCAGGCCTTCTCCCTTCGTTAGGCCGCTCTGACCCCCCGATATTCCCCCAATCGTGGTAGTAGGCTATTTCCTGATTCCTCGTCTATCGGGGAAAGGGAGATCTTTCTTCCTCTCCTTTTTTGGTGTTGAGCTCTCAATTCCCTTCTTGGGATGCTTTTGAATAGAATAGCTACAACCCCTTTCCTTTTTTTTGGGTATCATCGGCGGCGTAAAAGGTAATCTCTGTCCCCCTTCTTTTTTGCCCCCTTTCCTGCTGGTCTTTTTCCTTTTTGGCTTCTCTGTTCCTTTTTCGATCGTGTATTTTTCAGACTGCCTTCCTCTTCCCAAGAGCTTCTTAGGGTACTTCAGGGTTCTCTCTTTTGATTTGACCGCCCTTTTTTTCTTTTTGGTCCTTGTGGCCGTATCTGTGGATGGCACTATCCTCCCCTAATTTTTCTTTTTTCCCCCCCTAGCAACATTGAAAAGAGTGGAATTGTCATATTTGAGCCTCCCCAAGGTGGGTTGTCCCATTTTCTTTTTCGGACACTCTGAAAGCTTTCCGACCTTGCAAGCCAACCTTTTTTCTTACACCTCTTTTTCCTCAATTCCCCCCCTCCCCTTGATCGACAGCAGTTGAGCGCTCGAGCAAAGAATTTCTATCCACTTTTCAATCTTGAATTTTTCTAGTCTTCCTTCAAAAGATCGAGACCGACCCTCTTTCCTCCCACAAAAGACAAACCGCTCCATTGACTCCCTACATTCGCGGGGTTTTCTCTTTCTCTTTTTTTCCCCTGAATCCTTTTTCCACCACCGGCTCGACTAGCCCCTTTTCCCTTTGATAGCTTTTTTTCAAAGCGCAAGTTAGTCCCCAATGCTCTTGGCTATTTAATCCTTGCCCTCCCCGCTTTCTTTAATTGAACTTATTCCCCTTTTTTTCCTTGGTTTTTTTTAGTCGTGGCGTATTCGCCTACAATGTCTCTCACAACCCCCTCCGTTCCCTGGGTTTTTATTGTGCGCCATAGCCCCTTTGTTTGGGTCGAGTCACGTCCACATGCTTCCCACACGAAAATCTTCCGGCACCCCCTTTTCTTATTCCCCCTCCCCCCGTTAAGGGTTGAGTAATTCAGGGAACCTGCTTTCTTTTTTCTCTTTGAAGTAGTTTTTCCTCCCTCTTTCTTTGGCGAACAAGGACCCCCCCCTCTCCCCTTTCCAATTCCTCCTTTTCCACTTGGCGTTTCCCAATGGGCCCCTCTTCTCCTTGGTTTTGACAGATTTTCTATTGACATTTCCCTGTGAGTCTTTTCCACTGTTTCTTCGTCCCCCCGTGGAGGGCGTTCAGACGCGCGCCGGCCCCTCAATTCTTTCCTTGCTTCCTTTCGGAGCGTTTTTAGAAGTGTAGAGTAAACCGATCTTCTGTTTTTTCCTCTTTGGCTGGGATATTCAACGTCGGTCTTTTCCTCGTAACAGTGGCAATCCAGGACGTTGGGGACCTTCGCCCACCTCACCTTTTTTTTTTCGCCACTCCTCGTCCCTGGTGTTGGCCGTGTTTGGCTTGGCTTTCCGGTCCTTCGCATGAGAGGTTATTCATGACGGGTCGGTTCCCCGCTCTTTCTCTCTTCCCAGCTTTTCGTCGCACGTTCCAAGATCTGAAGGAGCTTCCAGTCTTCTTTCCTTTTCTTCCTGCTCAGCTGTGGTACTGGGTCCCACCCTATGGTTTACTGTTTAGCGGACCCTCCGGGAAGAAGTAGGGGCATAACCCCCCCCCTCTTCCCAGCTGTCCACTCCCCATTGACCTTTCTTTCGACCTCTTCCTCCCCTTTCCATTTCAGCCACCTTTTAGGCGGTGTTTCGTTCACGTACATCAACCCCCTCAGTACAGAGGTTCCCCAAAAAATCAGGACTTTTCTGACCTTGGCTTTCTTCCCTCCTTCTTTCTTCTTCCTCCTCTTGTTTGTTCTGATTGATCCTCCCTTCGCCAATGCCCTTTTCGATTGTAAGGCTGTTTATCCGTGCCCTCCACCGCCAGTCTTGGCATTACAAGGATTAAGAAGTCCTTTCCGTCCTTTTCTTCCTTTCACTTCTTTTTTCCTTTTCTTTTGCTCTTCCTCGACCCCGTCGCAGTAACCTTCGCTTCCTTATTTCCCATAGGTGTGGCAGTGAAGATTGCCGCCTTTTTTCTTTCGCAGATTGGTTTTTAACACTCCGGCTTTCCTCCTGCACGTCCTTTCAAGCAGGGGCGGCATCTCCCCAAAGATAGGAACATGAGAAATCTTCCTCCCGGACTCAACCATCTCATGCTCCAATTCTTTCCCGTTCATCCAATCCTTTCGGAGCCACGTCCCCCCAAGTCCTCATTCCCTTTTCACACCCCCTTTGATATGTGTCTTAAAAAAAGTTATGTTCCACTTTCCCACTAGTCTCCTCCCCGACGCTCCCCCCCTATAAACTCGTGGGGTTCGACCCAGACTTTTTCTCTATTTTCGAAAACTTTCGGCCCTCCCCCGGACTCTTTTAAGTCTGAACCTTAAGAGACCCTCTCATTTCTCTGCGCGCTTGTGCCCCCCACTCTTGTTTGCGCGGGAGCTTTAAGAACCGTTGCTCCCTGACCCATAGCCCATCCTTCCGGCCTCTCTTCTCATTGGGAGACCTTTGGAAGAATGATTAAGGTCCTTAAGTTTCGTTTTTGCCTCGCAAAGTGGGTATACCTTTCCTCAAACCCGAACGCAATATCCCTGTGGCAGTACGCCTTCCGGTCTCCCTGTTCGCGCGACCCTGGTGCGGGAAGACTTGGTGTAGTCTTTCCCGCAGTGACGCGACCCGTCTGTCTTCCCATGCACTGTTTGGGTTGCCCCAGCCCTATTCAGGCGACTCCCCTTTCCACCTTCCTTGTCAGGGGCCTTAGAAGGGTAACGGAAACTTTTCTCGTCCTTTCTTTGCCTTCGAAACGAACCATGTCCATCCCCTGCGCTTTTAAACCGCCGATATCCACTGCGTCCCCGCCTTTTTTTCCAAGCCCCCAGCGAGGAATTCTGCGGTGCTTTTCTGCCCACAAAACATCGACCTTCCTTCCTAAAAGGGGATTAGGGACTTCCGGGTATTTTTGTCTTCTGCCAAGCCTCGCAGATCTTTGCATTGGGGCTACTCCCCGCTTTTCCCGAAAAATTGTGTGTGAGAGGCGCTGGCGGTTCCCCTTAACACCTGCGAGTCCTGGGGCTTTTCTTTTCCCCCCTTTTCTTTTTTTTTCCGTTTGCTGTGTCAATGGGTAGCCGCTTTAGTGCCTCTTTTCTTTTCCCTCATTAAAGTTTTCTTGAAAGATAGCCGTGGCACTTCTTTTTCTGTGTCTCACAGGCTTCCCGCCCCCCACCCTATGCCTTCCCCCCCGCACTGAAGCAAATACTCCTCTTTTTCCCACATCACAAAGATGACTGTAACCCCCCCCCCCTTACTTTTGAAATTTCCTCTTTCCTTTTTACCCTCAGTGCCCTCCACGAGGCCCACCCTCTTGCTATTTTTTCCTCTTTTTTTTTACGAGTCGCTTATGACCCCACCAACTCTTTCACCCCTTTCTCTACGTCCGCGTATCGCGTGTTGGAATTCTCCTCCTCCGTTTTTTTTTTCTGAGAGATCCCCCCCCCTCCCTCCGTTCTTCTCCTCTTCCTAAAAAACTCAGATTTGGTAGATCCCAGGGTTCCGACTGGGCTATCACCCCTTCCCTACAGGCCTTGATCACCAATGTCGCTGTTCTGGTGATTTTTCGAAGAGTATATTCCCTTCTCTGGCCGTTTTCAAAGTTTTTCTGTTTTTCCTGGTTTCTTTTTTGAGATTTTTCGATGGTTTCGGGATTTTCAGTCGTTTTCTGAGGCTTACTCCCCCCTTCCCCTCATGTTGCGTCTCTGTGCGCCACCTGTGTTCAAAGAGTCTTGATTTTTGTCCTTTTCCTGAAAGGTGGGATTTTTTTCCCGGTGACGAAGCAAGATAAAGGGCTACCCCTCCCCTTAGACTTTACGGAACCGAGCGCAAGCGACTTGCCCCCCCTCCCTTTTTTTTTCCATCGAGAAAAGCCCCTCATTCCCTTCACCGTCGAATCCAGTGCCACCCCTGGCTTTTACGAATTCCACATCTTGCGCAATGCATCTTTGCCCAAACCCCCCCCCCCCCAAAACCCCAGAATTACTTTCCCTTTTCTTTCCATTTCTCGTTTGAATTGAGGCTGGCAGCTTCATCATCTCCTTTTTTCTGGCAACCACACCCAGCTCTCAAGTCTCCCCTACATTTTTTTATTCTTCGAGTTTCGTCCATGCTTTTTCCCTTCGTCTCCTCCCATCCGTGATGCGCCAAAGGTTAATGACCTCTTGCTTTTTTGTGAGTTTCCTTCTCAGTGGAGTATGAGATCGTTTTCCATTTCTTTGGCCCCAAACATGGTTTCATGGCCCTTCGCCTTCGCCTGACAAGGTTCGGCGCTCAACTTACCCTCTTTCACCTTGGGGTTAAAGAGACGGATTATATAACCTTGGTTTTTGTACCGCTTGCGTCCCCTATTTTTTCAAGATTTTTAGTGGGCTTCCTCGCTTGGGTCGTTCTCCCTTTTCACACAGTCCTTCAACTCGAAAGTCCCTTCCTCATGCTCCCCGTTGCTTGGACGCGCATCTTTCCTTTTCCCTTACGTTTCCCTCTTGAAGCGGTCCCGGTACAACGTGCTTAGTCTTCCCGGCTCCCACCCTTTAGGTGAGGCAAAGAAGAGCGCTCCCCCCATTTTCTTTTGATGTTCGTTTTCCCATGGCTCCTTTTAGCCCTTCATTTTCCCATTTAGATTGTAGAGTAACCTCTTATTTTCTTTTTCAACCTGAGAGGAGGGGATTCGGCATTTCATGTTTTCCCACTGTGGATGGAGCCTTACTGCGTGGCAGCCCGTTTGGACTGCTAGTCCCTTTTTTGGTTGACTAGCTACATTCCTTCCCCCTTCGGGGGTGGGCTCCGATGCTTCATTGCTTTTTGACGTCCAATTGCGCATGATGTATTCCCCCTTCTTTTTCTCCCTACAAGCTTTGAGCAGGGATAATTGTGGTTCCGCAAGCCTTTTTGTCGCTTTCTATGACTCCACCACAAGCTTCGTTCTCAGAGATCTGGATATTCCTCCTCTGGTTCCAAACACATGGGAAGGGCCTTGTTCCTTCCCCCCCTTTTATACGCCTTTTCCCCCCAAAAAACCTTCAGCCGCCTGTGAACCGCTGCCACGTTGACCTGATTCGTACCCCAGAATTCCTTCCCTCCCCCCTTACTCCTAACTTGCGTCCCACCCCGCCTTAGGCGGGTGGATCTTGAATTTCCATAACCTCTCCCTACCGGCCCCTTTTTTTGCGGGTGCTGAACTGCGTTATTTTCCTTTTCCTCCCGTTGTTTTGAGGTTCATTCCCCCATGCCCGCTCTGTCCTTGCTGTTGATCGTGAACACTCCTCACCGGCTTTTTCCTTCCTGAAGGATCCGACCGCCGTTCGGCGTTCCTCAGGTCCCATGAATTTTCATATGGTTCCTTTTTTTTAGTTAATCGCCCATAGTCAGTAAGTCAAGTTCTTGCTCTCCCACGATTAGAGGTTTGCCCCAAGTTTTTCCGTCCCTTCTCCCTCCCCTCCACTTTTTGAAACTTCCTCTTTGAGGTAGCGAGACACAGCACTGGTAGCACACAGTCTCTCCCAGACCACCCCTGTCATAAACCTTTCCAATGCCTTCTCCCTTCCCACCCTTTCTCCCAACCGTCCAAAAAAGGAACGGCTGACGGTACTTCGTCACCCACAAGTTGGATAGTCCCAAATTATGGCTGCGATGTCCGCTTTCAATCCGGAAATGCCTATAAAGAAGCCCTAAATTTGGGTTTTCCCCGATCCCCTATCGGGGACTCCCCTTAACAATGGCCGTCTCTCCCCCTATTCAGCCCCTTGACATGTCCGAGACAGAAGATTTCTTTCGGCTCTCATCCTTATGTTTTTTAAGGGAGATGACGAACTCTCCTTCCCCTTAACCTCTGTACCTCTTCCCCCCTGCTCGCACTCTTCCTCTTTCTGCCCTACGGTAAATTGTCGTTGATGGACGTTTTTGTCGGTTGTTCGCTAAGTTTTACGGAGTCCTCTTCACCTCGTCGGAAATAAGTATTTTCCCCTGAAACCCTGCTCGGTTTATCGCCTCCTCTCACCTTCGTTGTTCCGTTGCGTGTTCTCTTTTCTTCGTTCCTTCCGCTGAACAAACAAAATATGGAGCTTACATGCCCAGGCCCTTTGTTAGCCCCATCCCTATCCCGCACTCCAGCTCCAGTCCTGTCCCTAACCTTTGATCGTCATAAAGGATGCGGGAGAAGCACAATCCTCCTTTTCACGCCCTGAACACTTCTCCCTTTGCAACTCTCTCTTTCCCATGCGCGTCGAGACTTTTTTGCACAATCACCAATCATAATTTCCTTCTCTTTGACCACGGCGAGAATTGTAATTCCAAAGTCTTCCTTAACGAGTTCTCTGGACGCCAAAGCTTCCTTTGCTCAAGACTTTTTTTTGGCCCATGGAGAAAGGGATCGAAACGGTGTTTTCTCGGTTCCGATTCATGCGGCGCCGGGGGCTGATAGACACCCCGTGATGGTTGGCGTAAAGGGAGTATCCGCTTTAGCCTTTTATTCCACCTGCAAGCCCCCCCTTTCTCAATGAAAGGTACAGGCCCCCCGCGGACCCTTCCTATGCTTCGGAACCACCTTCTTTCTTGAAGGCTGTTCCCATCACAGGCTTCCCCGCCAGCAAACCCCGACTACCTCTGGTCAACCCCCACTAGATTCCCTGCCCCATAATAAAACCCTGGGTCCCCTTTCGCCCTCATCCAGAGCTCCTGCGAACTCCACCTTCCCGCTAAAATTTGTGGATTAATTCGACTATCTACGAGTTTACCTCGTCCAGATAGCCCCAAATAGATTGTTTTATTGATATTATACCGTTTCTTATAACCCCTCTCCCCCTATCAATGCTATTTTTTCCTCTGTGTTTTGTGCTTTCACCCCCTCCATTCAGTTTAGAATAGCCCTCCACCAATAGATTTTGTCCTTTGGGCAGACTCTCCCTCCTAAACTAGTCCGATATTATCCGCCAGATGTTCGGACCTTTCTCTTGGCTTTTATGTAGTTCTTTTTTTACATTTCTAAACCGAGATTTTCTTAGTTCTGACAAGGCCTATCTTTGCTTTTACCGCTTCTAATTGCAAGTTTTTCCTTTTTTACCTGTGGAGTAACTATCCTAAGGTGCTCAATTTTTTCTCATGTTTGAGCACAACCGGACCTCTTGTCCCCCCTATCGTTGCCGACATATCAGAGTTTGGTCTTTCCGTGCAGCTGCAAAGCCCCTTCATACCTTGAGCCCCCCCCCCACCTTTCTCGTAACACCCCTCCCCACTCACCACGGAAAACTTAAGATTTTTCTTTTTCTCCCCCCTGTTCCGCTGTACCATAGCCAAAAAAGTTTATGCTCCCTTTCTTCACTTTTCTCAGTGCCCCGAATCCTCTTTCCCATGCGCTTTCCAGCTAACAACCAATCGCCTCATGAAGTGACCTTTCGCCCCATTCTCGATCTAAATACCCTGTGGGCACCCCCCTCTCTTACCTTGGCCAAAAAACCGCTAGGTAATGCAAAGAAGTGGAGTTCCTGTTGCCATTTCCATGCCTTTTCCCACTTGTTTCTTTTTTCTTTTGAGGATCCTTTTTCCTTTACTCCCTTGTTAATTTAAAACCTGACCTTTGGAGCGGGGGGATCCGTCTTGGGAGTCTCTCCTCTCTAGTCTGCCCTTTTTCTTTCATCTTCCAAGTTTGTAGAGTAAGGCAATGTCTTCCTCTCCACCCAAGTTGACAAAGGAGGGGGTTTTTCTGCACGCGACTTTTGCATATAACCCCTTTTTTTCCTTCTTTTGAACCTTGGATTGCGTTTCTCCCTGGTGCTTATTTTAGCTGGATAGGCTTCCACACCTTAGGCTTTTCCCAGGTCCGTCCCATGAGAAAAGGAGCACCACCTCTCCTCCCCTTACTGGGCGATGTTCTTATCTTTTCTTTTCAGTTTTCTTTCCCCCCCAGTTTTTTCGCTCACGGCTGGGACCCCCCCTCACTTCAGTTGACCTCCGCCCTATTGAAATGCTGTAGCCGGTGAAGAATTGAGGTCTCTTTAGAGCCCTTCCCTTTTAGAGTTCTGAGTAAACGACTTTAAACAACCCCTTTTTTCTTCTTTTTTCACCTCCTATTCCCTGTAGAGTGTTCTTTCCTCTTCCATTCCCTTTTGGGAATGCCTCCCCCTGGTGTGGGTTTAGACGATTACCCAGCCTCCAGTCCTTTTGTACGTTGTCCCTCTCTGGCCCTTTTGGAATGTGTTCTGCCTGTGTCGTCCATCTGATTTGCTTTAGAACCCCCAGACTGTCGGGTAGAGGCAGTTTTTCCCCAATCTGGGCACATTTCTTTCGGCTTTGACCCAGGGTACTTGGGGCTTTTCCCTGGGTTCGAGCATTCAAAACGTGACTTCCTTACGTTGAGTCCCCCCCCCCCCCCCTACCCCTGAAGGACGATGCCTCCCCTTGATTTTTTTTGCAGAACGGTTCCTCCGGCTTTAAATGCCCGGCAACTTTCTTTAGGCGTTGGCTTTTCACTGACTCCAACAGAAGTACACGTCCAAACTTTTGTCTTTGCAATTCAGGGAGCTATCGCCCTCCCTCCGTTTTTTCCCCTCATTTTTTGTTTTTGCCATTGCAGGGTCTGTTGGCGCTGTAACTGGCTTTTTGATTCGTGAAACACAGGCTTCCCTACTGCTTCAGCAGGTCTACCGCCGTCTGATTCCACTTTTACCCCCCCTTCTTTGTTTAGGCGGGTCTTTTTCTTAATCCTCCTCCGTTTTTGCTCTTTTTTCAACCCCCCTCTCTGCCCCATGTTGTTCCCCCCGCTTGTCTTCTCCGACCTCGCAGATTGTGTGAACTGCTTTATTTTTTTTTTCGAACCGAGGGGCAGGACTTCAAACGATATTAATGATCCCGACGACCCTTCCTTTCCCCCCCCTCTCATTCTTCCCCTTTCTCCTACCTGAAAAGGCATCTGTTCTTCACACCCTAGGCAATCCTTGTCGAACCCCCCCCCCCCTTTTTGACGTTACAGGGAGTTGCCAGGCCGGACGTTCCCTCCCTTTCAGTCTACTTTCTCAGCAGCCCTTCTTTTGTTTTTTCCCGATCCTATCGGGGACTTAATTCCCCCCCCTGGCTATCATTTCCTTCCTTCCCCCCGGTCCCCTTTTATTACTATAGCGGGACACCTATTCTGTGCTCATCCTGCTTCTGGGAGCTGACTTCCCCTTTCCTCCTGAACTCCCAATAGAATCTGTTCCCTAGTCCATTTTTTACTTCGGCGAGTAATGGTGCCTCCTTTTTTATACCCCCTCGAAGATGGAAGTAGTTTTTGTGTTTTTATTCCCCCCCCCTCGGATTCCCAACGGACCACCTTTCCTCTTCCGTAGGAACCCTCCCTATCTTTTCTTAACTCGCAAACAGCTCCTGAGAGAATACAGTCGGCTAACCCTTTTTGCACCCCCCTTTCCCTTGAGTTGTCTGTTTACGCAGAAACTTTTTCGCAGAACCCCCCCCCCCCCCCCCTTTATAGTCGCCAGGAACCTTTTTTGGGAGCCCCACAGCCCATGTTACATTTCACAGTCCCCCCCCCTTTTTTCCTCCCCAACCAGAGCCCGGTCAGGTTTACAATTATTTCCCACTTTGGTTTTCCCCATTCTTTCGCAACGTACATCCGCATTGTGAAATACACTGAATTTTCCCCCCATTAAGACTATAAACCCCTGATCGTATCCGGTTTTTTCCAACACCGCTCCCTCCGTTTTTTCCAGTGCTCGCTTACGGGAGCGATGATTATAACCAAGGTCTTGGACTTTTTTGATCTTGTCAGATGGAAGCCCTCCCCCCCCCCCAGATACTCTTTCCCCCCTCATATTTCGGGCTAAATAGTCCCCCTTCTTCTTTCTCCCCCCTGTGTTTATGATGACCAGACCTTGTTAGACTCTCACCTTCCCCTTCCCCCCCTAGTCGCCTTGCTAGTGACCTTTTAAGAGTCCAAGGGGTTGTCGGTTCGATTCTGCTAGTTAGTCGGTGTCCCCTTCTTCAACCCCTCCATAAGGAAGAAAACTCCTAACGTTCTGTTCCTCGATCCACTCTGTGCCCACTTTGTTGGCTCACATTCTTCGTCTTTGTTCCCTCTTATAGTGACGCCAAAGGAACTCCTTTTTCAAACCTCCCCTGCCTCATATCTCGAAATCGGTCAACACGCCTCTTCCCTTGAAGCAATAACCCCCTTTTTTTTCTTCTCCCCCGAGCTGCGCGAACTCAGGAACCCTTACCCCCCCCCCCCCCCCCCCCCCCCCACCCCCCCCCCGCTACCCTTTTGATCCTGGCCATCTTTCCCGCTGTTTCCCCCCAAAACAGACCAAACAAAAATCGAGGTTTTTTTCTAGTTTCTTTTCTCTCCTCCGCGTCGGGAACTTCTCTATCTCATTTTCCCCCTCCCGTTTTGTTATGATTTTTTACCACTTTCCCGATTGACTGAGTAGACGATCTCTCCCATTTCTTTTGAAGTTCATCGGCCGAGTCAACCCCGTGGCGTGACCCAGAGTTGCGCGTCTCGGTGGCCCGTGCTTCTTCGTAGCTGAGCGCGATGAAGACTTTTTCCCCCTTCTTTTGCTTCGGGTGTTTGTGGGTTTTGGAACGATCCATTGTCTTGGTTTTCTGTAGGCCCCATGTGGATGGCAAGATCTCAGGGAACCCTGTCGTTATATTAGTAAGGTGTCAGAGTGGCCTTCCTGCTTGCTTACTTTTCCGTGTGCTTAAAGGGTGACGAATTTTCCCCCTGCGCCCCTCTGACCAGCAACTTCTGCACAATTTGCGTTTCCCTTTTTCAAGCCGCCCGATCGACTGCAG
>Ga0179593_1596818_pt1 | contig 18071 bp, 18 predicted proteins | sample CZODoug2_1_08_16_FD_185931 | JGI IMG/M metagenome (GOLD analysis project Ga0179593, IMG submission 185931) | Vadose zone soil fungal communities from Angelo Coast Range Reserve, California, USA - CZODoug2_1_08_16fungal (PacBio error correction) | ecosystem: Environmental > Terrestrial > Soil >... | reverse complement strand
TCCCTTTTGCGGTCCCCTTCCCTTTCCTTGGCTGGATTTTTTTCCACCTCCGACTCTGAGTGATTATGCATGACGCTGCCTCTTCTTACGACGCCGCGTCGCTCCCCGTTTCCAGACGACGTTTCTTCTCTTCGGCGGAGGAATTTCCGCACGGTCCTTTTTACAAAATGATCGCTCGCTGACCAGATGCCACTCGCGTCCCCTATTGCCCAGAAAAGCCTTTTTTTTTTCACCCGGAAGCAATGTGTTGCGCAATGCGTGCTCCCCTTTGATGAAAAGAGGCCCCCCCCCCCCTTTCCGTGCAGTCGCAGTGACCCCTTTTTCCTCAAAACCTACACGCGAGTGGCTTTCCTCCTTTCGAGACCCCCCGTTAGATCCTGCCCGAGCGATTTTCCCGGTCTTCGGGGCCTTCTTTTCTTCCGATCTCCCCCCTTTTTTATCTCCCGCATGATGTCGTGTTCTGGACTATACTCCCCCCGATAGTTGAATACATTTTTTCTGTGCCAAAGGGCGTCCCTCCCTCACCTCCGTCGGCTGTCTACCCTTGATCACAATTACGCCACGAGCTTCTATCGTCTTTGGGGCGATACGGCTTCTTTGGGGTAAAGATTTTTCTTGTGCATTTTCTTTTGACTTGTAAATCCGACTGCGGTAATAAGTACTCCCCTTTACGCTTGGCGTCTGCCTCTCCCCCCCTCTCTTTTGGGTTGCCCTACGCCATTCCACAGGTTTTCTCCCTTATCGCTTTGGATCGCTGCCCGCGGTTTTAGCTTTCTTTCTTGCATGAGAAAAAAGAGCTCCTCCCATGTAAGAGTCCCTCGGGGAAGTATTTTCTTCCTCTTCCCCATATCCCTACCGTAGGTAGCACCGTTATAAAGCGAGTTTCTCTCCCCGCGACAAGGAAGACCGGCCTTCGGCTCCCCTTGCACAAGTCCGCTTTTTCCCTAGTTCTAGTATCCCCCTTATTTAGAGGAACCCCTTAAGATGCCCAAAGTTCCGCCCGACCTCTACTCTTTCTTTTCCCGACCGGCAGCCGCAAAAATCCGATAGATGCAGGTTCTATGTTCTGCGCCCTTCGAACACAAGAAAATCCTCTTTTCTTTGGGCGGGGTTTTATTGTGCTTTCTCTTTTCTCTTTCACTTTTTTCTTTTTTTTCATCTTTTGTGCTGGCTGAGTTGGGGGTCGTGGTTCTTTGAAGTTTTATCTGAAATGGTTTTTTTGGGGGCTTTTTAGGTGGCATCCTCGTGCTTTTGTAGCTTTTTGGGGTTGGTTTTTTGTGATGGTGTCGGTTTTGGTTTTTGTGTGTTTTTTTTGTTTTTCTTTTTCGCGATTTTTTTTAGGTTTTTTCCTCAAACGGCGTAGTCTTTTGCTAAACGGGGAATCGGGCTCTAGCGAAGCATTGATTATTTTTTTTGCAGCTCTTGATACTTTTCTGATGACCTTTCTTCACAGGTTTGCATTACGGTTTTCCGGTCTAGAAGCCATTCGCATCCCCCTTTTCCTCTTGATGTTCCCAGAGGTTTACGTTCCTTGGAAGAAGGTTCTCTCTGCCTCTAGACGCCCAGGGCCTTTCATAGCAGTAGTTCCTTAGGGCTGTGTCGATTTTCCCTCCTTCGGTTTCAGAAGATCACTACTTTTTTCCCCCCAGGCGGGTCACGGTGTTACGAAGCACCGTTAGAAGAGTTCATTACTTCTATAGATTTGCCCTCTCTTGCTGAGCATCCTCTTCTTCCTTATGTGATTACTTGTTTCCGAGTTTCGTTTTTCCTCCGCGAGAAAAATGATGGGAGCCTCTTTTTGACCCTGTGGATAGTCGCCGTGGTGAAAGTCGGCTTTTCTTTACGTTGGTCTGCGCCCCCGTTTTTATTCCCGTGCCTAACGTTTCTTTCTCAAGAGTTCGAGATCCTTTTTTTCGAATTGCCGGCTTCCCAGTCTCCTGACCCTTTTTTCGTGATTTCGTCAGACGAGACAGTCCCCATGACATCCTCTTCTCTTTCAGATGTCGTGCTTCCTACCCTCTCCGGGACCCTCCGCTCGACACGCGCGATTGCTGTTTTCTTTCTTGAGAAGACGATTTTTTTTTTTTTCCGTACCCCGTGCTCCTTTCCCTTTTCGATCTCCCGTCCGCCATAGTCTCATAAAGTTTTGTTAAGACTTTCCTTTTTCCTGCCATACGAATATTTTATCTTCTTCCGGCTTGAGCCGGTTCGGTCTTCCTCCCCCTTTTTTCCCTTTTTTCCACTTGACACACGAGAGAACGGCTACCCTTTTTTTTTAACCCCAACAATACTCGCAACCATTCCTCCCCCACCAAGGACCCTACCCCCCAACCACTTAACCCTCCTTATTCACCGACCCCCCCCACTACATAATAAATCCCCATAAAAAGCCCGAACAAAAAAAAAACAACCCTCCAAAAACTCACCCTCTGTTTAACCATGGACCCCAGACCATAAAGGTAAAACCCCATCGAAAACCTAAAAATTACCAAACCTTCCTTCTTTAATCAACCCACAAAAAACATTGATAAACCCCATTGTAACCTTCCCGGTAAAACCCCCACCCCAAAAAAACCCAAATTGTAACACCCCCAAAAAACCCTTTTTATCCCTGCTGCACCCGAACCCTCCTCTCGAAGCGAACGCCGTCGTGCGCAACACCTTTCCGCTTGTGAAATCGTTGTCCGCTTATTCTTCTTTTCTTTCTTGCAATTAGATGTCTTTCTGCAGTTGGATTGATTCCCCCGGACAACATTCGTGTTGTTTCCGCCATAAGGCGGTACATCCTTCCCCTTCCTTGCGCCATCGGAGACGCTTTACCTTTTTCTCCCACAAATCCAGCAATTATCTTTTCTCTCCAGATGTTAACCTAGACTCTTTTTTTTCTGTCAACGACGAGCAATTGGGTTGTGAAGGAAACTTTTTTCACTTTCCTAGGTCTCATATCTTCTTTTCATAATCCTTTTGATGGAGGAAGAGGACATTAAATTTTTTTCCAATCTCCAGTGAATACTTTCTTCTATGAGGGTGAACATACGGTTTTTTTAGACCCCTGAATCCAATTTCCCTGTCTTTTTACTTGAAAGCCTCCCTTTGCCCTCTTGGTTGGTACCGGATGTACTCGCCTTCTTTTCACGAAAGGTGCCGTGAGGCACTCTCCCTCCAGAGCTATAAGGGTTTCCCTTTCTCGCCAATAAGGTCTTTCCTTATTAGATTAGCATTAATCAGTTTTTTTTACGTGAAGGTCTGCGCACCTTTTTCTTGCGTTAGATACGAGAGTAGTGGCCTTTATCCATGGACGAAGTGTCGCTAAGTCTCTATGAGGAAAGAGAAGGTTACTTTTCTTTGCTTTCACAGATTGGAGCCCTGCGAAAAGAATTCGGTGTTTTCCTGAACCCGCTTTTTTTTGTGTTTGGTTGTTTTTTTTCCCATCTCTTTTTTTTCTCAACCCCCCCTGGCTACTTGGATGAGCCGGTGGATTCCCCCCGTGATATTCGCACGTTTTCCTCTTTTTTTGTCAGATCGTCTTCTCCTCCCTTCTACTCCATCGAGCGTTTCTCTTTCTCCCCCGGAAGTCAACCGCGAATCGGAAGAAGACATCTTCGCAGAGCTGGCAGTTTCTAGAATAACGATCTCGCCTTTCGAATGTTCCTTTTCTCCACCCGTTTTCTTTTTTTTTTACACCGAGCCGACATACGAAGGGATCTCTTTTCTCCTTTAGGAACACCTTCAATCAAACTGCGCTATCGCTATTCTGTTGTCCTTCGTGGACTACCCTTCCTACCCTCTCCCAGGAAAGCTCGGTGTAGAAAAGTTTTTCTTTCGGAGGTCACCCTATCGAAAATTTCCCACCCTTTGGCCCCGGCGGCAGAGAATAGTTCTTATAAGCATTTCTTCCACAATATATCGTAGCCCTCCTCTTGTCCTTGCGTATAGATTCTTATTTTTTCGTCGTTTCCCTTCTCCCCGTAATGACCGCGATCTGTCTTTCTGAGGACGCTCTCACCCGCCTCGTTCGACAGACAATGATCTCAGGACACCTTTTCTCTAGTTCGCCCTTGCTCCCCCTCCCCCCAGGGACTTTTCTTCTTTATTCTTAGATGTATCCTTGCGATGAGTAGATCTGAATGCCCTCGGGAAAGAACCCTTTCTCCTTGAATCGACGACGCAGCCTCTCCCTTTCCTTTCCCCTGGCCCTCCCTAATCAATGCTTTTTTTTCTTTTTCTAAACGCAGCAGTTTCAGCAATTTGGACGCTCCTTTTTTTTCCTCGGACAGATTGCGTGTGTTCCCCTCCTCCCACAGAGTGAATTCCTTTTTTCTCGATCAGGACGTTTCTTTTTTACCTGTGTCGTAGATTCAGGAATATGACCTTACTGTTCCTCGTACCTTTCCCTTATATAGGATTCCCTTCCCGTTGCGGATAGCGTTTCTGTGGGCATGCCTTTCTTCCAGCTTAGGGGTCCTCTCTTTCTTTCTTTCTTTTGTATCTTCGAAGAGGTGCTGATACCTTTTGGGAGGAGGGAGTCGACTTTTCCATCACTTCCCCCCTTTCTCCATTCGTGTACCCTTTTTCTTTTTCTTAAAACGGCTAAAAAACCGCGGTCCCCCCAGCACTAAGGAACATCTCTTTTCCCCACCCGAGGTCCCTTCTCGACAGCTGTTTTTCCCTTGTCCACCCGCGAGGTCGAGGCAGGAACCTTCGCTGGCGAGAGCTTCCTTTTTTCCGTTAAGGGATTATTCCATAGGATTTCCTTTTTAAGAAGTAAAACGAGATTTCCTTCTTCTTTCATAGCACAAAAAAGACCTCTTTACGTACAGAGAGAAGCCTCGTGCTTCCTCGTCCCTCCCCCGTCAGATCCCTCCCCTTCCGTTTAGGTCGCTCTACAGAAAAATATGTTTTCCCCCCTGGTGTTTACGTCCTAAAACGACAGAATGGAGTTCTAGGTGACTGGGTTCTCCTTTTCCCTAAATCCACATCAGGAGCTGACTGTTTCCTTTCCCTCTGCAGCAATAGAGCTTTCTTTCAGTGGGTCATTCTTTAGACGCGAGTGTGTGGAGGTCCTTTTCCCCCGAAGACTCGATGCCTCGTTTTTCTTCTTTCCTCCATGGCGCTGTTCGCACTTTTTCTCCCCGATTGAACATTCGGCGACAAGGCGATTCGTCGAGTGGCATAGGGTCAGCGGTCCCCCCCTCCTTGTCTGAGGCCGCTTCTCCGGTTCGTTGCACTTAAGCCTTTCCTTTTCCCGCCTCCTCGACGCGGAGCGAAAGGCCTTTCCTCGTAGGAATATCAGCGCATCTTCTTTTTTTCCCTTTATTGGAATACGATCGGCCTCAGCCCTCTTTTTCTCTATTTACCAGCACAACGCGGACTTTCTTTCCCCCTTCAGTCGAGTTACCTTGTGCGTGTAAAATCCTCGTTTTCGGATCGTATTCACATCCCCCCCTTCACTCCAGAGACGATCGCGTTCTCTCCATGAAGATGGACGTTTCTCGACTTTTCGAGTTTTGACGTGCACGGTGTAGCGGATTGTGTTTTTTTTAAGTGAACGAAAGGATTCCTGCATCGGACCACATGATTTCTTCCGATTCCCTTTATCCCCCTTCAGTAGAAAGAATTGTAGGAAGAATGTTTCCCCCCCCCCACCTTGTGAGAAATGACGTGCGAACATCTCCCTTTCTCCCGAGGCACTCTCTTTTTCCCTGTGACCATTGGCACGCAAACCCCCTTTCTTTTTATCGAAAGATAGACCCCTTTTCTCTTCGGCAGACAGCCTCCTTCCGTCGCGAATGTTCCTTTTTTTGATTTAGGTCATGTCTCCTCTCCTTATGGTCCTATGCCCGCCATGCTGTCGTTGTCCCTTCGCGATAGACACACCGCTTTCCCCTTTTTTTTTTCCTGTCGGGAGAGTCTTTACCCCTATTCTTCGGTCTCAACTGGAATCTGAACAAGTTACGCAACTTCTTTCTCTATGTACTTTGGGGGGGCGATCCCCCTTCCTCTGGAGGTCTTCCCGGATGAATGCCTTTGACTGTAACCTTTTTCCTCTCCCTTAACTTCTGCCCATTCCCTACGCTTCGCTTCTGCCTCGCCATCGAATGGTGGTTTTTTTTTCTTCAAAGGCTGGCGATCAGAATGCCTTTATAGCTCGTCTTCTTTTCCTGGGCGGTTTTATCCTTTCCCTCCCTTCAAACACAGGCGACACGATGTAGAGTCCCGAGTTCTTCTAATACAGGACGTCCTCCTCCCTTCTCAAAGAGTATCAAAGCCTTGCACGTAATCTCCCCCCTGCCTCGAGCCGTCCGAGCCTTTTCTCTTTTACCAACAGTCGCTAGGCACAGACCCCCTTCTTAAATATTTTGATACCGTTCTTTCGAGGAAACAATTCAAGGTCTAGTACCGCGACCTCTCCCTTCAGGCAGCCGCCAAAGCCACTTTCTTTCTTTCCTGCAGATTCACGATGTTCTTTCTCCCCGAAGAAACCGCGGTCGCCTTCGTCCCCTTTGGGCGTCTGAACACTCTGTACAATCTTCTTCTTGACGCGCAGGTGATGTCGTTTTTTCCCTTTCCCCTCTTTCCCGTCTTGTAGTGAATTTTTTCCTTTTCAAGGCTTTGGCTCGGACGCATAGCATGGACCCCCCTTTCTTCCCATGGATGTTCCACAGAGGTCGTTGACTGCTCCCTTTTCCCCTTAAGATCCTATGACTTGTTCCGTGACCTATCAGTCGTCGGAGTCGTTCTTCGTGAGCGAGATCTCTTTTCAAGCGCTCGCGTTTTATTTCCTCCTGTGCTAATTCCCCCTCCCTCCGGACGGGAGGTAATTTTTTCTTTAACAGCCCCAACATGTGACAGAGAAGCTGTCGTTCTCCCTATTTCTCTCTCCGAATGTGCGCTCCTTTTCTTTCTGATACTCCGCGCCGTCGACAAATGATGGGTTCTTTCCCTAGAAGGAATCCTTTTCAAGTGGTTTGTTAATTGAATTGCCCCCTCACGGGAGTCCGCGAAAAGAATTTCTTGCTTCACGTACGTAATTTCCCAAGGAGTTCATACTTTTTTTTCTTTCCTTCTCGGAATGCCTTCTTTCCTTTCTCCTCCACAGGTGACATTGTCGACGCTTTTTTTTTTTTTTTTTGTAGGATTCGAGCGTGCACATGCTCTCTCGCCTACCAAATGCCTCTTTTCTCCCCTCCTTGAGATTCCGAGTCGATTAGGTCCCTCAAGATATACTTCTTTTTTCCTTTTCGGATCGCCTGTCATTTATACGAAGACTCTTCCCCAGTCCGACCTCACGGGTTCAGGGGAGGATCCGGAGAAAAAAGTACGCCTCACTTGCGCCGCCCAAGGCTTTATTTTTCTCCCCGCGCATAACTAGTCCGAATATTTGCCCCCCTTTGACTCCAATCGAAGGCTTTTTGCCCCCTGTCCTTCGATGTAAACCGCTTTTCTCTTTGCATGTTGATGTAGAAGAAACGCCCCTCTGATGAAAGTCCTCACTTCGTACCGGGAGCTTTTTTACAAGAGAACGCCTACGAGAACGCCCGGTGCCCCCCTTTTGTGAGACCTTTCGAGGTAGAATCCTTTTCCTTTTTCTCCCTCGCCGGCGTTCTTTCTGCCCTTTTTTTGATGGCGTCACCTTGCTCCCCTGATAGCCTCTTTTCTTTCTTGGGACTAAACGCTGAACGCACTCCCCTTCTTAAAAAACATGCGCGCCCCCCTTTTTTGACAACTTTCTCCTCCTATTAAGCAAGATATGCAGTAAAGATTTTCTTCAAAAATCGATCCCTTCTTCCTGGTAGAGGGACTTGAAAACCTTTTCCCGGACATATCTATATGTTTACACCCTTTTTCTTTTTGATACGAGATGAGCCGAGTCCTCTCCGTCAGTTTTCCTTCCCCTCTGCAGTTTCAGTGAGGGATAAGGAGTGAAAATCGGATTTTTTCATTTCCCCCATGAATCCCCTCTCCTTTCTTTTTGACACTTCTAGAAAGGTTGAAATAGGGGTGTCCTTATTTCCCTCTGCTGTAGTGATGTTCCGCCCCCTTGCCCAATAACAGGGTCTCACATCCAAGAGCTCTTCCTTTTGCACGTTTGAGCGCCCAGAAGCGGAATTGCCCCCCCCCTTTCACGCCCGGAGATCTCCCTTCTACTGCCGACGCTGAAGGTCCCAGCGGCTTTCCGCTTCGAGCGTCTTTTCCATCCCTTACATACGAAGTGTTAGTCCCCCCTTTTTTTTTGATCTACCTCTTAAATCGACGGCCTTCTTCCCCCCTCCTACCGTCTTCCTTCTCTTCCTTCAAATATTCGATTTCATCACCTCTCCCTCGGAACCCATCTCCTTTCTTCTCCTATTAGACGATGTCGCGCGTTTTATTGCTATCACGCCTTCGCAAGGTTTCCGAAGCCTCTATGACCCCTACGGACTTTTTCCTCGCGGGCGCCGACACGCCTCTTTTTTTTTTTTACAGACCCTTCCTTCAACGGATCGGAACCAGGAGAACGACATATTCATGGTTTTGGCAGTTTCCCCCCCCCTAACTTTCTTCGTCCGAAGTTTCCCCCCTCCTTCGGCGGAGGCGAAGGCACTTTTTCGAAGCCATACGAGGGATTTCCAACCTGAGAATCGTGTCCTTTCTCCCCCTTATCGCCATGCGGTTTCCCTGAGTGACTACCCTTCCCTTTACACCACGGGGTCTTCCTTCGTCCGGCCATTTTCTTCTTCATCTGGCGACGGCTCTCAAGCAGAACCTACTCTTCTCAGTCCTCCCGGAGTGCACCCTTCTTGCCCGAGCATCGTGCTTTTTCCCGGGCAACTATCTTCGCCTTTGTATCGAGGCGAACTTTTCTTTTTTTTTGGTGTCCACCAGTTGATTCACTAGGCTTTTCCTTTGAGAGTTTTTCTCTCCGGCGCGCGCATCCGTACGCCGCATCTCTTCGGCCTCTCCCCTTGTATCGGAGATAGTTCGCCATTTTCCCCGGACAGTTGCCGACCTCTGGTCCCTTTTTTGTTGGCGCGATGTTTTTCTTTGAGATTCCCTCTCCCCCCAATGCGGCCACCGAAGGGCACCTCGGTCCCACGACCCCTTTCAAGACCCTCCTGACGACGACTGTCTTTTCCCCTCCTCGATAACTTCCCCTTTCCTCCCCTGTCTTTTTTTACTGCGAGGTAATTTTTTCCTCCCGAGCAGTTTCATCTTCTTGCAGACGCGTTCGTCCCTTTTTTTTTCGCTCGGCGCATGCACTCCTTCTTTATCCCTTGTTTGCTTTTTTTGGCTGCCTTCAGTTGTGATTTTTCTTGGACTTTTCCCTTTTCTCGTTCCTGAAAAACGGTATCATAGTGATACCTTCCTTTGGTGCCTGTGGGAAAATTTGATTTCTCCTTTCGAGATTTTCTGCTCTCCTTTTTCCTGCGTCAAGAGATCTCCTCCCTGACGGAGGGAGTCGAACCAGCGTCCTTTTCCAAGAGGGACCTCTCGAGGATTTTTTCTCAGCCTGACGTTTTTTAGAACCCCCCACCTATTCCTAAGAACAAGTACGCCTCCCACCCGAAGGCGCCTTTTCCTTTTAATTACGGCCACCCCAACAAAAGTCCCTCTTCTTTGACGATCACAGCGTAGTAGTTTTTAGTACTGATATCCTCTTTCCTTCTATTCCCATAGGCCTTTTTGTTGAGTCGGCTTGCATAACACGAGTATTTACCCCCTCCGTATAGAAAACACCAATTCCCCCTGCAAGACCCGACCCTCCTTCTCATATCGTGAGTAACTTTTCCTCTCATTACGCGAGAAGAGGGATTTTTCCTCCTGGTCCAGCTCTTCCTTTTTCTTAAACAGAGCGTTTGTGTTGTTCACGGCGAAGAGGTCCAAAAGACAGGCATTGTCCCTCACCTAGTACGGCCTCCTTTCCTCCTTTGCTTTTTTTTCTTTTTCCCTCCCATAATCTTCCTGACGAGAACGTTCCTCGCGCGGGATGGATGCAGACTTTTTCCCCTTCTACTTTTTTCCTCCCCTTTTTCTCTAGTCTTCCTTTCTCTTGGTTTGCCATGGTACGGCCCCTTTTCTTCCTTACCTAGTGGGCATCACTTTTCTTCTCTTTCTGCATCTCCGACCCTTTTATCGATGACATTAGGAAGAACCTTTTCCCCCCCCTCGCGATGCATCGTTTACTTTTCTCGATCTTTCCTTCTGCCTTCTTTCAATCAGGGCATCAGGCGATACTCACTCCTCCGAGAGGCGAGGAATTGTCTCCTCTCTTTTTTCTTCATGAATATCACTCGATTTTCTTTTTCTTCTTGGTGTACTTTTCCCCCCCCCTCTTCGGAGTTCTTTAAGACAAGGGAATCTATCTCTTTTACTCCTCCTCACTGGTGCGTGTACCATACGGCGTACTTTTTGCCGGATTTTCCCCCCCCCCACCCACGAGCTCCCCCCCCTCCTCTCTCTTACGCCAGCTGCGCATGGCGACCGGCTTCCGCGCCGTCCTCTCCTGTCGCGACGTGTGACGTCTTTTTTAGGGGAAGGCACGAACCCTGGTTATTGTTTTTCCCCTTTGTTTTTTTTTTTTTTTTGTTTTTTTTATAAACGTCACCTCCCTTGATTTTACGTGAACCGATGCACCTTGGCAGCAGAAAAGACTGTATCCCTTTCTGAAAAAGTGTGAGAATGTCCGTTTTCCCCTATCCCTTTTTCGAAAGTTTATTCCCTTCGCCTGCGTCGCCTGGAACATGGCAACTCCCCCGCGAGTGGAGTTCAGCTCCTTATTCCCCAAGTAGATCCGGCCGTAGGCATCCATCCCCTTATTTCAGTAGCTCCTTCTTTCCCTGATGTGTCTCTTTCTTTTACGACCCTCAAGATCCGTGATGCCGGTACTTCCCTCCTTCTGTCGTGGTTATTCCCTCCTTCTTCCCCAACCCTTGTTTGAAGACATATGGGTTTTTTTTTCTATACGAGGACACCTCCATCTTCCAATGGCAAGTAGCGCTTTCTCCCCCCCCCCACCCGTTAAGCACTCTCTTCTTTCATTCTCTTGTGGCGAACGCTTCGACGGGGGTAAAGTCTTTTTGACGAGATAAATGAATCTTAACCCTCTTTCCCACCTTAATTCTTACCCCATTCCGCTATCGCAGTCCTCCCCGTTAATTCTCCTTGGGGGTGGGGGCCAGACGCACCCCCCTTTTCCCCCGATAAGGCGGCTCGCTGGCTTTTTCTCTTTTGAGTGAACTTTTTTTCTTTTTTATGAGACAAAAGAAGAGGACCCTTTCTACTTTCGGACGAGGTCGAATCCCGCGTCCCCTCTTCTCAAGGCGCGTGCGACGTCCACTCTCCTCTTCCCTTCCTCTCCCCTTCCCCCGGGGCCGCTTAACCCTGCCCCCACGGCACCCGCGAGCCCCGCTTTTTCCCTACCGTTCTTCGAGGACACTTCCCCAACGTTATGTCCGCGCTCTCCGTCCGTTTTCATCCCCTCCCACCAAACACAACGGACGATCTGAAGGCGGAGATTAACGATTTTTTTTAGAGAACACCCCTTCTTTCCCCCTGAAACTTTTTTCCCCGATTTCCCAGGCTCGGGTGCCCCCCTGACAGAGAAGCATCGATTAGGGGATTCCGCGAGGTGAGCTTTCTTCTTGTCGCTCTCTTTCGGAAATGTTCGTTCCCTTCCTTTCCCCTTTACCGGAGATGGCTCCCCGACATGACCCCCTCCTCACCTGATGTTTCCCTCTGAACGTCCTTTGGAAGAGTTTTTTTCCCTTTTTTTTTTCCCAAGCTCCGAGGACCTTTTTAGCGACCTATCCGTTTTTCCTTTCCTCGGCTTTTTCCCCCCTTCTGTATAAGACGTCACGCGCTCGCTGCTATAACGGTGTACGACTTCCCCTCTCCTCGAGCCGCAGGTCATCCTTTTCCCTCTTTTTTCCCCCCCCTCAAGCTGGCGGTCTCCTCTCTCTTCCGCTCCGGGTCCCTTTCTTTTCCGAGTAGGTTCGCCCTTTCGCCGCTCCACAATGATTTTTTCGACTCCTGGTGCTAGTATCTTTTTTTTCAGCGGCCTTGCTTTTTCCGTCGCCACATATGAGATAGCGAAAGTGGATTTTTCGCGTCTTCAAGGAGTTCGCTTTTAGGGAGGCTCGGAATGGTTTCTCGCCGACCAACGGGTGGAGAATGGCACATTTCGTCGAAGAGATAGGATTAGAGCTTTCTCGAGACGCAAATGAAGAGTCGTTCTTCCTCTTTTTAGCTTAAGAGTCGTCTCTTTGACGAACTAGACACGAAGATGGGTCGTGTCGGAGAGAATGTAAGAGTTAGTGCTCCCCCCTCCGGCCTTCTGCAAGACACGGGAGAAGTCACCCCTTTCAACGGCGCATCCCCTCCCCTCCTTTCTAAAAGTCGACGCCAAGGAGATTTTTTCCTTTTTTCTCTCCAACTCTTTATTAAATAGAATATTTTCCCTTTCTAGAAGAGACGGTGCGGTCACTCGCTTCCGAATGGGTGATGTATACCCCTTCCCCACGAGGATAACTTTTTTTCTTTCCAGCTATGTCTCAAGGCCAAGAAGCTCCTCGCCGCACGGTGCCTCGGGCAGCATACATCTTTTCATCCTTTCTCCTCTTTGCCCGATTATCGCGTCCTTTCGGCCTTCTGGGCTCTAACCTTGCGCCCCTTGATAGCTCTGGATTTGATCTTCTTCTTTTTTAAAAGGCACCTTACGTGTTTGCCCTCTTCAAACCCTGCGCGCGCAGAGGTTATCCTCCTTTCCTCTCCTCCGTAAATGGTCCCCCTTCAGGGGTCCCGACCTTTTAAGATGTGCACGGCACTTCTCCCCGGCGCGGGGACTTCAACCTTCTTCCCCCCACCACGGCAGGATTCATCTCTCCCTTTCCCTTGTGAGGAGCGAGCTAGTCCTTTAAATGCGTATCGCAGTTTTCCCTCTCCCAGTTGATAGGATGTGTCAGTGCCGAGTATTCGAGGTTTTTCCTTCTCGTGTTACTGACCCTTTCCTTTCCTTCCGGACCTTGAACTGTCGAGCAAGGGAAAGCGCTTTTTTGCAGGGTCTGTAACTTTCTCCGTAGTTGCTGTTCCTCCCCCCCCTCCGGTGCCAGTTTACTTCCCCTAACCCTCCCTTATAAGTCTCCACTGTGCCCATAGCAGAGGAATCTCCCCCCCCCCCCGGAGAGTAGAACTTCTATTCTACAGCGGCGGGCCTTTCTGCGGCACTTTGCTTCCTTTCAGATCGAGCGTCGGGGCTTGAGCCCCTTTAGTACCGTTCTCTAGTGTTTCCCCCCATGGCTTCACCTTCCCCAAGCTTGACCGCAAATGCTAATTAGATTGGAGCCTTCAAATAGTAGATTAATCACCGCCTCTTTTGGAAACCATCTCCTTTTTTTCCTTGGCTTTTTCTTCGCCGGAGGCTATCCGCCAGAAACCCCTTTATGTAAGGGCAGAAGGCCGATCCTACTAACGCTGACAGGCGTCCGACACGCCCCGCTCTTTTTTTTTTTTTTTCCCAATCTTTCCGAATAGAGCACGACATCGTAATTGGCTCTTTGTACTTGAGATCGAATAACGATCTGTCTCCTGGTGGTCGTCTTCCCTTCCTCCTTCCTTCCTGAGGAAGCCATATCTTTCCTCCTTGCGCTGACGTTTCGGACGGGAGACATCTTTCTATCGCCCTTCCTCGTGCCTCCCCTTCCGCTCCTACATCACCGGACGTCCGGTAGGTTTTCCTCTCACCATCATGGTCTTTCCCAACACCCCCTTCCTCCTCCCCCCCCCTTACTCGGAAACGATTTCTACCATGCGAGCGAGCATCGATGCTCCTTTCCCTTCGTCGCCAGTAATGACCCTCTCAGGGTAGGTTATGTTCCTTCCTCCCCCCGTGCTTCCCTTTTCTCTCTGTAGGCCAGATCGCGCGTCCTTTTTCCCCTTAAGATGGACGTGCCTCACAGGCCCCCCCCCCCCTTTGTCCCTCTGAGCTTTCTTTCTCCCTTCTCCCCTTTGAAGGCCCCTCTGGGAAACCCTTTTTTTTTAGTCATGCGATGCGTCGAGCTCGGCCACGGAATGCACCCGGTCTCCCCATTCCCGAACAAACTGGGATCTACTCCTCCCTCGAGTCTCCCCTTTCCCACTAATCCCCTTTGTGTTCAGAACGCCCGAGCCCATTTGGACGAGAGGCTATTCCTATTGACGTGTGTTCGCTTCCTTCGTCCCTCCTCCTGAACCTCGTGGCCGTTTTGCTTGGCGTTGCTTCAGAACGTCGTCGTCGATTCCCGCGGACTAGAACGTCTTTCTTCTTCTAAAGACCGGTTCACTCCTTTTCTGGGGCTCTCTGGGTCTTTGGAAGCTTTATAGGTCCTTTTCCTTTTCTTGCGCGTCAGATGACGCGCACTCTGTGCTACCCTCCTTTCTTGGAGGCGGCGGGAGTTCTCTTACTCCCTTCCCCCGAGGGATTTTTCTACATGTCCTCAGGCATGACGTGATTTTTTTAAAAGGCCTTACACCCGGCACATCCTCAGAAAATTTCCCCTCCCCTCCAACGCCTTCGGAGTTCCGCTCTTTAGTCCCCAACCACATGCCTTACATCCAGCGTCTAGGCTGCGAGAGCGTAGATGATCTTCCCTTTTCCGGATAAGAGTAAAGGGAGCTCTTTTTGCATCCAAGAGTATACCCCCCTCTCGCAAAACCCAAAGCCGAGTCCTGCCCTTCGAGTCAGTCTCGTGAGTACGTTTTTCACGAAGACAAATTGCTTCTCCTATGGAGGTTTTCTACTTCTTGTCCCTCTCTCCCTACTCGTGTGTATATAGGACGCTCTTCCTTTCCTTATAGTTCATAACAACTTATGGCGCTTCCCTTTTCCCTCACGCTGCGTGCTTGTGGTTCCTCGTCGGACCTAATCAAATTTTTTTTTCTTCCGCGACGGCACTGCCTCTCCCTTTATCGGCAGGATTTTGGTACTTTGTAGTCGATACTCCGCTGTCGCAGTGTGTTTGATCCCTAAGACGAGATTCCTCCCTTTTGCGAAAGCGCTGTTCTCACGGCCTTTCTCACACTTGGCGCAGAACCTTTTAAAAATTAGGAAGAAAATTAAGAGGAATGCAGTCTCTTTTTCATAGGTAATCTTCCATCTTCGCCTTTTCTTACGTGATTCCGTTATTGAACTTCGCAGGCCAAGGCGAGCCCCTCGGGACACCGTGGCAGGTCATCGACTCTCCATTAGAGGAAGTAAGAGTCATTTCCCCCTTTCTCTCGTAGAGTAGGTGAAGATCTTTTTTTTTTTTAAGTCTCCCGATTCTTTAAGAGAGTATTCCTCTTCTCTTTTCCTGCTTCCTCCGTGTTTTTTCCCCCCCTTCTTTTTTTTTCTTTTTTTTCTTTTCTAAAATCTCTTCCCCTCTTATCGTATTCCCATAACCCATATAGCGTGATTATGAATGACGCTGACTTTCTCTCTCCTCGAAGCGTCGAGGACCTGGCTTTGTGCTGCTTCGGCGGCTTCCTGCCAACTCTTGCTGAGCAGGACAACATGATTTAACTCTGACACGAGCGCATGTCCTTTTCCCATGTGCCTCCAATGTTCAATCGATAACCCCTTTCCTCCTCAGTTGCGGACAGCGCCAAGAGGCAATTTTTTCCTTCAAAATGGCACCGCAAACCCCTTGAGCCAGCGTCCCCTATCGAACTCCTTCCGTCGAATAAGGACCTCGCGATTGCAGTGTACTCGTCTTCGGCTCTTTTATTCCTGACGACCGAATCAGTGAGGAAGGACTTTTTCTTGTTCTCTCCTTCCCTCGTAGCCGCTAGACATGGCACTCCCTATGGTCGGGAGAGCGTCCCATTTATCCGATTTTCGTAGTAAAATTGCCCTTTTTTTTCGGGGATTGCCCCCGTCCTTTATAAGTCCTTTTTTTTCTTCTCTGTATTTTTTTTTTGTTTCTCGACGGGTGTAAAGTTTCTGAATGCCGATTTTACTCGTAAATCCCGATCTTCTTGGATAAGCAGCCTCTTTCCCCTAATACGCGGAGCTTTGTGGTTGGGGGCCATACTCTTCTGGAGATACGACGGTTTTTTCTTTCTCCGCTCTTTATGAGGCTTTTTCGAGTTTTTTAGCAGTTCCTCGAAAAAAGACTCTTCTTCTTAGAGTCCCTCGGGGAAGTCCCGTTGACCCTCCCGCCTCCCCATCTCCTCCTTAGTCTTTTTTTTGCAGCACGTATATGACGCGCCCCACCCCTGCGTCCGATCAACGGCTTCCCCTTTCTTCCCAGAACCAGATGTGCCTAGTATCACTATCTGGAACCGCTCCCCCACTTTCTATCAGCGACATCCTCCCCTTTGAAGCAACTGAAGAAGCGCCTTTTCCTCGCTGGAGGCGGAGATTCACTTCCCCCCAAGAAATTTTCCTCCTCCCCTATCGTCCAATTTTTGAAACGGCCCGGTCTTTTCCCCTTTCAGCGCAGCATTGATATTTTTGCGGTGAGAGTCTTCCTCCCGTCTTGTCGTGAAATTTTCTTTTCTTATTTTTCCCCTGCTCTGGCTACGACTCCTTCCTGTTTCCAGACCTGATGTTCACTTGGAAGAAGGTTCGCCCCTCTGGTAGAACCAAGGTGCCTTTGAAATTCGTCGGCGTCGAGGCTTTTTTTTCTCTTGCGCTTTTCTCAGACGCTAACTCACGGGGGAATCTCCCCCTAAGAAAACTACGGTCCCTTCCTTTCTACTAGTTCCTTATCGACAGATAGATTTTGACCGTCTAGCATCAGATGATCGCGCTCTTTCTTCACTTCGTTTCCCCCCTATTCGTTTCCCCTTCAGCTAGTCTCCCATTCGCAGCATGTGATAAACTGATAGTAGGCACCTTTCTCAGGCCGTGTATTCCGAGCTCCCCTTTCTCTATATCTCAGTTTTATTTCTTGACGAACCTCCAAGGAGTTCGAGATCCCTTTCATCGCAGGAGTTAAAGGACAGTCCCTGACTTGAGCCCCACCGTTTCACAATTAGTAGATCTCCGATTCGAGAGCAATCTGCAGAACAATGAAGATTTCCTTCTCTCTCAGAAGTAGCTTGTTCCCCCTCCCTCCTACCCCCTTCCCTGATTCTGGTAGGACAGCGTAGTGACCTCTTTGACGGCCTTTGCATTCTTCCCCCAGTCCCTGTTTCTTTCTTGATAGCCTCCTCCCAGTACGCCATCGCTCATAAAGTCTCTGGGTTAAGACCTACTCCTTTGATTTCCCTCCTCTTTTTATCCGTTACATTTTCCCCCACTCGAAGGAGCCTGATGTAACCGTAGAGTGGCCTTTCTCTAACTCGACTCTAACCGTTCCCCCTCGTCAATGTTCTCTTTGCTTCTTCTCTCTTCCGAAGAGACGTCTCCAAGAATCGTGCGCAGCCCTTCTCTCTAGAATCTGTTGCCGGCTCCGTTATTTTTTCATCTTCTTTTCGATCAAAGTGCCGAATGCTTTCTGGATTTTGAGCCGATATTCCATTGTGTGGCGAAAAGCAATACCTCCCCTTCCAAACTGAGCAGAATCTTCCCCGTGATTCGATTTTCCTGTCCCACATAACTGGACCTCTTTTTCCGTAACCCCTCCACCCTCGAAACGATCCGACGAGAAACTTGCTCCCGCAGAGAGAATTTCCTTCCCCTGATCATCTCTCCTTTTCCTTGTTGTGTTCGAGAGATTTGGCAGTAAGCTTCCCCGAGAAAATTTGCTCAGTGTTTTCCTCTTCCCTCTTTTCTGTGCCCTTGTCCTCCCTTAGCATTTGAGGGTCTTTGTCCTTCCCGTCGAGTCAAGAGTGCAACGTTCAGTGTTGTACAGGATTTCATTCGTGATGTTCAGCAACCCCTCTCCGTTTATTAATAAACTTTTTCTATCAGGGGCGCACGTTGAGCCTCCCCCCTTGAATTGAAGAAATCCCCTAGTCTCTCGATTCCCCTTTCTCCCAGCGGCCGACGCTCCTTTTTCCTTTTTTCCCGCGGCGTTCGCTTAGAGTCTTTCTCCCATCGACATGGACGACTTTCGTGGTCGACTCCCCTTTTCCCTCCAATTCCTTCCCCCTCCCCCCGGCTCCTTAGTCACAGATCCCCCGTTGATGCG
>Ga0179593_1532709_pt1 | contig 18071 bp, 33 predicted proteins | sample CZODoug2_1_08_16_FD_185931 | JGI IMG/M metagenome (GOLD analysis project Ga0179593, IMG submission 185931) | Vadose zone soil fungal communities from Angelo Coast Range Reserve, California, USA - CZODoug2_1_08_16fungal (PacBio error correction) | ecosystem: Environmental > Terrestrial > Soil >... | reverse complement strand
CCAAGACTTTGACGCCTGCACTTACCCCTTTTTCTCCCATCTCGGGAGGATTCGTTTCCCCTGAGGAATCCTGGGACGCGATACCAGACTCCAGGGTCCCTCGAATGGGCGGCTCTTATCCTCTTTCCCCCATATCGGGACATAACGTCAGATGGAGTCTGTTTCTCCGCCTTTCCCCTTCCCCCCCCTTTGCCATGTCCGTTTCCCCTCATTGAAGAGCGCGACGCTGCTCTTTCCAATTCGACATGGAGGGTGCAATTCTGTCCCTCCTTTTCGAGCCTGCAAAATTTCCCTTGACTTACCTCGCCCCTCTCCCCTGCGGGTGAGTACCCCTTTCTTCCAAAGCGTTGAGGGTCCTTCTTCGACATCGGCATTTGCGTCCCCCCTTCTCCTACTCGCGTCAAGGTCTTCCCTTAATTCCTCCCCATCCGCCTTTTCTTTTCCTTCCCTTCGTGCGAGTTAGGAGCTTCCTGTTGACTGGACATGTTTCCCATATTTCTGTTCGGTTATCGCAACCTTTTTTTTTTCCTTTTTTGAACCCGGGCATATCTGCTCCTGCCATGCCTTATCAGTTCCCGCTTTCTTTCGTCTTTTTCCCCCTTCGGCTACATGAATGGGCTTTTCCTTGCTGTTGCCGTGTAACACTTCTCTCCGGTCTTTGGGTCTTTCAAACTTCCCTTTCAGCATGGCGGGTTTCTTTTTGGGTTACTTCCGGTTAGGTGCTCCACTTCTTTCCCTCCCCTGCCCCCAATCAGGGTCATTTCCTTCCCTCTTTTCTTGCCTTGAAAAATGAGGGGAGGGAACTTGTACATTTGCCAGAGTCTCGAAGGTCTTTCTTTCTTTCCGCGTGCGCGTAATGTTCTCCGAAGAAACTTTTTTGAAATTTCGACAGTCACGCGTTTCCCTGGTCCTCTCCTTTTTTTTTGCTCGCAATCTCCACCTCCTGATATAAGCTAGTGAGACTTTTTTTTTCTCATCATGACTCACTGCAGGCTCCGTTTCTCGGCCCATGGCCGTTCCCCTTCCTTTTCACCTCCGCTGACTCAGGTACAGATCGAGTTCGCCAATTAAGTGTTTTTGTGCGTTGCGGGAAGTGCTTCTCCTCCTCTCTCCCCCCCGTTCCAGTTGGCTTTCACGAGTGCTCCCAAATTCCCAAATGGACCCTTTCTTCTATCTATCCCCCCGCTTATCCAGGAACGGTTCCCCCTCACCGGAGCAGAGATTTTTCCCTTTTTCTTCGAAGCCGGCCCAGATATGATTTTCCTCTTCTGTGTCTGTCTTCATCCCTTCGACCCCGGAACAATGCTCCCCTTTCTGAAGTGCAATTTCAAAAATGGCTTCCGGAGATGGAAACCGGCCTTCCCCCCTCCAGAATGGTGGCGCGTAAGCTAAGGATAATCCCCTTTTTTCTTCCTTCCCCCCGACTCCGTATTTCCTCGTGAGGATGTCCAAATGTAGCTTTTCTTCTTTTCCCTCTTCTCCACTCGGCAGGCAACCACACCACTTTCGGCCCCTGCCTTTTTCCTCCTTCCCATGGTATAGACTCTTTCCTGTTCACATTAGGAATGGCAAAAAGCGTGGGGACGATTTTTTTTTTTTTCTTTCCTAAGACATTTTGACCGCTCCTTTTGCGTGTGAATTCCCGCTTTTGCTCGGGAAACCCCCTATTCGCAAACGGCCCCCTTCCTTTTCTCATATTCCACAAATCCCCCCCTTTGTCCCTCCCCCCCTTTGCAAAAAAAAAAGCGACGGCCCTTTAAAGCATAACAGTTTGTTACTTTTTTTTCTTCCCCCTCCCTTCCGCCGTCCCAACCTTTGTATAGATTATCTTGCCCTGCCCTCCGCCTCCCTTATATATCTTCTTCGAGATTTGCTAGTTTAGTGCATCCTCTATTCCCTTTCCGTTTTTATTTTCCTTTTTTTCCCTCCCATCGGAAACTCCCCCTTTTAATGGTACGAAGGAAGTTTCCCCCACTAGGCTTATTGGGTTCTTCCCCCTCCTTTCCTCTTTTTGGAATTGAGGCTTAGCCGGAAAGGGTCTCTGGCTGCGAATAGTGCTTTCCTTTTTCCCTCTCTCTGACCAAGATTCACTTCAGAAGCTAGGAGCGGTCACTTCGACATCTTGCCAAATCGGTTTCCCCTTTCATGCCGAATGGGGCCCCCTCTGAGCGCTATACTGACATTTTTTCTTTTCCTTTTCCTCCCCTCCTCCCGGGATGAAATCATTTTCCTCCAAAGTGTTTCAGTCTGAATGACGATTTTTTCCGTTCCGGGCAGGATACAACTGTATTGCCCCTTGTCGTGTACGGATCGATTCTCTCCCCTTCCCCCTTTTTTAATAAGTCTGTCCCCCCCTTTTCCCCCTGGTCTTTCAGTTCCCCTGTTCAAGCGAGACATCTTCCTTTGTGGAAATGGAAACTTTTTCTTTCCCGGAGCGGCAGAGTTCAAGGGCGTCTTCTTCTTGACGCCATCCAACTGAAAGACCCAGTCGTCTTTTCTTTTTTCGTTCTCCTCCATATTGGATTAAACCCCCCTTTTCCGGTTGGATGGACACTGTGGGATTATAAAGCTCGGCGACATGCAGTCCCTCCTTCTCTTCGTTCCCTGTGAAACGCCCCCCCCCCCTCCGTGAATAGAGGGGAGTATCCTCCACGCCCCTCCCCCCCCCCCTTTTACCCCGCCCGAACACGGAATTCCCTTCTCTCTTGCCTGGAAACCTTTCCCCCCTTTCTGTTCATTCCGCTGGCTTTGCCAAAGAACCCCTTCTCCTTCCCTCTTGAGCAAACGGCTCCCCTTGTGCGGAGTTTCTCCTTCCTCCCGGGCCAAGACCCCCCTTTTTTTCTGGTGGAGGATTGCGCGCACCTTTCCTTCCGGCGTGACTGTCGCCCCCCATGTCCTTTTTTTCTCGAACATTACGCTGCTTAGGGTGGCAATGCCTACTTCTCGCCTTTTTTTCCTTCCATGCATATTTGAACTTTTCTTTGGCAATGCCGTGATTTCTCGGGAGAATTACCCCTTTTTTTTCTTTTTTCCCCTCCCTTTGCCGCACCTACCCGGAAGGTCCCCCAACGAAATGGGTCCCCCCTCCTCTTTTTCAGACCCAACGACCGTTCTTCTTTTTTTATCAGGGTTTACACCGCAGGGAATGCAACTCCCCATGGCCCTCTCCCTTCTTCCTTCGACCCGGACAGCCTGATCTTTTAAAATCATCGGAACTTGATAAATCTTTTCCCCTTGAGGCTATTTGACCGTAAGTTCAAACCCCCTTCCCCCCCTCTCTCCGCGATGAACAGAACAATTTAATGCCAGTCACCCCCCTTCCTTTTCCAGGAATGATGACTCCTCGCCCCTCCCTTTTTTTCCTTTGCCCTTTTTCGTTGGCGTATGCCTTTCCTCCCGCGATTCTTGCGCTCATTGAAGGACCTCCTTAGGTGAGAGTACATCCCCTTCCTTTCAGTCCCTCTCCGGAATTTTAGAATCGTCCTTCTGTCAGTCTTTCCCTTTTCACTTTCTTCGGCTCGACCCTGGCATGGACAGCTTTTTTCTTGTGCTCGGTACGCATATAGATTTTTCCCTCCGCGATCAATGACCTTTTGTTGCTTGAAAAGTACATGGCCCTTGTACGGGCTCTCTTTTCCCACTGCCTTCCACAAATCTCCCCCCCTTTTCTCTATGGGGGGTAGCGAGCTTGTCCCTCCTCGCGGTTGCCATTCGCCCCCCTTCCCCCCTTTCTTTTTTTTGTTCTCGCGTCCAAGGATTCCTCAGTCCGCTGGGTCTTACAGGAGGAAACTGACATTCTCCCTTCCCGTAGCGTAGACTTGGTCCTCTCTCTGTTCCTCTAATCGTGGTTGGTTTTTGATCTCGCCTTTTTTTCCCCCCCTCCTTCGTTATCCAAGTCGGACGTCTCGCAGTTGGGCTCAGTTTCCTTCCGTGTCCCTTCTTCTTTGTCGGAAAGCCTGGGTCCTCTCTCCCCCCGTCTGCGAATGGACAACTCGAAGGGCGCTTTTTCCTCCGAACCTCATATCGGTTTCCTTCTCTTGTTCCCGCAGCCGTGAATCGCCCGCCCCCTTTGTGACATGGTACTTTTTTTCCCCCCCTGATCCTTCCAGAGAGACGCCCTTTTTCTCTCTTGCGTACCGAGCATTCGACATGGCGGTCCCCTTCCCTGCGAGCCGCACCTTTCTTTCCCCCCTTCACGCGCACATGACGCGCGCGGATTGAAACGTCCCCTTTTCCCTATCTTTTCCCAGCGCTCGGATTCTCCTTTTTGGTCTTCAGACTCGGCATTTTCTTTTTTTCCGAATCGCGTCACTTCTCCCTCTCCTCCCCTCCGCATAGCATAGCCGTGGAACCTTTTTCGTCTCTTTTTCTTTCTTTTCTTCGTTTCGGGTGCTTTCTCTCACGTCTCCATTATCTTTTTTTTCAACCGCTTTGTTAAATTTTTTTGCCCTCCTATTGCTCCGTGGTCCGATTTATATTTATCAAGTTCACTCTTTTTACGATCCGCTTTCCGGGTCCGCCGTCACTCGTCTGCGACAGGTCGTTTTTTGGTAACACTGAGGAAATAATGCCCTTTCTTTGGGTATTTCAAATATCTTCCTCTTTTTTTTTCCCCCCCCTTTTTGGGGTTTGACCTTCCGGGGAGGTTTTTTTGCACTGCGGGCATCTTTCTCCCCAGCACCCCATTTTTCTCCTTCCTTCTTCTGGCCGTGCCCGAGCTCTCCCTTTTTCGAGGGAGGAACGTAACATGGCCTTTCCTCAGGTCGTTAATTTCTCCCCTTTCCCGCCTCCAATTGGCTTACATGAGCAGTCTCTCGACGAATCACCTTCTTTTCCCCCCTCCCGTCCAGGAATTCCTTTCAATATCAAACCTATTCGGCCCTTTTGGCACTGATTATAAGATACTTGAGCCCCTCCCCCTCCCTTCCATCCGTTTGCTAGATGACTCATTTCAGAGACGTTTTTTTTTGTCCTCTGCTTTTCCGTTAAGCAAAGCCCCCTTTTTTTGGAAGGAAAATGTGGCCATGTTTTTTCCCTTCACGTGTTCGTGCGTTATTTCTTTTTGTTTTGCGGGACGTGACAGCGTGACGCTTCTTTCTCCCCCCTCTTTTTTTCCCTCCTTTTCCGAAAGATCTTTTTAATGTTCGCCGAGCTTTCCTTTCCCTCTTTTCCCCTCACCTGCTCAGTCTCCGATTTTTACCATTTCTCTATTCCGCCGGCCCCCTCCTCAGGTGGAGGTCTTAATTTACCTCTTGCCCTTGAATCCGGGCCTCCTCCCCCTGGTTTTCCTTGAGGTCCATTTTTCACATTTAAAGGGACCCCTTTTTTCCCTCTCTTTGAAAAGGCCTTTCCCAGCATGGTGTGCTCTTTTTTTTTTCCCCCGACATTATGAGAATTTCCCAGTAGCTCATCTTCTTCTCCTTATAGGTGAGGATGTCAATCTTTCTCTGCCGGGAATAAGCCCGGAGGCCATATTCCCCCCTCATCATTCAGACTCGAGCTCAGATCCTTCTTCTAGTCTCTTTTTCTTCCATTAAATGAATGTTCCCCCCCCTTTACAGGATTGTAACTCTTCTGGCTGGGATCGAGACATTTCTTTTTTTTTTTGTGTTGACACTTCAGAGGTGCGATGCTTCCACCCCTTCTTACTCTTCTCCCAACCGGAGTCACCTTCCTTCCCATTCCAACAATGAAACTGTCCCTAAGCGAGGGTGTCCCCCCCCTTTCCCGTCCGCGTACCATGCAGGAAAGCCTCGTTGTACCTTCGATGCCCCCTTCCCCTCCTTTCACCAAAGATGAATAGCTTTTTTTCTAATAGCCGGACATTTATTTTCGTGTTGTTGTTGAGCTCTTTCTTTTTCTTTTTTTTTAGTTAGCATGCCTTTTACATCATCGTTGGGCCTCTTTTTTTTTCAGAATCGTCCCCTTCCCTTTTTTTCCTGAATGGTACGCCCTTTGCGCGTGTGGGTTTTTCCCGGATTTGGGTATGTTCCCGTCACTTTTTGTTTTCCCTTTCTGCTTCTCTTTTGCTGAATTTTTTGCGGTGCAGAGGGGTTCCCCCCCTCTGCAGTCACACGCCTCTTTTTTTTTTTTTTTCAAGTATTCGACGGGCCAAAATTCCAGGGTACAACGCCTTTTTTTTTCTCCTTGGGAAACAGGCATGTATGGCCCCCCCTTTCGCTCTTCCCTCTAGGGAATTTCTCCCCCGGCTTTTAATCATTCTGGACGGAAAGTGTGGCCGGCTCCTGTGTGATCATTTAGTTCCTTTAGCTCTCTCTCACGAGTAGATTGTCGTATTTTTCCCTTCCTTCCTCAATGTCGTTCCCACCCGCCCCATGATGCTTTCGTCCCTTTTCCCGCTCGAAACCCGATCTTCCCTGGGTGGAAATGAACCTTCAAGTTCCCCCATTTGCAGGAGCGGCAGTCTTTTTTTTTTTCTTTCTGAGTAATGACCCATCACCCTGAAAGAAGTCCCTTTTTTTCCCCTCTTTTTCCCCGGGAAGGGTTTTTTTTCTCCTGGAAAAAAATACGGAGCCTTATGTGGGAAAAACCTTCCTTTTTTTCCGGGGATATCGTCGGGGATCATCCCTCTCCTCCCTTCAATTCCATTGGCATATTTTTTGCCTTCTGGAACGCCAACTGAAAGGGGCTTTTTCTTTTATCGAGGCGTATTCAACGTCCTCCCTCCCCCCCAATTGAAAAAACGGCTCACAGGCCGGCGCCCCTCTTTTCCTTTTTTCAAAACTTTCCCTGTTCTTTTACGCTGCGTAAAGGACATTGGCTTCCTTCTCTGCATATTCCCTTCTTTCTCCCCCTTATGCCTTTGCGGCGGTTTCTACTTTCTTCTCTTCCTTTGCCCTCCCCTTGAGTGCTTCCTCTTTTTTCGGCCCATGAGTAGGAGCCTCTTTCGGCCGGATTCCAGAAGTTTTTTTTTTCCTTTCGGCCAATTGGCGACGAGTTCTATGGCAAATGTACCTCCCTCCTTCTTTACTTTTACGACAATAATTTTTTTTCTGTACCGGACGGCCAAGAAGCTTTCTTTTCAGTATGTACGCCTTTTTATCCCCTTCTTTTTCAAAACCCCACCGAAATGGTTTTCACCCGCTGCCTGCCTGAGATGAAGCCCCCCCTTGTCTCTTCTCTTTTCAGAAGGTTACCCGGTCCTCCGCCATGGCGATCCTTTTCCTTCCCCCCGCGCCCGAAAGCCTGATTCGTAAACCCCGATCGCACTTGCTAAATACTTCCCTTTCTCCTCTCTTCCCCCGGAGGTCAACCCCCCCCCCATCCCCCTTAAGGCATAACCGAACGACTTATGCCAGTTCACCCGAACGTATTCTCCCTTTTTCCTTCACGCGCACTACCGCCGTGCTTCGTTCCTCTGCTTTTTTCTTTCCTTTGAGACTCTTTTTCTCTTTGCCAGAAAATGAAGAGCTGAAAGGTCGGTGAGCGCCCTTTTTCCTTCTCTTATCGGACATTTACGCACTTCGTTTGGCGCGTCCAGGTTCCTGGTCCAATTGGACGGTCTCCTCCCAGGGAATGACCCTGGCGAAGTGGGCTCGGTACGCATATAGATTTTTCTGCGCTTCAATGATAGTTCACGTCCAGTTCCATGGGGCCCCATTTTCGTTAAGGCTTCTCACCCCCCCCCCTTTTCGTTTAGTCCCGCATATGAGTAGCGAGCTTTTCTCGAGGTTGCCATTCGCATTTTTTAATCGCGTCCCAGGAACGCCGCGTTGGTTCAACGTCCCATGACTCTCCCCTCTCTTTTTTGAGAGTAGAATTGGATTAAGGACAGGAGTTTTTCTCCTAAGTTGTTGTTGTGAGAGAGATTCCCCCCTCTCTGCTTCCCAAGCGAAGATATCGCCAGCGGCGATGGTATTCCTATGTTTCTTTGGCTCCCTTCCTTCTTCCTCCTGGACGACTTCTTTTTCCCTTCGACTGGCCAACCTCGAATGGGCAGGCCCCGCTCGATACATCATATCGGGACTACCCGTTTCCTCCTCGTGACATCGCCCGGTCCTAATGCCCTGCCTGTTACAATCCCCCCCCTTTTCGCGCCCGCTGCTTGAAATCTTTCCTTGACAGGGGAGGGGCACCCCCCTTCCTTCCCTTCGAGCAGCACTTGTCACGGGACTTTAACGCGCACATTCCCCTGATTTCCGTTAAAAATTTCCTTCTCTTTTTTAGAGTTGATGTCGATCATTGGCAAAAGAGCGCAATGAATTTCCGGTCAGGCCCCGCATACGCCTAGGCATTTTCCGCGTGGCTTTCTCTTTTTTTTTTTAGGGTTGACTGGATGATTTTCTTCCTGTTCGTTATCGCATACCTAAACCGCCTTCCGTTGGCATCTTGATCACTGGCCATGAGATCATCACGCACTAGCTGTACGATCAGGTTTTCCTTCTTTTCTTATCGCCAGGAGTGAATTCTTTTTCGTCCAATCCTGACTCGGGGATCAGATAAAAGGTTTCAGCATGGGGTTTCCCATTTCGGTGTTTTTTTTTTCTTCTCCATATCGGAAACTCCCAAGCCTGTAAGTCTCCGCGTCGGGCTTTCTTCTTATTTTTCCCAATGAGGATTTCCCCTCCCTTCAATGCATTGTCGGATAATTTTCCCCTCCCGCCGCCCGGAGCAGCGTACTTCTCTGTCCTCCTGGGCCGACAGTCACTCCTGCGCTTCCGCCGACCGCATTTTGTTTCCTTTCCCTTTCTTCCCCGGCATGCAATCTTCGATCGTGAGCAATCCGCACAAGAAAGTCCTAATATTGCAGGAGAAGTTTTTTCCTCCCTTTTTTTACGCAAGCTGTCTGGAAAAACATTTACCCCCTGGTGCCCATGGTTCTTTCTCGAGGTAGAAAATTCTCCTTGGGGGTGCGTTTGGCGTTTCCCTTCTGAACGCTTCTTGCGCACTTTTTTTGCTGCGTGCCGCCATATGCCCTCCCTTTTTTCCCGAGATGTATCTCTTGACCGGTTTCCAATAAAATGAGCGAAACGGCTTTTTTAGACGAAGCAGGCCAAGTATTTTTTCCTTTCCCTGTGGATGTCTTAATTACTCCTCCGGTCGCCCTTGAATCCGCCTTCCGGCCCCTAGTTTTGTTAACCTTCCTCCATTTCCGACACACGATATGGTAGAGCTGGCTCCTGGTGCGCGGTGGGAAAAGCCCTCCCTCTTCCTTCCCATGATCCGTAATACGACCCCACTCGTTGAGGATGTCATAGACAGTTTTTTTTTATCTGATCCCTCTTTCAGGCAATCTTCCCCCTTCCCTTCGAGTCAGCGAGGAGTTTTCCTCCGGGAATGCCATACCTTTTCTTCCTTCCAACCGGCTTGTACCCTTGCCGATTTGGCAGGTCGTGATCTTCCCATTTGACTTCTGCGAGTTTTTTCTTCCTTTTTCTAGGGAACAAATATGCACTCCCACCGGTCCGGCTCCAGCCTCAATTTCCCCTCTTCTGGCCTGGGGAACCATACCCCAATTCTAGTGGTTGTTCCAACCCAAAACGCGCTTTTTTCCCCTTCCTGAAAGCATAACAGGTTTTTCCCCCACATCAACATCAGGCCTGTCCCCCTTTCTCCCTAGACGACATTTATCTCCTTGTTTTCTGAGATCCATGTCTGATAGTTCGCATGCCGCCTCTTTTCCCTTTTTCCCTGGCTGATGTGTCATCCTTTTTTGAAGCATGTCTCCTGAATGGTACGCGGGACGGCGTTTCCCTGCTTTCTTGGGTCTGTCTTCCACTTTACATTATTGTTGGAAATTGCGGCTGCGTCCTTTTTTTTTGCGACAGAATAGTTGGAGTCTCTGTGCCCAGAGCATCTGAAACGCAACGCGGCATTTTTTTCTTTTCTATCACGAGACTGCCCCTGTCCTCCCAGGGTACAAGCCGGTTTCCTTCTTCTTTTCCCCCACGGAATGCTTTCTTCTGCGCTAAACGCATAGGGAATTCGCCCTTGCCGAAAGTGGGAGATGGCTCTTTTTTCCTCCCTCGTTCCCGGGCAGCTAAAATGTCTATTATCCTTTCTCGATGGTCCGTAGTACGGTCCTCTCTTCCCTTCCTCTTATTAATGTCGCCCCCACCCTTCCACTTCTTTAGGTTCGGCCGGTTCCCTTGTGGAAATGGTCCCCCTCCTGTGCCGGTCAGGCTCAAGGCGTTTCTCGAACCTACCACCTGAAAGACTTCCAATTTGGGGACGGCTTCGTCTATCTTTCTCGTTCGAGCAGGTTCTTTTTTTCTTCGAGGGGAGAATAAAGCTCTCGACCAGAAGTCCATTGGCATCTTCTTGCCCCGCCAACTGGAAATTTTCCCCTTTTAATCTAGTGCGTATCACCAACCCCCTGCCACGCACCCTTCCTTTACACACAGATCTGGACCTGGGACCTTCCCAAGGTCAAGTTGCCCTGCTTTCCCTTCCATTGGCCGGCTCTGAGTCAGATGAGCAACCTCTTTTGTCCACGAGATATATCCTTTGCCCCGTGCCTCAATGGTGCATGCCGACGATTTGTTTTTTTTTTTTTTTTCCCCCCCCATTTCGTTCGGCGGAAGCTGCTTCCTTGCGTGGACTGTCGTCCAGGAATTCCAAGACTTCCGAGGCTCAGGGACGGGCCAATTTCTTTTTTTTTTCCCCCGTACAGACTTTCTGTTCAGTCATGTCCGTCTACCCTCATTTGTTTTTTCCTTTCCCGGGGAACGGTACTCCTCTTAACATGATTGGTGCATTGGCAGAATTTTCCCTGAAGTCCTCAAACCCCACTCTTTTTTTTTCCCCTCTGCTGTGAAGAGATTTTGCCCCCAAGACTTTTGCTCCCGTTCTGAGTTCAAGCAGTGTCCGGTCCAAAAGCAGGTCCCTGCAGCACATTAATGGGGGGGGGTTTTTTTTTTTTTCCTCGCCCGGAAATCCTGTCTCCCTTCCCTTCCTCCTTGAGACATTCTTTCATTTTCTTTTCCCGGAGTCCAAAAAAAATTAACGATTTATGGATACGAACAGAAGTATATGGAGAGTTCTTTCCTTCATCCTTAAGAGATCCCAACGCGCATCCGTTCCTGCTTCTTTCTTGGGCCGTATGCACCTTGACGCGATTTTGAGCCCTTCCTCAGAACCGGTCGGTTCCCTTTTTGCTTTCAAGGCCCGATCCTTTTAATTACGAATCCGTCGTTGTTTTTTTTGTTCACTTAAAGGGTCCAATTTTCCTTCAGGGAATGCCGAGGTCTTTTAAGCATATAGATTGGCATCATTTTTTTTTCCCTCTGGTTTTTTGAAAAGTACATGTCCCTTTTTTATTACTTGAGGAGAACAACCTCCCCCTTTACGATATGAGGTATAGAGATTGTCAAGCCTCCCCTTTCTTTTTCGCAGGTTTTGTTAATTCCCCTTTTTCTTTCCCCCTTATTTCCTCCTTCCCCTTTTGAATACCAGGAAGGAAACTTGACTCTCCACGCCTTTCTCTTGGATACGGCTTTTTTCCTCCCCTCCTCCTCAGTTTTGTTGTTGTTGTCTTCCTCTTTCAGTCGACGCTCTCGACAGCGGTCTTTTTTTTTCATCCCAACGGCGGACTGAGTCATAGCTCTCCCAGTCCAGGAAGTACTGCGAATGGCCCCCCCCTTTTTCTTTTTTACTGTCGTATGGTCCAGCTCTATACTCATCTCTTTTTGTCCCTCTGGAGCTTTGTCGCCGCCCGCACAAATGGGCCATGATACTTTCTGCTCTTGAGCGCGCGACCTCTTGCACTCCTGAGTAACGAGCCCCCCCTCTTTTTTCTTCCCCGAGGCATTCCCTTTCCCGCAAATTGGACCAGTGATATTTCCCGCGGATTCGTAAAAGTTCCCCCCCCAGCGGTGATGTCGCTCCGACGTTCTTCGACCTCGCATTTTCGTCTCTCTAAGATCGCGTTTTCCTTGTCTTCACGGAATAGCTCCAGCACGGAACGGTAGTTTTTTCTTTTCCGTTCGGTTGACTGAATCGTTCCCCTATTCTTCTTTCCCCTTTCCCCGCTGGCGTTCCTTTTTTTTTTTGCCCCTGTCGTGGCCATGAGAATTATAAAGTTCATTCGCCGCCATAAGGTGATGCGGCTTCGCCTCTTCTTTTGCCGTGTAACCCCTGACTTGGAATCGGGATCATATTCCCCGGTCTTTTTTTCTTGAAAAATCTCTTCAGCCCCCAATTTCGGTGGGGTTTGACCTTTTTCTGACATATCGAAATGAACCCCCCTCTCTCCCCCCTCGCGGCCGTGCCCTTCATCGGCATGCAAATGCTTTTCTCCCTCCCGTGGAAAATATTGGCATTCCTTTTGCCCCCCAGAGTATCTCTGAGCAGCGTAATGTTCGCCTATATTCCTGGCCGCATTCGACGTTCGGCAGATCCGCCCCGCTTCCCCTTTTTTTTTTTTCCTCATTATCCCCTCTTCGGCATGACCCTTTTATATAAGCTCGTGATCCCGGCATCGGTTTTCTATCTGTTGACTCATCTGGACCGGCTATTCTTTTCCATGGCCTTCCTCCTTTTCCTGGAACCTGGCAGTGACCCCCTTCCCTTTCCAGAATAGAGTTCGCCCCTTCCTTTGTTAACTTTTTGGGCTTTTGCCGGGGAAGTGATACTTTCTCTTCGGAGCCACTTTTTCCACGGTGAGAAATAGGCCCTTAACTTCAGTCGCTTCGAATATCCGGACATTCCCCATCACGCTCTGACTCCTGCAGGCTTTTCCTCCCTCTCTCTTCTCTCAGCCGGACGCCCCCTTCTGCAGGTGGATTCTTAATCCTTCCCTGCCGCTCCGGACAGGTTTTTCCATTGAAGGTTCATTTCCCCCCCCTTTCCACCCGATCTTTTTTCCTTCTGGTCCCGGAAACTAAGTCTTGTGGGGACAGACATTATGATCAGCTTCTCTCCCTTTCCCTTTTACCCATAATCGTGGAGGATGTCATAGACCTTGTCTCCTTTATGATCCCCCTTTTCCGTTCCCCCCCCCCTTTCGGCACGCTCTCGAGGCTGGCGGAATTATCGCGCGCTCTTTACAACATGCCTGTTCCCCCCCCCCAGGCTTGTATGTCGGAAGATTTTTTAAATGACGTCATTGCGTTTTTTTTTTTCCTGCTCGGGCACCCCCTGCACTCCCCCCTATCGCAACGTTTTTCCTTTCCCCCTCCTAAATTTCCACAATACCCTTTTTTGGAACCTTTTTTTCACAACCCCAAACGCGCGGCCTTCTCCCCCCCCAGTTGTCTTTTCCCTTTTGACCAACATGAAACATCAGGTTTTCCTAGATTATAGGCATTCTCAATAGCCCCCCTTCCCCTTCCCTTTTCCCTACTTGTTTTTTTTTTTTAGATAAGTAGGATAGTTAGCATTCCCCTTCGTGGGGGTGCTTCTGTTTCATGTTTTCGCATTCCCTTCAACTTCCTGTGGTACGCCGGCAGGCGCGTTTTTTTTTCTCTCTTATTTGGGGTTTTTTTTGAATTGAGGCTGAGCCGGAACGGTTATTTTTCCTTGTGAGTTGCAGATTTTCCTGAGTTTTTTGACCGATGAGTCGCACCCTCTAGAAAGTTGCTCTTCACATGTTTTCCCTCCTGCCCAAAAATTATTCCTTTTTCCGGACGAATGGGAAACATGCGCTATACTCTTTACTCTCAAGCTCGAGGCTGACTCCTCTTTTTTCTTTCTCTTCCGCCTCTTTTTCGATCCTGAGGTCCGGGCCTCCCTCATCAACGAGTCGATTGTCGTTTCTTTTCTGTAAAGGCTTATCACTGTCTTTCCCAACGCCGCAACCATGATTCCTTTCCAGATCGTCGTCGCCCTCTCCTTCCCATTTGGGGAAATGGAACCTTCCCTTTTTTTTTTTCCTTTCCGGAGCGGCCGCTTTGAGTAATGCCGCCCCCACTCATGAACATATATAGTGGGCCTTTCTCCCTTATGGCTAAAACTTCGAGCAGGTGATGGACCCTAGGGGACTCCCTTTCGGTTTTCACATGAAATGGGCCTATTTCTTTTCTTGCCCAACTGGAAAGTGGAGCACTTCGTATCCCTCCCCTCCATCCCACCCCCAATTGACAAACGGCACGACCTTCTTCCCCTTGACCCATGGCAATGTGTACACGGACCTGTTACCTCTTCCATGGCCGGCTTCCCCCTTTCTTCTCCTTACAGATGAGGACATTTTTTTCCTGATGCACCGTGATGCGGTCCTGGCCTGAACAGGGTGCAGAAGAAGATGTTGTTCTCGCACAATGCGTCGTGTTCTTTTCTTGTCTCTCCCTTCAATTCCCGAAGGTTATTCGCGACCCCCTTTTTCCGGCCTGCGGACTTCGAGAATATGTTTTCCCAAAGTGCATATGTTAAAGAAAATGTTACTTGCCACTTTCCCCGTGATTCCAGGGCCGCTCCCCATGATTGGGAATTTCGATATGTACTTTTTCCCTCCCCCCCCCCTTAAGGTCAACCACAAGCCCTTTCCTGGAAGGAGATGTGAAAGACCAAAGCCCTCGTCCCCTCTTCATCGGTACCGGCAAACAGCAGTGCGGCGCTCAGCAGCCCATAATGCTTCTTTTCAAAAACCGCCCCCCCCCCCCCCTGATCGTAAACATGCATCGTGCTTCTGAGCTCTCGCCCCTCTTTTGGCCAAAAAATTAAACGAAGTTCTTCCCGAACAGCCTCCTCGTGCTCGGCATTCAACCGAACGAAGCCAGGCCCTTTTTCCTGACTTCCAGTGCTGCGTTTTGTGCTTTCTGTCCTTGAAGCCCACTGACGCGATTCTTGCGCTCTTTGCCTGTTCTTCGGTCGATCTCGGTGCGCTCATAAACGTTTCCTTCCCCCCTTGACATTTGACGAATCCGTCGTTGCCCCTTGTCCCCCTTTTTTTTGAAGGTGATGCCGAGGTTGATGCCCCTCCCCTACGCATATAGATTGCATTCAGCGTCTTTCCCTTCCAAACCCTTTTTCAAAGTCCTGGAAAATTGGGTTTTTCCTTCCTTCCCAAGACTCCCAAGTGTTCCGTTAGTACCGATATGATCCCCCTCTTTTTTCCCTTATAAGAGCAAGACCCTTTCGATTTTCTGGCCTTAATGGAGGCTGGCTTTCTTTTTCGCCCGTTGGGAGTCAACGGAGGAAAACTTGAATCTCCCTTTTTTTTCGTCTTTTCTTTGCTTGTAAGTCGTATCTCTCTCTTTCTCCTCTCCTTTTTTTTCCCCTCCGCCGGATCCAAGTAACCGTCGGTGGCGATTCAGTTCCTTCCGTGGAATTCCCTTTTTTCTTTTCCTGCGATAACAGCCTCCCCCTGCCCCCCTCCCTTTTTCGGATAATAGGAGACAGCGCGAGACCTCAGATCTTTCTTTTGTTCGCCGCAGGACATCGCCCCCTTTCATTTCCCTTTTCCTTTCAAACATGATCATTCCTTTCTTTTCATCTATATGCGTACGAAGAATTAGACATGGCTTTTTTCCCCTTTTTTTTTCACTTTGACCAGTGACTGTTCTTCTCCCTTTCGCAACGGGACGGAGTCGTACCTCCGCGTTTCTTCTCGACGTCTTCGACATCGGCCTCTTTCTCTAGAATTCGCGTCAAGGTTTTCCCTCCCCTCATAGGACCTCCTCTGCTTGCGTTCTTATCTTCCTGGAGGCAGTTCGGGTTTTTTTTAATTCCATCTATATGTTCAGGTTATCCAGATTTAGTTTAATTTTTTTGAACCCTCCTCCTCACTTGTCCATGAGATCTTTATCCTTTTCATGTTTACGTAAGGATTTCTCCCTTTTTCTTCTTCCCTTGAGTGCCATTCCGATGTTGTCCAATTACCTGAACGGGATTCTTTCTTTTTCCCAAGCTCCTCCTCTTTTCCTTTCCGGTGGGGCTTTGAAATTCATTCCGTCCCTTTCTTCCCCCTGGACCCATTGTCATTCTACAGAGTCGGAAGATGCCCCCTAACGGCATTGCCAAATTTTTTTTTCCTTCAACATGCGGGAAAATATGCCTTCTTTTGCAGAGTCCCTATTTCACCTGAGCAGCGTAATGTTCTCTCTTTTGGCAGACAGTCACGCCTTCCCTCTTCCTCTCCTCATGGTGCGCGCAATATCCACTCTTCAGCGTTGCCCTGATATAAATAGTGAGCTCTTTTCTTCCTCTCTGAAGTAAAGTCTTTGGGCAGACGGCCATGGACGTTACGCCCTTCCCCCCATTGGCCATGGTTTACCAGGTCCAGTCTTTCCCTTTTTTCCTTTTGTTCGTGTACGTTGGTCCCCCTTTGGCGCGAACGTGAATTTCCCACTTTCGTTAAGAGGCACGAAATAGGGCCAATGGACTCGAGCGTTATTCCCCAGTCCTTCCTTCCCTTTTTCAAAGCACGCCGCCTCGGATTTTTAGCCATCTTTTCTTTTTTTTCCTGACTTGCGTGGATGTCTTCATTACTAAGGCCTCCCTTCCGCTCCGGAAAACAAGGTTTTCCCTTCCCTTCCACCCATGGACAGGACACCCCCTCTTTTTTTCCCCTTACGGGAACATAACGCCCTCTTGTGGGTCCCTTCTAAGATTACAGTATGCTATCGATCCGTACTACTTTTCTTCATAGACAGTGTAGCTGCCCGTCTTTCCCCTCCTGCAGGCCATCTGCCACACTTTTACTTCTTCAGCCTCCTTTCTCTTTTGGAAGGGACCATACATGACCTGTTACCGTAACCTGGGAGGACCCTCTTTCTCTTCCGCCCCATTTGGACGTCCTTTTCTCTCGTGTTGCCCTTCAGCTTTTTCCTCTTCAACTTCACCGGGCTCACCGGACTGTCCCCCAAATAAAACTGTCAGTGACGGGGCCCCCCTTTTTTGTACAACACCAAACGCTCCTTCTTCCATTCCGTTCAAGATACTTTTTCTTTTCTCATTCCCGTTCCCAACGATGAATAGATTATTTTTTTCTTATCTATCTATTTTCATCATCCTCTTTTTTTTCTCTCGATAAATGTCGTTTCTTTTGCCGATCAATCTATTCATCCTTTTTCGTTTCTTGTTTTCGAAACGGAAAAATACCAACTGTGATTTTTTGCGCGTTTGGGTTGTGCACCACTCGGCCCTTTTTTTCCTTCACTGGACGTTTATTGTTGGAAATTTTTTTAGCCCTTCCGGGGAGCCGGTCTTCCTTTTGTGCCGAGCATTCTTCACACGAACGCGACCTTTTTTTTTTTCCTGATAACGAGCTGCCAACCCTTCCCCAGGTCATCGCCATGTTTAAAGCAGTATGGCCATTCACCCTTCCGCATAGGGAATCGCCCCTCTTCATCATGCTGGCCGACAGTTTTTTTTCTCGTGGATCCTCTTTCTTAACAGATCGTTTTCTTCGATTGTCCTCGTAGTACGTCTTTCCGGCCTATCATAATTCTGTCCCCCTTTCCATGCTGGATTTAGGTTCCTTTCCCCCCCTCCTCCACAGATCGTGTGTCCCTTTCCCTTTGTTCTAAAACCCCTGTTGATTCTTCTTGAGTTTACTAGTAATGAAAGACATCCACCTGAAAGAAAGTTTTCTTCGTCATATTCAATATGTCTCCCTCCCCCCCCTTTTTCTTTCGAGCAAGTTTTTCTTCTCTTATACGCGATGGGGATAATTCAAAGCTCGGAGGTCTCCCTTCCTGTCCTATTTCGGACGCCCCTGGAAAGTGGCGGCCTTCCAGTGACGCCTTTCCCTATATCCCCGGCAAACGCAACCCCCCCCCCCCACACTAACACGGAAGTGGAGAAATCGACTTTCTTTCCCGTTTCCCAATGGTCACGTTGCCCCTTTTTCAAACTTACCTTTTCCTGCGCCAAGACCCCCCCCTTTTATGATCAAACGGCCCCGCTATTATATAAGGGCCACGTCCTTTTTTTTTTCGAATAGGTGGAGATTGCGCCCGGCCCTTTTTTTTTTTTTGGGTCCTTTCCCCCCTTCCCGGAATTCAACTCCCTTCTAACCATTAGATGATGCAGGTTCGAGAATATGGCACAATTTTTCCCGCCATGTTACCCTTTCCCCATTGCATTGCTTTCTCTTCCCGGAAAGCCTCTTTCTGAATTGACCATGGATTGGGGCCTCCTCTCCCCATACCGGAAGGTCAAACCCCCCCCCC
>Ga0179593_1794547_pt1 | contig 18073 bp, 23 predicted proteins | sample CZODoug2_1_08_16_FD_185931 | JGI IMG/M metagenome (GOLD analysis project Ga0179593, IMG submission 185931) | Vadose zone soil fungal communities from Angelo Coast Range Reserve, California, USA - CZODoug2_1_08_16fungal (PacBio error correction) | ecosystem: Environmental > Terrestrial > Soil >... | reverse complement strand
TTTCTACTTTCCGCTCTCCCTCCCCCGGCTATCGTCGTTGCCCGTTTCGTCCTGGTGCTTCGAGTCGCCTTCTTTTCCGAGGCTTGACTAGTCGCAACAGTTCCCGTGCGTGTGAGGGCGACTTCCCGTTTGCTGTCCGGTCGAGGTTTGCTCCAATCCTGCAACCCTTTTTTTAGTCGGCGCATTTTTTCTTTCTCTCACATCGTTCAATGTCTGACGGTCAACGGGAGTTTCCCTTTTGACTTTTTTCCTCGGCGTCTTCTCCCCCCTCCAAGGACGCGCCTTTGAGATCATTTTTCTTTCCCCCTTTTCCCCCCAGTGCCCTTGGGGGCCGTCCGTGCTCCCGGCCCGGAGGCCGAAGGCTTCTTGACTGTTTTCCCCCCCTCGGACTTCCTTTTTGCCGCTCCAGGGAGGGAGACTCTTTTGAGGGCAGACGGAACAGGGTTTCAGGTCAACGTTTTCTTTTTTTGTCCTTCCCTCCTTCCTTTTGCCCACCATCGCGGACATTTTGGCGGGACTCGTGGCCTTTCTTTTTTGTTTCCGGCTGTCGATTACCTACCGCGGCGGCGCTAGACTACGACCCCCCACGTTTTTTTTTGTTTGCGGGAGTTTCCCTGCGATATTGCCGTCCTCCTTCGGCTTAAGCCCCCCAATCCCCGAGTAGGCGATGATGAGCTGCCTTTTAGTTCCCCTTTTCCCTGTTCTGTTGGGCCTTTCCCTCGGCTCAGGATTTTTTCCTTGCTTGTGAACGCCCCCCCCTCTCTGGGTTTATCGAAGGCCACGGAGTCCCGACGGTTTCCCCCCCTTGACCCTCCCTTTCCTATCGAACGTCTTTTTCCCCCTCTGCTACTAGCAGTTCGTTTTCCGCCGCCCTGGCGTCAGCTTTCCCACCGGGGTAAAACAGTTCCGGAACGAGTGTCCACGTCCAGGCCATCTGCGTTAGGCCTTCCCATCCTGGGCTATTCCCTTTTTGCCATGATAGAGTGTTCTGTGGCGACCATCGCTTTTCCCTCCATTATGCTTTCCCTTTATGTTCTTTTCTTTCCCCTTGAGATTCTCTTCAGAGGAAACCCCAACCGTAGCACGTTCCTTCTTCTTCCCACTCGATTTTTTGGTTTAGTGCCTCCCATTGACTTGTCCGGATTCTTCCCTCGTCTCCCCCCCCTAACAACGCACCAGTCCCGGTGCCCCGATCTACTTCTTGGGTGATCGGGTATTTCCCTCCGTACTTTCCCCGATTTTTCTCCCCTCCCGGTCCAAGGTGCTTTTACCTGGTCCCCTCACAAGCTGATTGACGTCCTCGGGCTGCTGGGGTTTTTTTCTCGCTTCCCCCCTCCACATGGGCCACTTCTACTCCATAATCGGGTGAATGACGGAGCTGTTCGATTTTTCCGATAAACGGGTGTTTTGTGGACTTGAGCTATTAATGCGATTTTCTTTTTGACCATTCAATCCTTTCCAAAGTCGATGATGGCTTTTCTTTTCACTTGGCGCGGTGCGGGTTTGGCTCATAGTATGCCTCATCTTAGTTTTTTGGGTAATCACTAAGGACTTCAACCTTCCTTTCCTGTGATCCTGGACTTTGACCTCCTTTAAGTAACCAAATGTCTCCCCCTGACAATTTCTTCCCCCTTTGAGATCGCCCCTCCACTTTCATTAGGGAGGAGATTCAACTCAACCGTGGTTTTTTCTTTCCCCCCTGTGGTGAGCGGGTACCTCTTCACTTCTCTTCGGACATCACTTGCTATTGGTTGAACGGACTTTTTCGATGTTTGGCTGATCGTTCTGCGGGCCCTGGCAGCCCCCGTTATTCTCCCCCGATCTTCTGGTCTTTTTTCCATTAAGTTCTGGGTAGCAGTAAGGGATTTCCCCCTCGACCTTTTACGTCTTCCCATTTTCCTCCCTTTGGGCATTTAGGAGTGGTTTTCCCCCCAGCTGGCCCTCCGATCGGGCCTCAAAAAAGCCCTTCTTTTTTTGGGCTTTCTTGAGAGTTCGTTGGGACTTTCGGACACACCCTCTCTTATTACGGGGATTTTTTCTTCTCTCCTGCTTACTTTGAACGGGGACAACCTTCTTCTGTTCCCCCCGTTCGGCTCCCTCTTTTTCCACCGAGTCCATCCCAGGCTTTCAATTCCCTTTTCCGAACAACTTGTCTTCTTTTTCAGTGTAAGTAACTTCAACTCTAGGACCCCAAAACATTCTCAATGGGGTTGAGTGGACTTCCCCCCTTTTCACCCTTCCCTTGGGGAGTTTTGGCCCTTTCCCTTTCTCTTCTTTCGGAGTCTTCTCCTCTTCGGATGGACTCCTACCCCTACTCGGGTCCCCTAAGATCTACGCCCCCTCTCTCCAGAGTATCGTTTTTTCTTTTTACGAACTTCTTTCCCAGATTCGGTAGCTCGAATTTTCCTTTCTCCTTCCCCCTTCCACGCCGAGGTCTTCGTGTCTGGCGGGCGGCCGTGTCATCCTACGAGACCTCCATTTCTTTGGTCACGTTTCCTCTTTGAGGTGGCTCGGCTTTCCCGGCTGGCTTCCCCCCCCCCCTCGCCCATGCATCCCCCGCTTCTCTTCCCCAATTCACTTTTTAGCTCCCTTTTCCCCCCGGCGATTGCCGCTATTTTTTTCGGTCCGCCCCCCCCCGTCCCTATTAACGTTCAGGCCTGTGCGACCCTTCACTTGGCTTACGTGGATTCTCCGCCCTTTCCTGACATCCTTCGCATTTTGGTTCTCCTTCAGGATCCCCCTCGCGGCGCCAAACCGTCTCCCCGACCCCCCCCCTTCTCCGCCCCTTCTTTTTCTCGTACTTAGAGGAGTTTTGATGGCCCGCGGGGTTGTTTTGTTAGGTTCCCCCACTGATCACCTTTCACGGGAGCCTCCCCTCCCCGTCCTGTGATCCATTTTAGTCCTTCCCCGTCTCGATCTTCTGCTCGCTCGGTTTTTCCTTTCAAAAAAACGCCACTTTTCTTTTCCTTTTTTTCTTTTTCCTCACTCCCCTTCAGTTGTTGGTTCTGTTCTCTCTTCCATTTTGCGTTTTGCAACGAAACCCTCCTTCCCCCAGCGATTTAAGGTCTCTCTCCCCTCCGCTGGCCGAAGGACCCCCCCCCCCAGTATAAAAGGGACCTTCTCAGTTTTCTTCTTTTTAACAGTGGGAGTGGAAACGACTCGTGCGAAATCACCCCCGTCAGCCTTCCTTCGCCCTTCCGCCTGCCTGAAAACGTTTTGCCGACCCCTTCCTTTGGGCGTTTTTCTCCTTGTGGAATTCTTTTTCTTCTAACCCCCCCGATTTTCTTTTCCTCCCGTTCTCTTCCAGTCCTCTACTTCCCTCCCACGAAAACTGAAGACCCCTTTTTTCCTGTGGGCCCTTACCCCCCGACCAAGGCATTTTCAGGGGCACTCCCTCAAGCCAAGGGATCCCCCTGACCCGAATCTTCGGGTTCTTCGAGACATTGTCGTCCGATGCCTCTTCCTTTTAGCGACCTTTCTGAAGTCCCTCCAACTCCACGTTTCCCCTCGTGATGATGGCTCCAGTCAAAGGGCTTTTCTCCGATGGACCGACCCCTGGAGAAATATGCCACTTGAAGCCATCGAGGTTAGAACTTATACGGTCTTCGGAGGCCGGATCTCCTGACTTCGTCACTGAACCCCACAATTTTCGAACATCTCCTCAGCTTCCTTTTAGATTTCTCTCCCCCCCCAGTAGTAGCCCCGCCATCTCCGGCCCGACGTCGTCACTTCCCGAGCTTCTTCTCCCCCAGAAACCGTCCTTGCGACCTCTGGTTTCCGGCCAAACGTTTTTTCGATGTTTTTTTTCCCCCCTGTTTCCCTTTTCTTGACGTCCCACGAAAACACGTTTACAGAGGAAAACCCAGTGTTAGCAGTCATCCCCCCCATGGGGCTGTACCGCTTTGGCCCCCCGTGGCGACGAACTGTTTTTCTAAAGAAGGAAAGGGTGTGGTTCCTCGCGTAGAGTTCCTGTGGACGCGGTTACTTAGCTTTCCCGATTCTTTTTTCTGGACCCCGGTTCTCCAGGTGCGCGATTTTTTCCTCCCCCTTTTACCGGTCCCCTTCGAGGCCTGGTTTCCTCAGCCCAAGTGCCCCGATCCTGCGTGGCCATGTGGGAGCTGGCCCCCCCAATTCCCATTTGGCAGGGGCGGTCCATTGAGACTAGGGGGATCGGGTCCTATGTGGGCCACAACAGGCCTTCCCCCCCTTGACCGTTTTTCCCTCCGCTTTTTTGACATATATCGGACTCCCGTCGATCGTGACGTCGTTTCCCCCCCCGACGTTTTCCCTTTTTTCTTCCGCAGGGCCCGTCTCCAAAACGAGGTTCCCTTTTGCACCCCCCCAAAACGGCCTTCCCCGATGCTTTCCGGCTCTGTCGCCGGCATCATCCTCCTCGCTCACCTTCCCGTCGTTTTTTCTTTTATTCTCCCCATCATCTTTAGATCTTCCTTCCCCTTTTCCTCCTGGCGAGCGGCCCCGCCTTTTCTCGAGGCGCATCCGTGATCGGGAAACTCGGAGTTGATTTCGTCTGAGCTTTATGGCCCGGCCCCTACCTTCGGTGAGTTAGGAAGTCTGCGCCCCTCCTCCCCCCTCCCCCCTGACCAGATGGCCCATCATTTTTCTTTTTTTCGACTTTGATGGGGGGCGCCGTAGTCGCTTTCCCCCCCCAAACCTTAATTTGCTCGCACCCCTTCTCGCTCCGGTTCCCTCCTCTCCCTCACGTTGTCCTGTTTTTCGTTTTGTTGATGTAGAAGATTCCTGCAGCCCTTTTTTCCAATCGCTTTTTCCCCAGGTACCGCCCCTTGTTTTTTACCCTTCGGGAGGGCGAGCGGGATTTCCCCGTCGTTTTCCTTCCTCTCCCCCCCCCCTCCCCTAGACGGTATGACCCGGGCACCGCGGTCTCTTTCGTCTTTGTTCAGAGTTCCTGTGTTAGTCCCTCATTACGGACCCTTCCCCGACCCCCCGTTTTCCGATTTTTTTCCTCTTCCCCTGATTCGTGCGACACGGGTCGGTTCTTTTTTCCTTCCTTCATTCCGTCTTCTTTTTTTTTTTTTTCCCACCCTTTAGGGACCGTGATATTTCTCACAAAGCCCCTGATTTCCATTGGCGTCCCCCCCTTCCCCCCCCCTTTCTCCCCTTTTCTTCCATTCCCTCGCAGAGGAGCCTTTTTGTGCCCGTGAAGTGTCGTTAAGGACCTTGTCGTTTTTTTCAACAGGTGGCCCCCTCCCTCCCTTTCCACCTCCCCTAACTTCCTTTGTTAGCGCAGATGGGTCCTTAAGTTTCGATTAGAGGTGTCCCTTTTCTGAGCTGGCCCAGGAGGAAGTTTTTAACGGAGGGAACCAGTGGCTTCTACCTTCTCCTTTTTTTTTCTTCACCTGGATCCCAGGCCTTCTGTGAAGAGTAGTAGGCAGTCACCCAGGCGAAACCTTCTTCGCCCGAGCCAGACAGTTTTCAGGTCTCTCTTTCTTAGGTCCCCCCCTGACTTTTTTCTTCCCCGGGACCCCTCCTGGACGTGGTGTTTTTTTCCTGTTAGCGTGTCTATCCGTCCCCCTCCCTCCTCCCCCCCCCTTTTTTTTCTGTCCCAGCCCCACATTTCTCCCCATGGCCCCCCCTCTCCCAAGCGGCGTATTGTGCCGTACACGCCAATTTTCTTTCGTCTGGTTCCTCTTTTTTTTTTTCCGCCCCTTCCCTCCCCCCGCCAGGGATCCCTCTTTCAGACAGTAATGGATGACGCCTCTGCCTCGTACTCCTTTGACCCCCCCGACCAACCTTGACAATTCGAGCACACATTCTTCTTCCCGAACCCCTGCGGACTTGAGGTTTTTTTCGACTGCGAGATACTTCCCGTAACCGGCTCACTCCTTTTCCCGCAAGAAGGTCTTTTTTCCCTCCTCGCCCTTTTTCCATGGTTGAAGTGCTTTGCCGAGCTCGTTTCATCGGTCCCCTCTTGCCCGTCCGTTTCCCTTCCCCCCTCCCACCGGTCCCTCCCCCTTCCGGCTCTTCTTCTGAGCGAACTCGCTCCCCCCCTTTCACTGCGGCACTTTTTCTCTGGGAACAAGTGATGAGTTTCCAAGTAATTCTCGTCGGGACTCTTTTCTTTTTCCCTCGTCTTCCTTTTTTTCTTAGATCATCTTCTTTTTTCTTTTTTTCCCCCCTTAAGTTGTGTGGTGCTTTCTCATGCTCGACCTCCCCCCCCCTGCGCGTGGAGGCCCTGATTCTCCCTCCCCTCCTCTTATTACTTCACGCTTTTTTCCCCCCCGCTCTTTTCTTTCCTCTTTCGCTCCGTTTTTTTCGGAACGTCGAAGCGTCTTTTTTATGCTCCCCGGATTTGCCGATGCTGGTTTTCACCCCAACCTTGTGCGAGAGCGCAACCTTCAGTTCCCCCTTCTTCCGTCTGGATCGACATAGACCTGTTTTTTCCCCCGGTTTCACGGTTTTCCCGCCCGGGTGACGGGCCTCTATGCGGCGTTCGGAGTTCCAGACTCTCTTCACCGCGATTTGTCTTCCCTTCCAGTGGGGCGGGGGGCCTTTGCTCACGAGGCATAGTTTTTCATTCCTGGTTTTAGGATGTCCTCTGTCTGCTCTCCTTGGAGGGAGCCGTTCCCTACGATCCCCCCCTTTTTTTTGACGGTTTTCCACTTCCTCGGGCGCATTTTGACTCTCTGGGGACCCTCGGGACATGTGGGGCCTTTCTTCGGGACTTTCCTTTCCGGGCGGTAGATCTTTTTGAGTCCCCCCTTCCCCAACCACGTTTTCTCTGGCTTTCCGGCGCTTCTCAAAGAATGGTATTCAACCCAATACGGCGTCTTCCTGATTCCCCCCCCTCCCCTTTTTTCGGGCTTTTTTTCCTTTAAGAAGCTCTCCCTTTCATGCCTGAGAGTGTTGCAACCCCAGGCCTTCGTTTGGGTTCGTTCGGCCCGGATTCTTTTCTTTCTCCCCGGCCCAGTCTCCTTTGCAGCACTCTAATTTTCTCCCTCCCCCTGCGATACTTGTTTGCTGGACGAAGACCTCGTCGCGGTCTGAAACTCCCCTCCCTCCCCCACGGTCTTCTCCTTCCGGCACGCATTGGCGGTCTTTTTCGCCTTTCAAACCGTTCCCCCCTCTGGGGCGATTTCTCCATTTGCTACTGGTGCTTTTCGAATCGCTCCCTTTTTTTATTTTTTTCCCCCCCCCCCCCGGATTTGCCTTGATCGGGGCGCCCTGACGATCAGTAACAGGTTAGCCCGCCTCTCGTCCGTTCGCTCTCCCCCCCTTTTTTTTTTTTTTTTTTTTTCCGTGCTCCCTTCCTAGGGGGGCGGTCTTTGGTCCTCGACGAACTTTCCCTTCCCTCGTGCACCCCGCGTTCCCTGGTGATCTATTTTTTTTTTTTCGGTCTTTTTCCCTTTTCTGGCTTCTCTAGAAATCGTCCCTGACCATCACCGACCCCCGTGACGTTTCCCCTTTTGGTGTCTTTCCTGGAGATGCCACTCTCCTGACGGACTCTTTTTTGCCGGGGCCTGATTTTCTCTCGGCATACATCACATTTTCTTCGACTTCCCTCCCTGAAACGGTCACCTGTGGCGATCAATTTGTTTTGGGGATCTCCTCCGAGAGTTTCCATACCGTCTCTCCCCAAAAAGTTTCTTCCCCCCTCTGTTTTTTTTTTCGTGGTCTTTTCCCCCTTCGCCATAATCACAATCGATTCCACTCCAGAAGTCTCAAATAAGAGGTTCCCTCGGTTCATGCGACCTCGATTACGTACTTTTCCCTTAAGTTACTTTGACCTTCGATTTCGACTTCCTTCCCTTCGTCGGAACCTCCCCGTTGGTAGTTCGGGAACGTTCTCAGTTTGATTGATTGCTTTTCTCTTTTTTCATTTCTTTGAACGCTTTTTGTGGAGATGGCCCGTTTTCTGGGCGGGCCCCTCTGGTCAGCTAACTTTTCGTGTCTCTGAACGACTCTGGTCTCTTCTGTAGTCCCCTTTCTTGGTCAGGGGGGTGGTTTTTTTTGGTTTTTTTTTTTTTTTTTTTTTGGTTGTGGTGGGTTGGTGGGTTTGTTTTCTTTGCCCACCCTCCCCCTCCGTTCTCCCCTTTTTTTTCCCCTCCTTTCCGTGGCAGTAGGAGTTTTCTCCTCCCCAGCTGGCCCAACCTCGTCTTTTTGCATTCGTTCCCTTTACCCCGTGTTTCCTTTTTTCTTGGTCTTTCGCCTGAGACAACAGCTTCCCGTCCCGGACCCTTTTCCCCCCTGCAGTATACCAGGCTCCCCCTCTGGAACCCTGTCTATGGTCCTTTTCCCGAGTTTTTCTTCCCTTCCATCCAGGCGGCTCAATTTTCCTTGAAACAAAGTTTTTTCTTTCTTGTAAGTCACCCACCCTCCCCCTTAATGCCCCAAAATCTACCTTTTCTGCCGTGGACGTCCCCCCCCCCCTTGGCACGAGGATAAGACGTCTAAGGATCCCGGAGGACTACTTTTTTTTCCCTAAGTCCGTCTGGTGAGGATCAATCCTTTGATAGATCTTTCTCGGAAGAGCGTTCCAGAGTCTACCCTTGAATCCGTATTTTTCCCCCTTCTTTTTTCCTTTCCCTTTTTTTCTTGATTTTTAGGCCCTCTCGAGAAGTTCTGCCCTCCGATGGTATTTACAGTTTTTTCATGGAGCTCCTACGCTTTAGACAATTTTGCTAAGCTTTCAGCCCCCCTGAGTTTCACGTGCTGTTGTTCCCTTGCTTTGTTGAAAAAGAGCCCTTCATCCCATTCTCTTTCGGACACTCAGAAAGGTTTTCTCTGGGCGCGATATTTTCTTTCCCCTTTTTTTCCCGGTTTCGGGTACGCCCCCGTGATGTCCTCCGTTTAGGTCCCTTGGACACATAATTTCCGTTTCTTAACGCTTTTTGCCTGAAGATGTGTCATGAGCCTTTAGCTCCCCGTGCTCCCCCCCCCTCCCCAATCTCTTGGAAACCCGTTTCCGACGCCTCCTTTTTCGCGTCATAGATTATCGGTGCGGCGTTCCTCCAGATTTTAGGTCCCTCCACGACCCACCTAACTGAATCCCCCTTTGAAGAACTTCCCCTTTTTCCCTTTTTTTGGTGGAAAGATGTCTTCGGCGAAGGGTTCTCCTCCCAGGTGGCAGGCAGCCTCTGTTGGCCTCACCCCCCCGAAAAGAGGGTTCTCCTTAGAAGGGCAAGAGGACTTCTTGTTGGGTTTTTCTAGATTACACCCTTTTGGCTTTCTCCCCCGAAACCCCTTAGTCCGGACGTTTTGATTCTTTTAGCGTCAAGGCCGAATTCCCCCCTTCCCGTCAAGCGCACCCCCGAGCGGCCCCCCCGGTTTTTCCTTTCGTTTTGGTCTTCATTTCGGTTTGCCCGACCCCCCCCTCGTCGCCCCCTCAAGCTCCCCCTGCTACACTTCTTTTTCCGCCCCGCTTCCTGAGAAACTTTTTTCCTACACATGGGGCGTCCCTCTGGGAATCTCCCTTCCCGCACAAATTCCTGGCTCTTTTCCCTTGCGTCTCCCGTCATATTTTATTTGGTTCCAGTCAAGTGAGCACCCCTTGCCCCCTCCATCCACCGGGGCGTCCTCATTGGAGAACCACGCGGCAGAGGTCCTGTCGCCCCCGAGACCTCGTTGCTTTGTCCGGCTTGATCTTGGTTCCCCGGTCCTTTTTCACTTCCTGGGGCGCGCAGGAATGGGAGAAACACCAACGTAAAAGTTGCTTCCCTCGGGGATGGTGGACCCCTGGGTATGATGCCCCTTGGGCAGCCCCTAGGACCCTTCCACGCCTCACAACGCAGACGTCCCCTTTAACTTTCTCCTTTAGGACCCGATGGTAAGATTCGTCCCCCCCAAGTCCCCTGAAACATTAGAGATCTGGCTTTCTCGAAAAGAAGTCGTAGGGAATTCGAAGCAACGGCTTCTCCTCCCCCCCCCGCGATATTAGTCCGTGATCCCTCCAGAAAGGACTTGGTCAAACTCCCCCTTATGTTTAGTTGTTCATCCCTTGTGTTTTCCTTGAACTGGCACCACCCCTCCTTAGAGCCCCCTCCTTCCCTTTTTTTTTTGCAACCTCCCCATGTTTGTTTTTTTTAAGCGACAATGCGGGGGCCCCCGAAACCTCCGTATGAATTTTTCAGTTCTCGGTTTCCCCCCGCCCGCGGCAATCATTACCGGTTCCCGGTCAGCGTGCCCCTTAAAACCCGTCCCCCCAAAGACCCCCCGACAAGGTCACTTTCCCGCAGCCTTTTTTCCTTTTCCCCTCCCCCCTCGTCGGTTTTCGTGCCAGATGGGAGCCCTTTTTGGAATGACCACGGCATTGCCACCCCATTTAGGACCGGTCTGTGTTCTATTTTGTGGGCCCCCGTTTTCTGCAGGACATAGAACCCTTCTCAGCCCGTCTCCTATTTCCCACTTTTTGAGAAGGTTTCATCAGCAAAGGTGATCCCCTTTCTCGTACCGGCTGAGGCCCCCCCCCCAGAACCACAAACGCTTTTTGTACGTTTTCGAACCCACATGCGCACATTTTGCTCCCCCCCTGAAGCGGTTCCCCTCCCTTTTCTGCTCCCCCCCCGGACAGACCACGGTTTTGTGCCAGAGACCGCAGACCACGAGTTTTTCCTTCATCCCTGCCGTTCCTTGAGGAAATTGGGTTATCGGAATTCGGATTTAGTTTTTCAACTCCTTTCTTGATTCTCTTTCTTTTTTGATTTTCCCTCCCTCCTTCGATGGTTCATTTCGGGCAGAACGGTTTCTCTTTCCACACCGTTTGCCATTGAAACAGTTTGCACATCCACCTCCCCTTTTTTTTTTTCTATTATACAGAGAAATCCCATACGTTTCCCACCCCGTTTTTATCGCCACCCCCTTTCAGTCTCCGTTTTGAGTTGATTTTTTCTCCCCCGCTCTAATAATTTTCTTGCAGAAAGGCGTATCCCCCATAGATTGTTTTTTTGAATAGCCCTTTTACTCCCCCTTTTTCTGCTTTCTGGTGATTCCTTTTTTCCCGAGTTTAGGCATTAACATATCCCCCCCCTTCGGGCCTTTCCCTCGGCAAAGCGGGACCTGTGAGTTGTTCGAGTTCTTTCGCTCTTCCCCCTGCCTCCTAGCACTGGAAACCCGTTTTCACGATTTTCTCGAACGGCCGTCTGTTGGTTTGGCCCCTTTTGTCTTTTTCTCCTTTTAGAGACCAGGCTGCCCAAAAATTCCTTTTCTCCGATGTCCCTGACCTTTTCCCCCCCGCACCCCCTTCATTGGTTCCCCCCTTCGCCCCCCCCCCCCTTCACCTTTTTCCAGGCGACCGCCCCGTCTGTAGACTTTGTGACCTAAGTTGTTTTCACGGGTCTTCGCAGGTTTTGTTCCTTCTTTTTTTCCCCTCCCCCGCGCCAGGTGGCGTCTCCTTTTGCACGAAAACGGAGAGTTTGCAGATGGTCCTCGACGTTTTTTTTTTTTTTCTGACAGCGAGGGACTTTCTGAGTTTAAGTTCGTGGCCGGGGTCCACGGGGAATCCCGTCCGATCTCCTGTCACCGTAGGCATTACCCTAATTTTTTTCAAGTTTTTGATCTTCAGTAGTCCCCCCCCCCCCCCCCAAGACTCTTTGCGTCATTAGTTTTTCCTTTTTTTTTTCCCACGAGCGAAGGATTTGCATTCCGATTTCCCCCGATCTCCCGAGCGAAACTTTAGGGTTGGTTATTTTTCTTCCCCTCCTGTCGATTGCGGCTTCCTTCCCTCCCGACCCTTTCCTTCCCCTCTACACGCACACCCTTCGATTGTAGAATTAAACTAGTTCCACGGCCCCTAACGCTGCCCGTTTTTGCCGCCCCCCCCCTGTGCTCGTTCTGTCCCACTGTTCGTCTCCCCTTTTCCCTGTCCGCCATCTAGAATCAAGACCAATTTCGGAGCGGTTTTTCTTTCTTGAATCCTTGTGCCCCCGCGGCCCCCGCAAATGCTTCCTTTTTTTCCCCTCTTTTTCAACGTCGCGGACCGCTTTTTTTTTTCCCCGTGACCTCCTGGGCCGTTCCCCTGTTCTCTCGTGAACGCCCAGTTTGTCATTTCTTTTCCCCCAGAAGGATTGAAGGGTCCCCCTGGAATGAGTTCTTTGCCTCGACCTTTTGCCAGTCTTTGCAGAAAGCGACCTCCGGTCTCCTTAAAAGCCCCCTTTTTTCCGACGAGGGTAGACAGAACCCTGTCTGCTTCCCCGCGAGCGTTCCCCCAGGGGTCCCTTCTCACTTGGATAGCCGGGAAAAGTGATCTCTTTCGGGGCGAAGATGAACTGCCCCTCTTGGCTTTCTTTGCCCGGACCCCTCTCCTTTCCCTTTTTGTTGTTTGAGACTCTTCTAGAATCCGTTCCTGGCAACCCTCGCGTTGGCCGAGTGCTACAAGCCCCCTCTTCTCCCTTACCCAGGACCCTTTTTCCCGGCTATCCTTTTTGGTCCTTTTTTTCTCTCTTTCCTCGGAGGGCGACCTTCCCCCCTGCGTGAGGTGACTTTTATACCTTCTTCTGCGTGGCTGCCTCTTTTTTCCGACGATTCGTCCACCCCCCCCCTCCCCAACCCCCCAGTCAGGTCTTCTTTTTTTTCGACATCGACCTTCTTCAAAGGAGGATTGACCGCCCTGTTTGACGGGAGCTCGCTTTTTCCGGGGGCCCTAAAGGTCCCCTTTCCGTCGGTTTTTTTTCCTTACGTCTTTCCAGTTTTTTTTTTGCAGCGTGCTCGACTGCCTGGCGGCTGTCCGCGCCCCCTGGTCGGATGATTTTTCCTTGGTCAAGTCAGGGTTCTCCTTTCTTGGCACAGGGTCCCGCGTAACGGGGCGGCGCGTTATTGACGGGAATCTTATGGTGGACCTCGCGTCCTTTTTCCGTGGCAGGCCTGTCGTCGGTAGATTAAATCGCTCTCGCCTGGATCACATTCCCTTTGCGGAGTTTAAGAGTTATTCGAAGATCTTCCCCGGTTCTCCTTGCTCATCTTTCTCCCCGAAACAATGGTTAGGTTCTTTTGAATTCGATCTGCCACAGGACCCCACTCCTGCCCTGACCGCCCGCCCTTTTCATCCCTGCGGTCCCTCTTCTCCGGGAGTCGCGTTCTTCCCTCTATTTTCCGAAACGTCTTTTTTTTTTTTTCTGATACTCCCGACGTAGTGGTAGCCCCCCCCCCCTGGCGTCGCGTACCCCCCCCAATGATCCCACGGTCTTCCTGCGTGCAGTCCGTGCCCTTTGGCAGGATAGGCGTTTTTTTCCCAAGGTCAGATTTGGTTCCGACGAAATTTTCTTTGATTGGCTGGCTTGGTGCGACTCGTTTTTGGACCTTCTTTCCTTCATAGGGGCGCTCTAATGAGAGTTTTCCCCCGACACCGTCGCGCTCTAGGCCGTTTCGTGGACTTTTTAGGGGGCCGGAATGCTGTTTTTAAGAAAATCGCCGCACCGATTTTCACATGTGCCCCTTTCTACAGGGAGTGATTCTTCATGCTTCTTCACTTTAGACCCCCTTATCCGATCCTTTTTTTTTTTGTGTCCCTTTTTTGTTTTCCTATATGTGTGCGTTAACCTGGCGTTTTTTTTTTTTTTTTTTTTCAAAAAAGAGATCCCTGGCGGAGGACGTATGTCTCCCTTCCCCACCAATCACACGCCCTCCTCATCTTTTAGCTCGCCTGTTTATCAAAACGGGTGTTTTTTTTGCGGATTTCCGCGACTCTCCCTTCAGCTCAGAACAAAGTCTTTTTTCTGATGTTTTCCCCTCTGGTCAATTTTTCCTTCTCTGGCCTCCCTTCCCCCCTTTTTCGATCGGGGGGGCGTCATCACCCCTCCTATCCACACGAGTTTTTTTCCGTTTGCGAAACTCGAGTTACGTACACAAGTCTTCCCCTGCCGCAGCAGCCCCCCCTTCGTTTGAAAAAATCGTTACGGCTCGGGCCCTCAAAAAACCTCTTTAATGGTGGAGTGAGCCCCATTTGAGGCCTTCTCCCGTAGTCATTTTTCCCCCTAGGAATGTGGACGCCGTTTTTTTTCGTGGCCTCCTTCCCTGTGTGAAGACCCCTACGCTTTTCCGTTTGCGTTCCGGCTCCCCCCGACCACGGGCTCGAGCTTTTGTAAAGGCGTCGTGCGCCGGTAATTTTCTCCCCCTCCGGTGGGGACCCCCCAGACCTAATTCCCCTCAGTTTTTGGCCTTCTTATTCCAAGCTGTGCCGCTCCGAAGAATTCTGGCATTTTTTTTTCCTCGAAACGTTGTAGTCTTGTTCTCGTTCGCTTTCCTGGAACAATGCTCTTCCGTAAGTCTTTTTCTGCTGCCTGCCCGCCGGCGCCCTGCCGAACGGCCCCACCTTCCGTTTTTTTCCTTTCCCTGGTCTGCCCCTGTCTAAAAATGTGTCTTTTCAATGGGACTTGTCCGTGCGTATCAAGTAGACGTTCCCCCTTTCCAACTCCTCTTCCCCCCCCCAAACACCCCTCTGGGGGGGGCGTGGGCTACACATGGACGTCTTGCAGGGCTTCGGCTTTCCACTCGGGCGGCTCGTCGGCCTCTTGCTTTTCCCCCGACTCGGGGGCCCCGCAAGAGTCGCCTCCCGTCGATGTCAGCGTTTCTCGTTACGATTGCTCACCCGTATTTTTTTTTCCGCCGTTCCGGAACCGTTTCTGGATCCCGCGATTTTTGCTTTTTTTGGTCGCCCTTATTAGTCATCCTCTTTACCCTGGCCCCTTTCCAGCCCCCCAGCCGGATTGGTCTTCCAACGGGAGGTGTTCTTCTCACGGCTGGCGAGGCGTCCCCCTGCCACCTTTTGGACCTGAAGGTCATTCGCTTGGCGCGCTATGAGGGTTTTTCTTGCAGGACTCCTTTTCGTGTTCAGTTTTGTTTTTTTTTTTCCCCTCGTTGAACTAAATTTTTTTTTTTCGACTGGACCTTTCAGACGAGGGGGCTGACAGTCGCATTTGGTTCCTCGGCATCGATTTCTGCGAAGGCCTCCAAATTCTGATTTTTTTTCACCCACCTACCCTCCCGGGTGTTTTTCATTCGACCTCGGGCGGCTTTACGCTCGTCTTCGGTAAAGCCCGACTATGTGGTAGAAAGGACGACTTGAATGTGATCTAGTCCCTTGGTCGATTTTTTTGTCCTGCCTTAATTCCCTGCTCGAATTCGGTTTTACCCCTCCCCCATCCTGTTTCGTGTTTTCTTTCGAGATTTACCCAGATTTCTCTTTAGGATCGCCCCCCTCTTGGCTCCAGGGATTTTGCGAGCCCGGGTTCCCCTGACGACCACTTCCCTTTATCCCTCGGCCTCCCGTTCTTTATCGTGGGGCTTTCCCCCCCTCCCACCCCGAGCCGCCGCCCCCCCCGGCCGTCGATTACGTGTGTTTTCCCGAAACCTTCTTTGGGCCGGCCCTTTTTAATTCTCCCCTCCAGGTCCCCCCCAAAACAATGTTCCTTTTTTTTTCCCTTCTTTTAGTTTTACACGTCGTCTTCCCAGTCCTCTTTTGCTTCTATGAGTGCGACGAAATGTCCTCCCCCAGCCTAGGGTGGCCCCCCCGGCGTCGGCACACAAGGAGAAGAGGCTGTCCGGACTACTCGTTCCTTCTCCGGGTATGGAAGGAGATTTTTGCGGCAGACCAGACTCTATGCTCCTTTTCCCTTACCCGTTTCTTTCGCAGAGGGCATGGGCGGCCCAGGGGTCTCGGATGGAGAAAAGCTCCCGGTGCACTCTCAACTCAACCGAAGGACCATCTGGACCGCTGGCCCGTTTTTCCCCTTTTCGCTGAGCGGATCGGTAGACTTTTTCCCGAACGAGAAATGACTCCCCTTGCTTTCGCGCTGTTTCCGCTTCGGAGTAGTAGACTTTCCCCAGCGAAGCTTCGTCGGACCCCCTCTGGTCACGCTTTTTTTTTCCCTTCGAACTTACTTCTTGACGTAAATGTGCCCGTGAAACGCCTTTTCTATTGGTGTTTTCATTCCCCCCCCCCTGTTGCGTTCATTTTCCGGCCCTTTGAAGTAAGTGTATCCCTTTGTTTCCCCTTGAGTCCATCCAACCCCCATGGGATGTTAGCCCCCCTCGGGCGAACGTGGAACAGACCCCTTTTTCAGAGTTCTCCCCCGGTCGCGGCTTATTGTTTATTTGGTTAATGTGTGTGTTTTTTTCTCAGTTTCGTTTTTTCTGTGTCCGGCTGGATCCCCAAACTCCCCTTTTTCTTTTTTACGTTAAGGTTGCGGTCCTTGCCTTTCTCCTTTTCTTCCCGGCGTCGGTCTGCTTCCCCCCGATGGGGCTCCCAAAGACCTGCCCTTTCCAGGCGACCTAGGGATTCCTTTTTGTGGGTGGCCCCGAGGACTCCCTGTCCCGGCCGCTCCTGGGACATCGTCGGTCCGTCGTTTTCGATCCTTCCCAAGACCGCGTTTTTTATCGGCGTTTTTTTTTTTCCTACAGCGACCAACTCTTGGCACTCTCCCCCCCACGGCAACACAGGGCCTTTGTTCGATGGCCCTCTCCCGTTGCCGCCTCTTTTCCGATCCCCCCCCCTCCACGGTGGGCGGGTTGATGCTCTTATTTCGAGGGATTCCATTGATTTTTTTTTGGCGCTCCCTTTTTCCTCAATTTCGCAGTTTCCGGATTTTTTGGTAACTCGTATTCTTGGGGATTTTCAGCCCCCCTCTTCGGATCCCCGGCTGCTGCTCTTTTCTTCCCGCCGCCATTGACCGCTGCCAAATCAGTGCGATTTGGATTGATGTAACCCAGGTCTCACTGGCCCAAACCTTGGTTCATCCCCCCCCCCCCCCTTCTCTCTCCGGTACTTCGGGTCAGGGCCCCATTTGCGTTTGAGTTAGAAGGATCCCCCCCCCCCCGGACCTCAGGTCCCGGCGTCAAATCCCGCCCAGTACCTCATGAACGTTTCTTTCTCGTTCCTGGTCCGCTTTTTCATTTTTGAAGAATACGAGAACCTTTTTTAGATTTGCAACGTCGGTTCTTCTTGTTCCTGGTCTTTTTTTATTCCTTGTCCCCTATAAGAGCCCCCGGTCACTATTTTTCGAAAGGCCCCTCCGTTGCGTGCGATTTTCCCGTAGATTCTCTTCCTGAGGTTCTGAGGCAAGGATTCCCGTTCAACCGTTTTTTTTTTTTTTTTTCTTGCGTCTTTTAACCCCAGACCTCTTGCATGGAGTCGGGCGTCCTCGCCCCATCCCTTCGACGCCGGAGCCTTGTCGGACGTTTTTGTCGATGACCCTTTCGCTGTTGGAAAGGTGAGTTCATCCCCTTCTCCTCCAGTCTGGACAAGACGTGGTCCCTTTTCCTGAGGTATCTCTTCCCTTCCTTTTATTTTTTGATAGAGTCTTGCCTGACGCTCGATGCCGGGAAGAACTTTTTCTGGACGGGCCCTCTCTACCGAGATGCGGTTTTTTTTCCATATCCTTCCCCTTCCGTGTAGGAGCGCTTTTCTTAGGCACCTTCCCCTAAACAGGTTCTGTCTCGTCAGCTATTTCCACGGTTGTTGCGATTCCCAACGTCATCCTGTGACCTCCCGCTCCTAAAAGTTTTTTTGCTTCCTCCTTCTGAGGAAATGTAATCGTTCTTTACCACGTTTTTTCCACTAGTCAAAGTCCCACGTCTGTCCGTCTTGTTTTCGCTTTCCCCCCCCCCGTTTTGAAAGACCACCACCTGGATAGTATTTCTTTCCGCATTCTCCCCCAATGAGAGTCTTCACCTCCTCCGACTCCTTTTTTTTTTTCGGTGGCTTTTGCCTATGACTAGTTCCCGAAAACGTTCCCCCAAGCCTGACCCCACCCGAGTTCATCGCGGACCATTGCCGCCTTCCTTGTGGTCTTCGTAAGAGCGGCTCTTTTCCCTTTAAAACCCTTCTCCCCTTCTTTTGTCGACCTCCGGTCTTTTTTTATACGGTCTTCGCCATGACAATGGTTGGGCATTTTTTCGCCCTTTCCCGCCATTCTTCCCCACCCCCGCGGACGCTTCCCTAAAGCACCAGACGCTCTTGACTTTTTCCCCCCTGAAAAACTTTCTTGCGTTTTCCCTCCCCGATCCTTCTCGGGCACTCTGGCGGAGATAAGAAGGGGAAATCATGTTCTCGGTTTTTTTTTCGAGCTGACTTAGTCCCCCTTTTTGCGGCTTGCCCGTTCTTTTC
>Ga0179593_1519790_pt1 | contig 18073 bp, 27 predicted proteins | sample CZODoug2_1_08_16_FD_185931 | JGI IMG/M metagenome (GOLD analysis project Ga0179593, IMG submission 185931) | Vadose zone soil fungal communities from Angelo Coast Range Reserve, California, USA - CZODoug2_1_08_16fungal (PacBio error correction) | ecosystem: Environmental > Terrestrial > Soil >... | reverse complement strand
CTCCTTCCTACTTTTCGTCCCAAGAGAGTTTACCCTCTGCGTGCTCGACAGAGAAAGCGCTTCCTTACCCGCGAAGGGTTGTCCTTTTCTTCCGTCCCTTTTCTTTATTGTTCTTGTCTGCGTTATTTTCGCCGGACCCCTTCCCTCCCCCCACGATATTGCGAAAGGCCCATTTTCAGGATCGAGATGAACTGTTTTCCTCTTGTGCTAATGTTTTTTTGATGGTTCTTCTCCGACCCCCTCCTCCAGGTGGCGCTTTTGTCCTCGAGTTTCTTACTTCTTTTGGGAGACGCGGGGGCCCTGTGAACTCTCCAACGGCCCCCCCTGACTTTTTTTTTTTGACCCTTCTGTCGTTTTCGCCCAACTCAACAACCGGCCTAGGAACTCCCGGAGCTTCGGGATCCCTTTGGTCACTCGTTTTCGACCTGGGACGGCAGATGAGGAGGGCGTAGATGTTCCTAGGATCTCCCTTGCTATGTCTTCCTCCCGCTCGTTCCAGATCATAGTAAGGGCTTAAGAAGAAGACTCAGGCACTCCGACGCCTCTTTAGGTCTGGTCCGAGAGTTTTAAGCCCGTTCTGGAGGAATTCTCGAAAGCCCTTTTTCTTAGCTGTTTGATATCCTTTCCCTTTTTTTCTGCCCCTTGTAAGCTTTCCGATCTGCGGGTTCCCGACATTTGGCTTCTTCCCTCCGGGGATGTTGATTCCTTTTTTTGCTTCGTTTATTTTTACTCTCTCTCTTTTTTTTTTTTAGCGGAGCTTTCCCTTTCTTCTCGAAGGAATCGCATCATTTTCGAATGTAGTTGGGCCCCCAGCCCCTTAGGGCGACCCAGTAACCTTGGCAATCTTCCCTTTTCAATCTCTCCTCTCGTTTGGGCCTTTTTTTCCAGTCTGTCCAAATGTCCCGCCAGGACGACCCTGAAACCATTATCACTCTTTCTGCGGTAAGGCTTGTTTTATCGCGGAACCTTTTTTTTTACTCTCATCTCTTCCAATCATCTCCCCCCCCGGTATAAGGAGTTAGTCCTCCGGCGGACGTTTTCTTTTTAGTTTCCCTGGTCACTTTTCTTTTTTCCTTGCCAACAACCTTTTTCATTTTTTTTTTCCCCTCCTTAGGAGTGAAGTCTTCTGAATTCTTTCTTCGGCCCTCCCAGCCTATCCCTTTTTTTTTGACCCCCTTTAGATGTATTCTCACAACCCTGTCACTAGCTCTCCCCTTGTTAGGGGAAGACACCCGCCCCTTTTGTTTCTGCCGCCCCCACTTATTCTTTCATTCATTTTCCAGTTAAGCAGAACTTTTTCCTCCCTTCATGTTTTCGGGGGCCCACACTAGTTCGGGTTACTCACAGGGCGGCAGTCTTTCTTTTTTTTGAGAAGCCCCATACACAATCCAACCAAATCACCCCCCCCCCCCCCATTCAACAACTCCCAAAAAATACCAAAATCAATCATCGTGCCAGCCTTCCTCGTTCTCTGCAACTCCCCTGCGATCCTCCCCCGTACGCTTCTAGCCACACCCCCTTTTGTATATTTTTTGTATTCACGTTCTCTCCTCTTCCTTGGCACATCCCCCTACTCCCCCCTTCCTCATGTTCTCCCCACATTTTCCTCCCCCCTCTTCTTCCTTCCCCCTTTCCTCTCTCTCTTCTTCCGACCTCCCACATCCCTCCCCCCATTTCCCTCCCCTCCCTTCTCCGACAATTTTTGCCTCCCCCACATTCCCTCATTTCCCCAATTTCTTTACCTTCTCCCCTGCGCTCCCCTCCCTTTCCCCATCTCTTCCTCTTTTCTCTTTCCCCCTTCTCACTTCGTCTTTTCTATGTCCATCATTCCGCCCTTTGCTCCCTACTCCCCCCCACCTCCCCCATCTCCCTGCTTTCTCCCTACACCACCAACATGAAGAAAAGAAAGCGTGAATTCCTCTTAGCTCAAGATGACGTCCTCCTCCCCCCCCCTTCGGACTGGGGTCCACCGGCCGCATAAACCCTTCCAGCTAAATAAGAAATACCCCCATGCTGCTATGGAGCTTGTTTTTCCCTTTTGATGTTTTCTTGCAACTTTTTCCCTTTACTTTCTTTTTCCCCTATTTCTATGTTTTTTTTCGTAGGGGGAGAGTCATCCGGAGGGTTTGTTTGGGCTTGTAATCTACGGGTTGGCCCCCATCTCCATCGAAGTCCTCCCTCCTGAGTATTCATCCGCATAGTTTAAAAATGCCCTTTTTCGCGATTCCCTTCTTGACCTTCGACCCCCTTTTTCCCTAAGTTTCGCGAGAGTTCTTGTCCATTGCCCGGCGGACACTCTGCCATCGACACACGATTGCATTTTCCTTCTTTTTCCTTATAACTTCGTCGCCCCCCCACCTTTCCTGTCCCGTGTAGTTCCCTTGCCCAGGCCTCTCATCAGCCCAACCCCCCACCCCCCTTCTGCCCCCCCCCTCCATCCCCAACCCAAAGAAAAGAGTTTCCCCTTGAAGATAATTACCCATTAGTTTTTTTCTCCCCTAGCCCCCTGGCCATCCCAACTCACCTTCCCCGCTTACACCCACTGAATAAGAAAGGAATGGGGCTTTTTTTCCTCAAGTCTCCTCCGACCTGCCCCCCCCCCCCTTCTCCCCCTCTGTGTCGTTTTTTTCTTGCTCCCTTCCCCGCTTTCCTGGGAGGGTTGATTTTTTTGCTTCGTCAAGAGACTCCTTTTCCGCCCTCCCTTTCCCTCGCAACTCACTGGAATCCCCTTCTGCTTATTCTCGGCGTCTTTATCCCCGCTTCCTTCCTTTTCCCCCCCCCCTAGATTTCTTTTGGCCCCCCCTCTTTCGCCATCCCTTTCTCCTGCGGCCGACACCGGCCTTCCCTTTTTTTGTTCATAAACTCTTCGCGTCCTTTTTTCTTTTCCGTTATTGCAGGTCTCGTTTTCTTTTTCGGGGTGGGGGTCCTCCTCTTTTCAGAAGGAATCTCTCCCCTTCAACTTCTCACAATTCTTTTTTCCCCGTTTTTTTCCCTGAACTCCCCCCTCAAAACCCCTTCGCCCGGTAAAGGACCCTTTCCTTTTTTTCTACCTACCTCTATACTTTGGCCCTACCCCCCGCTAACTCCCTGATTCCCCATGAACCGCCCCTGTGGCATAGTGACCCTCTCCTTTCCTCTCGCTTGCGTCTCTTCTTGCGGGTTTAACCTGCCCCTGGCAAACTTTTGCAAAAGCGCTTGAACCCCCTTTTTTTTCCTCTAGCTTGAGTCTTTTGCATGCTTGTGGATCTCACCCGAGATAAGGTAACGTTTCCTCCCTCCCGTCTTCTTTCTTTTTCGGTTTCATTGTGCTTTTCCGCTATGTATCGCAGCCGAAAACATGCCCTTTTCCCCTTCCGGTTTTTTCCCGCCTGTTTCCTTTCCCTGGTCCCCTTCATCAAGCCACATTTCCCGCGTCAGAACCCGCCGATCGTCAGCGATGAAATCCCTTTTTTCAAAATTTTTTTCTGGCCTATCCTTCCCAAGCGAAGACCTTGTTTTCTTTCGAGGGAGAAATTTCCCACCTTCTTTTCGGCCACTCCTATCTTTCCCCTTTCCACTTCCCCCTTTTCCGACTTTTAAGTACCCTCATGAGATGGACGCCATAGGGTTCCCCCTTTTTCCATTGGTAACCCCTCTATTCTACTTTTACCGCCCATCCAAGTTTGTGTTGTTTTGCCCATTTTTCTTTTTTTTTCCTTTTTTTTACCAGGCTTTGTCCCGTCGACTCAGTTACAGGTCCTCATTTCTCTTGGGCTTTGCGTGACCCTTTTTTCCCCTCCCAAAAATTCCGGTAGTTGATATAGCCTTTTTCCCATCCCGAGCTTTTCCACCCGCCTGCTCGAATATCCCGTGAAACTTCTCCTTTTCCCTGAAATCGTTGATGGTTCCCCCCCCCCCCTAATGGACACCCCTGCTGTTCTTCTCTTTTTCCTGCCTTTTTTTCCTAAGATGTCGAGGCCCGTCCCCCTCATCGAGCCTTTTCCCATATTGCCAAAGAAGACCCCCTTTTTTTCTTCTTTTCCTCGGAAGGAACCTTTTCCTCCACCCCCTTTTTTCTTTTCCCTGCGTCGGGACTCTCCCGTCCCTTCTATTGGGGACGGAAGTTTCTTCTTAGGAGAGAGCGACGGTCTTCCCTTCTTTTTCTTTTCATCCGTTGTTTCTCCCTTCGCGCGTCCTCCGTCCCCTGGCCTCGTCCCCAGCCGTGGCTCGACCTCCTCCTCGGAAGGACCGCCGCCTTTTTTTTGGGGGTCCCACCGAGCGGTCAGTAGCTGAATCCTTCTTTTTTTCTTTTGCGCCGGATCTTCCCTCGAATCTGTCCCTCCGCTGCTGTATTTCCATGTTTCATGCCGGCTCTAGTAAAAGCAGGGGCTCTTCCTTTCCTAAGGGTGTGGAGGATGCCTCCCCCCCGATTTACGACCCCGTTAACCTTTTTTTTTTTTACTTTTCAGCTTTTCCGGACGCGTTGTCTTTTGGAAATTGCGTCTTTCACTCAATGACTTCATTTTGTCCGTTCGCCTTTTTCAATCCCCCCCCTTGACAAGCCCTCAAGCCTGCTCTTAAATCCCTGGTTTCCCGTGGATGCGTCCTGGGCAGTCACTCCCCAGTTGTTTCTTACTCAATTTCCGAGGCCTTTGTTTCTTCTGACGTATTCTACCGGACTCTGCTATTTGGATTATTGCCTCTAGGTCCGTCTCTTTTGACACCTAAGGGGCTGCCAGAAGAATAGGCCCATCCAGGTATCCTGGCTTCCTTCCAACTCCCCCTCCTGTTCCCGACTTTTTTTTCTCCTCGAAAGAGCAATTCGGTTTCGTTTTCTTGCGGGATATTAAGGCTCCCTTCTCCCTTTCGCCTGTCTCTTTTTTTTTCTGCTTTCTCCTTCTCCTTACTGTTTCCCCCCGTGCTCCTCCTTTTTTGGCAAGTGCTGCTAGCAAGGTTATGAGACTTCTCTCTCTCGGAGAGCTTTTTTGGTATTTCCTTCCTTTTGTCTTTACTCCCCTATATGACCGGCTCGGACCAGTCCTGCCTTTCTTATGAAGGGCATCTCGTATTTTAGGGTTAAATGAGTGAAGGAGGTTTCTTTTTTTGCAAGCCCCCCGAAAGAGTCCCCTCCCTTTTTTTTTTTTACCCCCTCCTAAAGGAAGACAAGCAAAGGAAACAGGTGGGGAGGGGAAAAGGGGGGGGAATTCCGGGGAACGCGTGACTCGCACCCCCACCAAAACCCCTCTTTACCCCCCCCACTCCCCCACACACCACCCCCCCCCCAAAACCCCACAAAAACCCCCCAACCCCGCCCCCCACACAACAGCCCAACCCCCAAACCATCCCCGAAACCCCCACCCCCCCAACCCCCCCAAACCCCCAAGCCCCCCCCCCAAACCCCCCCCCCCGCCCAAACAACTCCCAACCCCCCATACTCCTTCACATCTCCTTAAAACACTCCACACCCCAACCCCCAACCCCCCCAACCCTCCACCCCTACAACCCACCCACACCCCCCACCACCCCCCCCCCCCCCCCCACCCCCCCCACCCCCCCCCCCAACCCCCCCCCCCCCCCCCCATATTTATAACGGTCTCCTGGTGAGCTCTTTCCCTCCAGGGAGACGTTGTTTTTTAGTTTAGTGGTAAGGTCATTTTTTTTCCCCCCCCTGGTGACACTTTTTTTGAACCTTCTTCGGTAGTGTACCTTTTTTGAGGAAAGGTCTCTTCCGTCTGACAAGCGTTTTCGAGGCACCAGCGGCCCGCTTTCTCCCAGCCTATCCTTTGAATGAGTTTTTTTTTTCCTTTCCACCCCTTTTCTCTTCCTTGAACTTCCAGACACCCGAACCTTTTCCGGTGTCGGCAGGCCCTTTCGTTGATTTCAGTTTCCCCCCCCTCCTCGCATTTCTTCCTAAACGAGGGTCTTTTAAAGGGAAGCTCCCCATGTTTTTTTTTTATGTGTTTAGGGGACAAATGTTTCTTTTTTTTTCCTCAAAGGGCGGGCACCTCCTTTGACAGACCCCCTCCCCCCCCTCAAACCGCCCCGCGTCCTGTATGCTCACGATCCGTCCCTCCCCACACGCCGCCCAACTCGCGGCCCTAAGTGGTATTTCCCTCCCCCTTTTTCAAAAGTCCTGCAGCCCTCTCACTGCGCTTGGTCAGTTCTTTTTTTGCAGTTCGTGGTGCCTCTTTTCCCCTTGCTATTGTGGCCGGACTTTTTAGGTAAATAATTATCGTAACTCGTCTCTTTTTTCTTTTTTTTTTTTTTCGAGCGACTTTTTGTTGTGTGTCTGCATGATAGCTTCCCCGGGGAGAGGAAATCGCAATTGCCGACGGGGAAGGAACTTTTTCCTTCTTTTTCTCGTACGGAAGATTTACTCTCCGGAAACTTCCCTCCATTTCCGTTATTTGCAATTTTTAATGTCCCGACCGTCTATCTCTCTTTTCAAGAATAATCAGGTGGGTGTTGTTTTTCTGAGATCTTTCCTGCCTTCTTCCTTTAAACTTAATTTTTTCCCCGGGTTTGAAGAATTTTTACTTGATGCTAAGTTACGCTGTCTCTTTTTTCGCGCTCCGGCAACCTTTTCCCTTTTCCTCCCCCTTCTAAAGACTCCCCTCTGAACCCTTCCCCCCCAAGCCCCCCCCCCACCATTCGCTCATAAAACCCCCCTACCCGAGAATCACGTTTCTAAATTAGGGCCCCCCCCTCCCTATTTCGGCCCCCCCCAGGTTTTCCCCTCCCCCCCCCCCACCCCCAACCCATTCTTCCCACTCTCTAGCAGCCTGGGCTTATTTATTATTCTCTGCCTCAGTAAGGTAGGTTTTCTCCCCTCCCCCCCTTCCAACTTATGTCTTCGTGGTTTCTTTTTCCTTAGCATTAGCTTCAAGACATTAAAGCGGGTTTTCCCTTTTTCTTCGGTTGATTCTTTTCCCCCTTCTCTTAAGGCCCCCCTTTTCTTCCTTTCCGGTTTCACTGCACTCCCCCTCAAAACCCCCCCCCCCCTGGGTGCTGAAAAGTTCTGACGTAGTCCCCTTCCCCGATTTTAAAGGACTTCCCTTAGTCTTGGAGAGATCTCTACTGCCGTCATTTCCTCGAATGCGACCTTTTACTTTCGTTAGGTTGCGGTTGGTAATAATTTCAGAGTCCCGGTTTTCCTTTGTCTGTACCCTTTTTTTCATTTTCACCCGTCGCGGGGTGGGCGGTCTTTTGGAATCCTCCTCTTTCCTCAAGGGAAAGCGCCCCCCCTCCGGAAATTCTTTCCAACTCCCTTTTTGGCCCCCCCCCTTTTTTTCACCTTAATTAATGCCCGGAAACTTTTTTCCCCCATCCCCCCCCGTGCCTTCCTACTTATTGTTCCCCTTCTCTTGGTACGTCAATACTTATAGTGGGACCTTCCTTTCCCCTTTCAGTTTTCCGTTTTCCCGGATTCCCCCGGGACGCCACTGTTCCTTTGAATTCCTGCCTGTTTTTTTCCTTTTTCGTTCTCGTCTTCTTTTTTCAATGCTTGCCCCCTTTCAACGCCGGACCTGTTCGATTGAAACGAGCAATCCCTCCTCTGAATCTCTGCGGCTTTCCCCCCTTTCCTCTTTTTCTTTCGGGATTCCCTATTCCATACCTCTTTTTTCCTTCCGCGAGGAGCCTTCCTTTGTCCCTTTTTCCCGTATGATAGAACCCCCTTTTCTTTTTCATAAATGCCCCCCCGGCCCCTCTGAATTAAGTCCCACCCCCCGTGTTTCGATAAGCCCCGGTTAAGACCCCCCTCCCAGATACGTGCTGACCCATCTTTCGGTACCCTCAATCTCGCGAAGGACCTTATTGAGATTTAGATTCTCCTTTCATGATTCCCCCTTTTCTTCCCCCCCTTCCCCCCCCGACATCCCCCCCCGGTTTGCGATCAGACTAGGCTTTGCTTTCTTTTTTCCTATTGTATGATCTTTATTTCTCCCCCCGTTTCACTCTCTTTTCCCCCAATAGTCCGATCCTTTAGGGGACGTAAGTTTTTCCGACCCTTTCTGCACTCCCCTCTTCCATTTTGTGTTTCGACCTGGACCCGCGCAAGAATGACCTGCCTTTATCTATTTTTCTTGATTTTCTGCGTCCCTTACCCCTTGTACTTTGTTGATTCCGGGTCCCCCCTCCGCGGCTCACAACCTTCCATTCCATATGCGAAAAGGAAATATTTTGAATTTGGTTTTTTTCCCTCCCTCCCTTTCTTCCCGCCAACACCCGTAATGGCCCCCCATGAGCGAGCCCCTTCCCCCCTCTCTAGGAAAATAAGTTTTCCTTTTTTTTTTCCTTTCCTCTCTTTGATCCTATTTTTTCGGCGCCACTTTTCCCCCAAAATCAGGAGATACAGCGTTTTCCTCTTTCGGTGGCTTTCGAGGTTCCCTTTTTCCCTTTTTTTCCTTTTGGTAGAGCCTTGGGACGGGAAGCCGCTTCCCCCCTTTGAGAGCCGAATATCTCTTCCCTCCTCTAAGTTGTGTTGTTGTATTTTCTTTCTTCTGGGAGCGCGACCTATGCTTCTCCTTCCTCGGACCCACTTCCCGTTGACATCCTATTTCGGACGACTTTTTTTTGCGCCACCCGAGAGGTGCCCTTTCGGATCTACTGATTTATTGGCTCTTCTTTCCACGCCGCTCTTTTTTTACACTCCTCCTCCTCTTTTAGCCCCATTCATTACTTTTTTCTTTAACAGGCAGGTTGTTTATTGGTCCATTACCGGTTTCGGATGCCGAAAACGTATCCCCCCTCTCCCCCGGCCTTTCAACGATTTTTTGTTTCTTTTCCTTTCTTACTTTCCGCGTCGTTTTACCGGAAATTGCTCTATAAAATACTGAAATTTCCTTTTTTTTCCGTTTTGGGCACCGCCCTTCACCTTCCATCCCCTCTCGATATCCGGTCAGTCTCAGACTGTCTTCCTCCTTTCCGCCCCCCTGCTTTAAAGGCCGTGTTTCGTCTTTAAGACACCGTACCCTTCGCGGATATTCCCAAAGGGATCCCGTCGTCTTTTTCACTTCTATAATAGTATTCCTTCTCCGGCCCCCTTTTTCCCCGGCCTAGGTCTTCCTCAATGCATAATTTTCCTCCTCTTAATGGACCCCCAAGCTTTTCCCATTCCTGACCTCCAGTAGGAGCTGGGCTCTCTTATTCAGGCCAGGATGAAATTTTATTCGGCTTTTTTTTTTCCTTTTTAATTTTGCCTCCTGACTTCCTGTACTTGGCTGGGACGGGCTTGCGAAACGGCTAGCAGGTTCTCTTCTTTCTAGCGTTTTTCGGATTTGCATCGGACCTTTTTTTTCTGATCTCGTCTTTTTTCTATCTTTTTTCCCGCATCTGTGCGCACCACCCTTTTGAAGGCATATACGATGATCTCCTTCATTTGTTGCGTTTGTTTTTTCCAACTTCCCCTCATTCTTCCCCCTTCCACACGCTCGTTTTCGGAATCATCTCCAGTGAGGTCATGATTTTTTCAATCCGGGCTCCCCCCCTTTTCCTCTGCCAGTTTTTTTTTCCCCTTTTCACAAATTCCCGAATGGTCTCCTGTTCTCCTTCCGTGGGACAGGGCTACGTTTTCTTGGTTTAGTTTTCTTTTTCATGATTTCTCCCCTGTCCAAAACTTTTTTCGCGCCCTTTTCCGGGGAAGTTCGTAGTTCGATTCCTTCTGACCAGGAGAGGCCTTCCCCTTCTCTCACCAAGCACCCCCGGTTTACTTTTTTCCTTCAAGTTACCACTCGCTCTTCCTGGTGACGAGTTTCTCCCAGCCAACACGAACCTCTTCCGGTGTGGGCCGGCTTCCCTCCCTTTTTTTTTATCTTTCTGACTCCCTTATCTTTACTGTCTCCTTCAACGTGGAAGCTCCCCCCTTTCAGTTTTGGGGGACCAAAAGGTCCTTTCTTTTTTCTCCCTGGGAGGCCTTTCCCCGATCCCCCCCCTCCCCCCAACCGGCCCGCCCGTATCCCTTAAGCGGATGCTCAAGATGCGCCCGCCCAAAAGAAGAACCTCCTCCCCTCCCTTGTTCCCTCCTACCTTTCGTCTCGCCCAGACAGCCCCTCCCCTGCGTGTCTTTTTTCCGGGGATGGCGTTGCGTTGTTTGGGTCAAAATTTGATATGTTTCCCTCCCCAGGGTCTTTTTCTCTAACTTCTCTTTTTTGTGCTTTTCTCGTTTTTTTTCCTGTCTTTCGAGGGTTTGTTTTGCTTCTGCTAGGAAAATGGGCTTCCCCCCCTTTACAATCCCTTTCGACGGGTTCCTTGATCCCCCTTGTTATCCGCCTTTTTTTTTCCTTGCAATAGGTTGCCTCCCTGGCAGCGATTGGCGAGGTGAATCCTTCTTACACGAAAAATCCTTCTCCCTTTTCCCTAAGCCTCCTTAGATCTGGTTCGTTTTCCTTCACTGTCCCTCTTCGAACCTCCCTTTTTTCCACGATTGCAGGCCGTTTGAACAGATTCCCCTTGATAATACTTTTTCTGCGCTCCCCGGGGTTTTCTCTGCGGTCCTCCGCCCATTGCCTATTCCCCAAAACAAACCCCCCCTCATTCTCTAGCAACCGCCCCCCCACAGCCCATTCCCCATTTTCCCGCCTTGTCCCTCCGTTCTTCCACAATATCCCCCTGGGAAAAATCGCCCAAGACCTCCCCGGCGTCCCCCCACGGCATCTCTCCTTTTGCTTAGTACCCTTTCGTCGGATTTCGACGGATTGAAAAACTTAGGCGCTACCATGGGAGGTTGTTTTTCGGAGTGCTTCTTTTCGTAACATCCTCCTTCTTGCTCTTTTTTTTTTCGCCTGCCTCAATTTTAACAGACTCCCCTTACATTTTTCCTCCCCAAATTGAGCTACCACTTTTTTTTCATCCCGTATTTCCGTGCCTTCCACATCTAGTTCGGCACGGAAGACTTTAGCACTCTTTTTTTCTGTGCCGCCTTGCAACTGGGGTTTCTTTCCCTTCCAACTTCCCCCCCCCCTTCGGGACAATCTTTTTTGTCCCGGAGGAACTTAATTGTTTGCATCAGGTAAACCCGTTTCTTTTTTCCTTTGGGAGGCTTTTGGGCCTCCTCCTCTCTTGGATAGAAATTTCACCTTTCCTTTCACAACCTATGCCGGAGATAGGCAAAACAAGTTTTGTTTCCCCCCCTTAAAACCCCATCACCCCCCGTGCCTACTTTATTTACCGTCGATAACTATTTGGTAAGTCAAGTATATAATTGGGGCCCCCTTTTCCCCCTTTCGGAGGACTCTTCCTTTTTCCCCGTACTTTCACTTCCCCTGGCTCTTTTTCGATCTTTTTCAGCTGGTTAGCGTTGCTGGTAGTGGGGGGACTTTTTCCCCAATGTTTTTTTTCCCCCTCCCAAACGCACGACCTCCCCTTATGTGAAAAAGAGCATTCTTCTTCCTGAATGAAGTGTTGAGTTTTCTGAGGTTTTTTTTTCCCTGATCCCTCGGCCTTTCCCTTTTCTACTGCTGTTGTCTACTCTGCCTTGCTTCTTCCGGAGATCTTTCCCTGAGAGACTCCCTTCCGATCTTCATAGCCGTTCCATGGTTTTTCGTAACCCAGGGACTTGTCGCCTGTGACCATACAGACAGGACTCTCAATCCATTAGTGTCCTTCCCCGACGTCAGTTTTCGGAACATTTCTCCTGGCTTCTCCGAGGCCAACTCTCGATTGCTTCGGGAGTGAAATTTGGCCGCCCTTTTATGCCATCGCTCGACTAATGAGGCATTGCCCCCAGACCTAGCTTCCCGGTTTTTTTTCCCAGTCCTTATGATCGCCCTTTTTTTCCCTCGCGGATCGTTGGTAAACCCTCTCCAAGACGGTAGCTTCTTTTCCCGCTAGACAAAGTTTCTCCTGGCATGACCCCAGAAACGGATGTGGGCTTTCCTCTCCCCGACCTTTTTTTAGTGACGTCTTACTATTTTCTTGGCTTGCCCTTCTCCGACACCCTTCCCGTTTGGAAGTTTGATCGGTCCCCCTTCCCTCTTCCCCTTCAATCTGCTTGAGAAATCTTTCCCAGAAATGCCACCCGCCTTGAACAATGGTCAGAGTTTTATCGAATTCTTTTCTTCCTCACCCCACCTCTTCTGAGCTTTTTTGTTTTAATTCTTCTTTTTTTTTCCCTATGCCGTTCGTTCCCTAATCTTGCGGATGTCTTTCCGGCGAGACAGCGATCTTTTTCCTCCTTCTACAACAGGCGGTTCATTTTCTTTTTTTTTCACGGCGCCCGTTCTGCCGTTTCCCTACGTATTGTAGAGACTTTTTCTCTCAGTACCTAAGCCCCCTCCCCCTTCGTCTGGCTCCTTTGAACCCTTTCATTCACTTGTTGTTTTTTTCTTTTCCAGCGCGCCACGATGCGGCTTCCCTCCCAAGAGCGTTACGAGGCCTCTCGAATCGAACGCTTTTTCCTTACGTCTCGACCCCTACTCCTTCCGTTCAGGTTTTTCTTTTAAAGCTCGATCCCTTTCCGGACCGACATTCCTCCAAAAGGATGATCTTGAGACCATCCCCCGGTCAATGGCTTTCCCAGCAGGTTTCCCTTTTTTATTTACGGGTTTGCCTTTTTACGATTTCGAGACCCCCCCCACCGCTGAAAATGTTCCGCGGTGGCTATTTGAATTGGTTTCCTCTTTCTATTAAGGTTTTTTCTTCGGTCTTTTCGGAATTTCCATCTCCCGGGTTTTTTTTTAGCAGTTTTCCACCCAGCCAAGGTAAGGCCAATCTTTCCCTCCTTTCCAAATCGGCCTGGGGTCTGGTCCTTTTTTTTGTGACGTGGACCCCCTGTTTCTAGACATGGTTCATGCAGACGAGGCTTGGTTTTTTTAGCTCCCTCTTCTATGTCCAACCCCCTCTTTAGTGACCCCCGATTGGAGATCACTGGGCATTCGAGGGGAATGTTCCCCCCTCAATAGCCATGCCCTTTGTCTGCACTTTGTCTGGGCATCTTCATGGCAGAACTCCGTTCGCTAATTCCCCTCCCCAAGATGGTCTGTTCTCTTTTTTCATCCGACCCTGTCGAATGCCGTGACGATTCCTTTTTTTTTCCCAGCTAAATACTTTCTTTCTTTAATTTCTTAGGAATTTTTTTCAGGGCTAGAAGGTTCTTGGCTAGATGATGACGATCCTACCTCTCCTTGAATCTCTCTGAGGGATCATCTTTCTTTCCTGACCCCCCCTCGGTTCGTTTATCCTTTTGCATCGTTCACATTCCTTCCTTAATTAAGATTGATAGTTTTCCCAATTCGAGTGAAGGGACCCCTACTTCTGTTCAGAATTGTTCCCAGATACTGGGCACCATACCGCCCCCCCTATATTTCAAAAGTGCCTTTCTTGGGAATCCGTTTAAAATAGGGTGGGCCCATCCCCTCCCCCTACTGCGCCCGGTATCAGAGTATCCGTCCTGCGACTTTTGTTTTAGTTTACTCTTTTCCCCCCCACGGTCCCCGTTTTGACCCCTCGGTGGTGCGGCTTTTTTTCCTTCTTTGGCAGACCTGTTCTTTCCATTAATTCTGAAAGCGCTTCTTTTCCAGTTCCCGGGAGCCTTTTCCCCTGCCTATCACCCAAAGGGGTCTTCCTTCGCCGGTTCCCCCAACGATTCCCCCCCCTGGCAGCTTCTCGACGCCTTGTCGGTGTCGCGGTCCCCGCGAAGGATGGCGCCCCTCAGGCCGTCCTCTATATTTTACTTTTTTTGCTCGCTCCCAATGTTTTTGCATTTTGGACAAAGGTCCTTGTCCTTCATCACAGGGACGGCAGGACGATCTCTTGAGACTTCTTCTAAAAATCCCCGCGCTTTCCTTCCTGAGTTTCTCAATATTTTGCCGCCCCCCCCAGCGTTCCCTAAGTTTCAGGTCTTTTAAAGCGACTAACTTTTCTCCCTTAATCCTCCCTATGTGCATGCTGTCTTTTTTCGTGAGTCCGTTTTTTAGGGTCCTTTCTTGGGGGCAGCAATCGTGGTTACCCTTCGGGGACTTCTATTTTTTTTTTGTTTTTTTTTTCTTTTCGAGCTTTCATTCTCCAGGGTTTGTTGCGGAATGATTCCTTTTTCCTTTGTCGCGGTCCCCCCGGGGACTCCGTGTTTTTTTTTTATTTTTTTGGCCCCGATATTTTTCGGAATCGTTCACGGCGCTTGGTCGCGGATTTCCGATTTTCCGCGGGACCCCCTTCCCGACCCCCCCTTTTTCCTCTTCCCCTTCCTTTTTTTTTTAGACCTTATTTTTGCGTTACCGTCTCCCGCGGGCATCCGCTCTCGCGAACCCGTTTCAGCAGTGAAACGATGCCCTTTTCCCCCTTTTCTCGTAGTCGTTTTTCCCGTCTTCTCCCCCTTTTTTTTTCGATCCGCGCCCGATAATTCGACCAACCCCCCAAAACCTTTTTTCTCTTCTTTTTTTATCCCCCCCCCCCCCTCACTGTCCGATTTTTCCTAGTTCGCCCACTAGCAAAGGGGACCCCCATCGCCAAAGAATTCCCCGGGCTTACCCCTTGGATGATTTCTTATTTCTTTTTTATAGGAGGATTTCGTTTCCACCTTAGGCGCGGTCCTCCTTTTTCCTTTCCTGGGGTTTTTTGTTTCGGCTCTTTTTTTTTTCCTCCCTTTTTCAGCCTTTTTTTGTTCTGGTCTTCCCTTCTTCGTCAGAAAATTTTTTGGCCTGCCGCCCTGTGTACCCTGTGACTAAAGGGGACATTTCCTCCCCAACTTGAAAACTTTTCTCTGGCGTATATTTATTCCCCACCATTTTGCCCTGCTTCGCCACACGTAGCTTTTTCTTTTTTTTTACACGGAACCGGCCCGTTAGGGTTGCCCCCCGGTATAAAATTTTTCCCCCCCCTTCAGATAGGGACGGTGGTGAAGTCTCCTGATGCCCCCCTTTTTTTGGGGAAGGCTTGGTTTCTTGTCGCTCCCTCTTTTTCTCCTCTTCTTACCTCCTACTGAAACTTTACACCCCTATGCACAATCTTGTTTCCCCCCTTTCCCCCGTGGCACCCTTTCCCTCCCCCAACCTACCACATAACCCCCTTTTCCCTGTCACGGGACTACTTTTACCGGATTACCTATTTGGACGTCACTTTTTTAAATATTTTTCCCTTCGATTTCCCACCCCTGATTTTTTTAACCATTCACCGTGGTCCTCTCTTAGAGAATTTTCGTCCGTTTTTGAGTTGAGGATCTGTAGTCTTTGGGAACCCAATTCTTTCCCCCACCTTTTCTCGCACCTCTTGAACCGTTCTTTTCATCCTGCATGACTTCTTGGCGAAGATGAGGCCTTCTGATAGAACGCGAGATAAGTTCTTTGTCTGACCTTCCTTCCTGCTCTTCCCCTGGAGCGAGGATTCTTTTTTCAGCAGAGGTATAGATAGAAACTTTTCCCCCCCGGATCCCTGAAGCAGTTCGCACTTTCACGTCCCCCCTTTCCTTCGTCAGACTTTTTCCCTAATAACCCACAATTCCCTTCGTATCACCCCGTTTCTCTTTGTCAGGCTCTCGACATTCCTCCCTTCGGGCATCTCCTATCCCTTCCCGCGAAGGGGACCGGACTTCGATGGTCTTCAATTATTTTTCTTTTCTGCCTCGCTTCGGGAACCTCATGAGCATGCGACGGCTTTTCCTTGATTCTTCTTTCCGGCCCCCGATATTGCCTATTTCGCCCATCGGGTCCCCTCAGGGATCACTTGCGTAATTCAATAGCCCCCTCCTCTATTTTAGCTCTTTCATCCTCCATGCGGTTCCCACTAAAGTCTTTTGCGCACGTCGCCCGAACCATTTTTTTTCTGACCGGCTTCTTTTTTTTTCTTTTCCTGCTTTCCTTTTTCCTAACGGACACCCCGGTCAGGAAGTGCCGAAATTCAGGTTCTTTCTCCCCCCCCTCTACCGCCCAGTCCTCTTCCCTTTAAACAATGGTTCATTTCTGGTCTCGAAACTTGACTGCATCCCCCCTCTAAAGTTTCCCCCCCCCTCTTTCCTCTCCCTTTCATTGACCATTTTGGGCCCTTTTTCCCTTTGCGGATGTCGTTCTTGGACAGATCGATTTCTCTCATCAGGCGCCAATCCTGAGCTCAGGGAAGTTTTTTGGTGGCTCCCCTCAATTTTTGTTCCTCCTTGCAGGTCGCTTGCCCTTCGTAACGCTCTGGGACGAATTTCTCGGCGCGAGAGACGAATACTTTTTCTTGTTTCTTCTCTTTCCGGAGAGCGCGCCCGACTGCTCTTTTTTTCCATTTCGATTTTAGGTCCCCCTCCTCCGGCAGACGGAACCCCTCCGTGTTGCTGCGCCACCGTAGGTCAGTTACGTTCTTTCTTTCTTGCCTTTTTTCCCTTCTTAGATTTTTTTTCCTTCCTCTTTTCCCCATCCCGCCCCCAGTTCTTTCACTGCCAGTAATGTTCTCCCTGAGTAACAGCAATTTTTTGACTTCCATACGGGTGTGTTCTCAGAAGACCCCCTCTTCCTCCTTTTTTGTCTTGTCTCCTTTCTTCCTCTTTACTTTTTGAGACCTCGGGAGGGGACCGGCCTCTCTCTCATCTGAGGACCTTTTTTTCCCTTTTCCTTGTTTTTGCACGCCTTAAGGCCCCCAATCAGCGCGATTCAATCAGTCCTTTCTCGACTTGGTGACTCGTTTCTAGACCCCCTTTCCGGCAGAGAGTCGTTCTTAGAGGATATCTCCCCCTCTGCTGTTCCCTTGATCCGGATCTTTTTTGCCCGATTCACTCAGGGGCCTTAAGAAGAAGAATAGTCAAAGCCCAAGATTTTCCCTGATGTCCCATTCTCTAAGCTAATGCCTCAAAGCCCTTCGCTAAGTTATAACTTTCCCTTCCTTTCCTCCCTCCGGGTCTCCTCTTTTGATCACCTTCCTTCAAAGTCCTGTTCAGACTGTTTGACGATTGGTTCCTTGGCTGATCGACATCTTTTTAATGATCATGTTTTTCGGGGGACGTCTGCTGAACGGCTATCTTGTGCGATAGATGCTTCCTTTCTCAGCTTTGCCGACCTTTTTTGCAGATTCCTTCGCCTTCCTCTGACTATCGGTTTTTCCCCCATTTAGTGTTCCCCCCCTCATCTCGCAGGTTCGATCAGGGGACAAGACTCCCTCCCCCCCCTTCATGCCTTTTTTCCCTCTCAGTTACTCGTAGGAGTGTTCCCTTTCGGAATTGTTTGCAGTCATTTTCTTAAATATGTCCTTTTTTTTCACAGAGACCGTCTACCCCCCCCTTTTCCCGTTGCTCGTCCCCCACTTATGCCCCCATGCGGAATGATGGGCGGGAACCTTTTTTTCGCGGACCTTCCCTATCCAAATATTTACCCCTTTATTACTGGAAGTCCCTTCTCCTTCTTCGTCCTCTTCCCTTGTGGAGTTACGTTTTTTCCGTTTTTTCCCATGATGTTGCAAACGGTTTCCCCCACGTGTTGAACCCTAATTCCTGATAGTGTGTACGAAGTTCCTTCTTTTTCCCTTTCTCTTCTTTTTTTTCCTTTTTTCGGCCCCCTGTCCGTCTCCCTCCCTCACTTTTCTCTCCCTTTCCCTAATCCTGCCACCCCTTTGTACAGCTCTTCTTGCCCTTCGTTAGGACAGTCCTTAAAGTTTTTTTTTTTTTTGATCGTTCCTTGCTCTGGCTGACCTGCCGGTTTCCTTCCCTTCTCCTTCTATATTTGAAGCCTTACCCCTCGTGAGTCTATCCCCTTCCTTTTTGCAGATGTTCGGTGTCCCCACTCTTTTTTCAGGCGAACTTCTTCCCTTTCAAACGAATTTTCAAAGAATGAAGTATTGCCTTTTTTATGATAAAGCTCCCCCCCCCACGGGCCAGCCCCCCCTTTTTTCGCATTTTCCTTCGTTCTCCCTCCGCCTGAGGTCTCCCTAAGAAATAAGCCACTCTTATTCTCTGGAGGGGAAGCTCTTTTTCTTTGCTTTTTCTTTTTCCCCTTTTCTCTTTTTATGTGGGATCACTCGTAACTTCTTTTCTGTTTGTGGGGTTCTTTGCTCGACTTGTTTTGTTTTTCTTTCCCTCAATGTGTCTTCCCTTCTGACCTCCTTGAGGGGACGGACTGCGACGACGATAGGTTTTCCTCAGAGGTCCTTCTGCATCGGGGCTTGGCCTGCGATCTTCGGCCATTAAACGTCT